>Ga0163215_100202_pt1 | contig 149700 bp, 142 predicted proteins | sample SynspAceP_FD_185934 | JGI IMG/M metagenome (GOLD analysis project Ga0163215, IMG submission 185934) | Saline lake microbial communities from Ace Lake in Antarctica - Synechococcus sp. Ace-P (Hybrid Assembly) | ecosystem: Environmental > Aquatic > Non-marine Saline and Alkaline > Saline | place...
AATTTAACAGTCTTGATGCTCAGGCAGAAGCCTGCGCTGCCTATATAACCAGTCAGCGACATGAAGGCTGGAGCCCAGTTGATAAACAATATGATGATGGCGGATATTCGGGCGGAAGCATGGAGAGGCCAGGCCTTAAAAGACTGATGGCTGATGTGGAAGCAGGCAAGGTCGATGTCATTGTTGTCTATAAGGTTGACCGGCTAACCCGCGCCCTATCTGACTTTGCAAAAATCGTTGATGTATTGGATGGGGCAGGGGCCAGCTTCGTCAGTGTCACCCAGTCGTTTAATACCACCACCAGCATGGGCAGGCTGACATTGAATGTGCTTTTATCCTTCGCGCAATTTGAACGCGAGGTGACCGGCGAGCGCATTCGCGACAAGATCGCTGCTTCCAAGAAGAAAGGCATGTGGATGGGAGGGCCGTTGCCGCTCGGCTATGATGTCAAGGACCGCAAGCTGATTATCAACGAAAAGGAAGCCAAAACCGTCAGGCACATCTTCGAGCGATATTGCGCTCTCAAATCCATCGGCGCGCTTGCCGGTGAACTCGAACGCGATGGCATCCGCAGCAAGCCTCGCATTTATCGGGGTGGACGCAAGGCCGGCAATCAGGTGTTTGGCAAAGGAGCATTAGCCCATCTCTTGCAAAACCGAATTTTCATCGGCGAGATCACCCATAAAGACCAAAGCTATGCCGGTGAACATAAGCCAATCATTGATCGCAAACTCTGGGACACCGTGCAGAGCCTTATTCATGACAACCGCAACAATCATCGTTTGCAGTCCCAAGCCGATCAACCGAGCCCATTTGCTGGAATGTTAACCGATGGCATGGGCAGGGCGATGACTCCGACCCATGCCAAGCGCGGCAACAGGCGATATCGCTATTATGTGACGCGGTCTCAATCCTCCGATGGTAAATCGCCACCTGATACATGGCGGATTCCCGCGAGCGAAATAGAAAAACCAGTCCGGTCTCGGCTTGTGACATGGCTGCGGGACGAGGCAGGTATCGTTGCACAGCTTGGTGATCTAGCCAGCGAAGTACCAAGCCAAAACCTGATCAGCGACTGCGCTGAGCTTGCAGTCAGAATCGAAACTGCGACGCCATCACATTTGCGGGATATCCTGCTTTGTATCGATTTGCAGATCAAACTGGCTGATGATGCCGTCACTTTGAATTTTGACGCCAGCAAGTTGGCGCAGTATTTATATCCGAAACTGAAGATCAGCGAGACGGACACCAGCGTAATAATCAGCATCGCGATGACTCTTGCCAAGCGGGGTCAGGAATTACGATTAGTGTTTGCGTCAAATGAGCCGGTTCAAACCAAGCGAATCGATGCAAAGCTGATTGGTCTCATTGCCAAGGCAGAAGCTGCATACCTCGCGTTGACCAGCAGCGAATCGGTTCCGTCAAACCAAAGGCCGCATCTGGCAAGACTTGCGCGACTTAAATTTCTGGCTCCTGATATCATCACTGCCATATTGGAAGGTCGGCAGCCGGCCATGCTTAGCTCGCGGAAGGTACTGCGCGCGACTGGCATTCCGCATTGCTGGAAGGACCAGAGGGTGTTTTTCGGGTTCGAGTGAGGCGATATCTTATCTTTTGAATCACTCAGCGCCACAACAACAAAATCCTCCAAAATCAGCATCCTAGGACAGTTTTTGGCCGACGGAGAAAATACTCCAATTTCGGGTATTTGGTCGCAACCGAGTGGTCTCCGTGTCCTAGCCTGAGCATTGACATGCCGCAAAAGCCGCAGAACTGCGGGATACTGAGGCAAGTCTCTCGCGAATCTGTGGAGACCGTAAATGCTGAGGACTGGGTGGTGCGCGACGCAGTCTGTCGCGAACCGGTCTCAAGCGTAATTTTCCCATTTATATGGGAAAGTAGTGGGAAAATCGCACTGATAAGGCTGAATTGCAACATTTGATGCATGACAACCCCAGCAATTGCATGGCGTTGCGGGGATATTCCCATAGCTGCTATTTGTGGGTATCAAACACAGTGATTGTGGGAATGAAATGCAATCTTGTGTGAACATTCAGCTATTTATGCACTTGCAGGACGAGCGCATCATTTCAGGCTCTTACCACCCGTCATTTTTCTCATTCCCCCTGATGATGTGGCCAGACGGCCCATAGGGCTGGGATCGGCAGCGACATGGCTCTACATCGTCGCAGGTAGCGCAACCCGGCCTTGAACAGCGAGGTAAGCGAGCGGGCGAGTTTCTTCAGAGTCCCCCTTTTAAGCCGCTTTCGGCGGTTTCGTGTTCATCAAAGGCCCCGCAAGAGACCGCCCAGTAAAGGGCGATGCTCATGATCAGAATGAGCCGGTCGAGCCGGTCAGGCTTCTGGATGTGGCTCTGCATCAGGCCAAAACCGCGAGACTTGAAGTCCGAGAACATATTTTCGATCCCCCAGCGCATCCCGTAATCAAGCACCGTGTAGCGATTGGGGCTGGCATCCATCGCGATGATCCAAGGCTCCTTGTGGCCCTTTTCGTGGAGGACGCCGATATTGGTCACGACCCCGCTGCCATAAAGTTCGGCCCCTTTGGCACTTGCTCCGGGCAACATCGCCACTTCGCCAGTCGTCAGCTCCCCGCCCATGTGACTGAGCGTCAGATTACCTTTCAAGCGGATACGGTAGCCCCAACCCGCACTCTGGCACCAGCCGATCATGGCGGATGTCCCGTAAAACCGATCTGCCGCGAGCATGACAGACACATCTTCGGGCAGCCATGCAAGAACCCCGTCGAGCAAGACCTTCTGTACCTCAAAACCAATGTTCCCTTGGGTCGAACGCACCACCCAGGCCACGGGAAGCGCGCGTTTGCGCAGGCGTACTGACAGCATCAGCACCTCGTTCACGCCGTTGATATGGCTCTGATCCAGTTGCAAAACCACCGTCTCGCCGCGCTCCGACAGCCGCTCGATCACCTCCAGCGCATAAGGCCGGATCGTCGCATTGGCGTCGATCTTTTCGTTCTTCAACTGACGCTCAATATATTGATACCGGTCGTGCGCCGTGCCAATCTCGCGCGGCAAGGCGGCGGCCAACTCCATCATATTGGCGCTCCGCACCTCCAGCATCACGCCTGCAAGCATCACCAAACCCGCGCGCCGCGACTTGTGATACACCGCGTGACGCGCCTCAAAATCTTTCTCTATCGCCGTGCTGACCACGCTCGCCTTGAACATCTGAACCCCCAAAATTTATGGAGAGCCTCTGAATCATACATGATTCTTATAGGTCAAGAAAATATGACGGGTGGTAAGTTTCAGGCTAGACAAACCTGTTTTTATAGAACATACAGTGAACTCGTGCACCACGGAAAATGTTAAACAACCTTTATCCGTAGGTGTATAATGTCAAAATCACAGTCAAAAACTACCATCCCTTCCCGCCCGCTCGCATTCAGCTACGTGCCGATTGATGAGGTAATTGTCTATGCGAACAATCCCAATACCCATACGCGTTCCCAGATAAAGAAGCTCCAGCGCAGCATGAGGACGTACGGGTGGACAAATCCGCTCCTCATTGATGACGCGGGCAACCTTGTCTGCGGGCATGGCCGTCTCGAGGCTGCGCGCCTGAACGGCGAGACTGTCGTACCGGTGATCAACCTGGGCGAGATGAGCGAGGAGGACCGAAAGGCTTACATCATTACCGACAACAGGCTGGCCCAGGACGCCCAATGGTCCAAAAAGCTGCTGCGCTCGGAACTCTCCGGCCTGATCGAACTAGGCTATGAAGTGGAACTCACCGGTTTCGACACGTTCGAGATCGACGGCATCCTCAGTATCGGAGAGGATGAGCCGGAGACCGAGGACAATGTCGAACTGCCGGCCGACGACGCGATAGCGGTCTCGCGGCCGGGAGACTTTTGGACTATCGGCAATCACTGCCTGCTGGTTGGTGATGCCCGCTTGCCCGAAACTGTCGAGCGCGTGCTTGCCGGCGAACGGGCCCAGCTAATTGTTACCGATCCGCCTTATGGATGCGCGATCCAGAACAACGTTTCCGGCAATGGCAAGGTCAAGCATGACAATTTCGTAATGGGCGCAGGCGAAGTGTCGCTGTCCGAGTTCGGCATGACGCTGCTGCGTCCAGCCTTCAAGGCGATGGCCGCGCACTGCGCGCCGGGGGCCATTGCCTTTGTCTTCATGGACTGGCGCGGCGCACCTTATATGCTTGATGCCGCGCAGGGCGTTTTCCATGAACTCAAAAACATGATTGTATGGGCCAAGAATCCGGGGATGGGCGCGTTCTACAGATCGGCCCATGAGCTTTGCTATGTCTTCAAGGTCAGCCCGGGCACGCATATCAGCAATATTGCGCTGGGCCGGAGAAATCGCAGCAATGTCTGGAGATATCCTTCCGCCAACACATTTCGTGCAGGGCGGATGGAGGATCTGGCTGATCATCCAACCGTTAAGCCCAAGCAGATGATTGCCGATGCCATTCTGGACTGTTCCCGGCGCGGCGACATCGTGCTCGATTCCTTCGCCGGATCCGGCACCCTCCTTGCCGCTTGCGAGATGACAGGGCGGCGCGGCCGGGCGATCGAGCTCGATCCCGTTTACGCCGACGTCATCCTGCGCCGCACGACCGAGGCCACCGGCTGCGAGCCGCTGCTGGACGGGATCACGCCGTTTCATGAAGTCGCCAAGGCGCGGCTGGGAGAGACATCATGAGTGGCGATGGAGATGACCATGAAAATGGCAACAAGAATGGCAGTGACAAACCGCCACCCCGGCAGGGACGGCGCAAGGATGGAAAATCCTTCAAGGAGGGCAATGTCCGCGAGGACGGATCATATGAGATCGGCCGCAACCGGCCGCCCAAAAAGCACTGGTTCGCCGTCGGCGACGGGCGGAAGCGCGGAAGCCGGAAAAAGGGTGTGCCCGATGCCGACACCGAGTTTATGCAAGAGCTGCAGCGCAAAACGACCGTCAGCGAGAACGGCAAAAAGCGCCGAATGACCAAAAGGCGCAGTATCGACCTCAGGCTGATCGATAATGCATCGGTCAAAGGACAGAACAGGGCTATCGAGATCGTCGATAAAAAGTGCCAGCGGATTGAGGCTACGCATCAGCAGAACCGGCGTTATCATACCCTCGGCGACAAAGAAATACTGCAGACTTATCTCCAGGAGCGCGCGCAGGAATTGGGCATTGATCCAAAACTGTTTGGAGATCCGGCTCCGGATGAAGACACCGCTGAAGGCGGGGCTGAAGGCGGGGCCAAAGGCGGGGCCAGCGACGAGGCTAACGACGGGGAGACCGCCAATGGCTGATGTTGACACCGATGACGCCATCTCCGCGCTGCTGCGGCTCGACTTCGGCTTTTTCCTGCGCTTTGTGTTCAGGGAACTCGGCGGCGAGGATAAATATCAGCACAACTGGCATATTGATGCGATGATCCGCCAGCTCGAGCGGATCGAGGAGGGCGACAACACCCGTCTGGCCATCACCATACCGCCGCGGCACCTCAAGTCGCGGACGGTATCGGTGGCCCGGGTCGCCTGGCGCCTGGGGCACGATCCGTCGCTTTCGTTCCTGTGCATCAGCTACGGTCAGGATCTGGCCGAGGATCATGCCAGCGACTGTCTCAAGATCATGCAGAGCAGCTGGTATCGCCGCGCCTTTCCAAGTCTTGTGCTGACCCGCCGGGCGGTCGCCGATATCCGCACCAGTGCTGGCGGCCGGCGGATGGCGACATCGGTTGACGGGGTCACCACCGGGTTTGGCGCCGACATCATCATTATCGATGATCCCATGAAAACCCAGGATGCGCTGTCGCAGCCGGCACGGGAGAAGGTCATTCGCTGGTTTGACGACACCTTGTCGCAGCGCCTCAACAACCAGGCGACCGGCGCGATTATAGTAGTGATGCAGCGATTGCATGAGGGCGATCTGGTCGGCGTGTTGCAGGAACGGGAGGGCTGGTATGAGCTTTGTCTGCCAGCCATCGCCGAGCGCGACGAGGATATACCCCTCACCCGAGGGAGGATCTGGCACCGACGGGCGGGGAGCGCGCTTCACCCTGCCCGCCAGAGCCTTGAGGTTCTGCTCAGGCGCAAGGCGGACAATCCGTTCGTGTTCGCCAGCCAGTACCAGCAGAGGCCTGTTCCTGCGCACGGCAATATTATCGAGGCGGCATGGCTTCAGTATTACAAACCCGGTTCAGTCGATCTTCGGCACGGCCAGATCGTCCAGTCGTGGGATACTGCGTCCAAGGACAATCCGTTCAATGACTGGTCGGTCTGCGTCACCGCTTTGATACAGGGCAAGCAAATTTACATTCTTGACGTGTTTCGCGCGCGCCTGAAATTTCACCTGCTCAAGGCCAAGGCCATCGAGCTTGGCAGAGCACATAACGCAAAGGTCCTTCTGATCGAGGATGCCTCGTCGGGGACTGCGCTTATCCAGTCACTGCGGGCGGAAGAACCGCAGGGTGTACCGCTCCCGATAGCCCGGCGCCCCGAGGGCGACAAGATCGCCCGGGCCATGAACGCGGCTGGGATGATCCAGCAAGATCGATTGTTCCTTCCCGAGCGCGCCCACTGGCTGGGTGACTTTACCGGAGAAATCCTCGGGTTCCCTTCATCGCGGTATTATGATCAGGTCGATGCGCTCTCGCAGCTTCTCCTGTGGGTGCAGGAGAAAGACATGTACCGGACGCCGCTGCTGGAAGGGCCGGAGGAGATGACGACTGACGAAGACGATGGATGCTTGCCCCCAACTGGTCCGGGGCAGGATAAGGATCCTTGGGGAGCGTACTGAACTGAATTGCGCGGGCTGTTCACTTGCAGTTCTCAATTCCTGTTGAGACCGAAATCGCAGGCAAGCTACCGATTTTACCTATGACGCGACCCACGGCGGGATGCTGACCAAGACGGAGCCTGCGGTCGGCGGCATCCGTCCACAAAACGCTACACATAATCGTCCAGCACCGTCGATAAATACATCCAGCCCCACCCGATGATCTTGAAGTAGGTGAAGTCGGTCTGCCACATCTCGTTGATCCGGGTGGTCTGGGTATGGAAGCGGTCCGCAGCTTTGATCACCACATAAGCCGGGCTGGTGATCAGAAAGTCTCCAGCAAAGCATTATCTCCACTATCTATATGCGAATGACTTGCAATAGCAACTTCATCCAGTTAGTCGCCTCTTTCTAGCGAATCACTGAATGAGGTAAGGGAAATAATGAAGACTTGGAGATGGACTACGGCCCTTTGGGTATTGGCTGGCACTCCTGCTTGGGCACAGCAGCAATCCGAAGGTACATCGGAAAACACCGAAGCAGAAAACACCATTGTCGTTACGGCTTTGCGTACAAAGCTTCCGATCAGCTCACTGCCCGTCACGGTAGATGTCATTGATAAACAAGCGCTCGCCGATCAGGTTGCCATCAGTGGCTCAACCGTCGATGCAATCTCGGCATTGTCACCATCATTCTCACCGACACGCCAGAAACTGAGCGGTGCAGGTGAAAGCCTGCGCGGTCGCTCCCCTCTGTTCGCGATTAACGGCGTTCCACAAACAACGCCGATCCGAAACGGATCGCGCGATGGCTATACCATTGATCCATTTTTTGTAGACCGGATCGAACTGATTTATGGTTCTAACGCGTTACAGGGCATTGGCGCAACGGGCGGTGTGGTCAATCAGGTACTCGTTGGCGCGGCGAATGCCGACGGGATTAGCGGGCGCGTTCTGTTACAAGGCACAGCAGGCGAAAATTTCGAGGGAGAAGGACTAAGCGGCAAAGCCGCGGCGCTATTCAGCTACCGCGGTGGCGATTTCGATGGCAGCATTGGCGCAACATTCGAAAGACGGGGTGCTTTTATTGACGGCCGTGGCAATCGTATCGGAGTCGATGGCACACAGGGCGAGATTCAGGATAGCGACACTTGGTCGATATTCGGCCGGCTGGGCTATCAGCTTTCAGATAGCGCACGGATCGAACTGGTAGCCAACCGCTTCAGTTTAGAAGGTAATGCCAATTATGTAAGCGTAAGCGGTAACCGGGCGCTCGGTATTCCGGCAACATCTAGTCGAGGAACGATGCCGGGAGAACCGGCGTCCAATCGCAATGAACTGGTTTCTCTATCGCTGACCGACGATGATCTTGGCGGTGGCACCTTCACTATGCAGGCATTTTTCAACCGCTCCCGTGACACATTTGGCGGCGGCGTATTTGGAACATTTCAGGATACAAGCATTGATCCAACCGGAAACTTGTTTGAGCAATCCGCCAACCGCTCGCGCAAGTTGGGCGGCAAGATCAGCTACGAACGCGAAGTCATCGACGACCTCACAGTTACCGCAGGGTTCGATACATTGTTTGACAGCACCGAGCAGTCACTGATCCAGACAGACCGTGTTTGGGTTCCCCAAACCGAATTTCGCAGCCTTGCACCCTTTGGCCAGATCAATCTGGGCTTATTCGACCGGCTGGTGACGCTGGCGGGCGGGGTGCGCTGGGAGAATGTCCAGCTGAAGGTTGATGATTTTACGACGATCGCCAGCGCCGGAAACACGCAGGTGTCAGGAGGCAGTCCAAAATTTGACAAGTTTCTTCCCAATGCCGGTATCATCATCGAGCCAGTCAAGGGCATCCGTGCCTATGGCAGCTATTCCAAGGGCTATACAGTTCCCGATGTCGGGCGCATATTACGCGGCATCAATACGCCGGGCGTTGATATCGATAATTTCCTCGATGTATCGCCGATCATTTCCGATAACCGGGAACTCGGACTAGAGGTCAAACGTGGGCCGCTGGATGCAAGCGTCACCTATTTCTGGTCCTCCAGTGATTTCGGTCAACGGCTAGTGCTCAATGCCGACGGTATTTTTGACCTGCGCCGGGAAGCAGTCGAGATTGAAGGAATGGAAATCAACCTTGGTGTCGAGACGCCGCTGCCGGGATTTAAAATAGGCATTGGCTATAGCAATCTTTCCGGACGCGTGGACACCGACGGCGACGGTGTGGTCGATGATGATCTTGATGGCAGCAATATCTCACCTGACCGGCTCAACCTGTCGGCGGACTATGTAGACGGGGCGTTTTCAGCGCGAGCGCAGGCGCAATATTATTTGTCGCGAAGTTATGACGGTCAGCCAGCAACTGCGAAATTTGAAGGCTATACAATAGTCAATGCGCTGATCCGTTACGACACGGAATATGGTGCGTTTAGCGTCGCTGGGCAGAACCTGTTAGACGAATATTATGTGAGCTACGACAGCGATACCGTGCGGACGACCGACAATGACCGCTTTTTTGCTGGGCGTGGGCGGACGCTAACACTGGGCTGGGACTGGCGCTTCTGATGCGCCTGCTTGCGTGGATCCATCGCTGGACCGGCGGGCTGATCGGCTTGTTGCTTGCGTTACTCGGGGCAACGGGAACGCTGCTACTTTGGAAAGAGGAATATCTGGGCTTCACACTGGACGGAGCGGATGCCACTCCGCTTCGTGATCCCGCAAGTATTGCCCGCGCAACAGAGCAAATGTTCGCCGCTGCGACCGGCACACCGCGTAGCATTATTTTCGCGCATGATGGCTTTGGCCTCAACACGCTGTCGACGATAGAGGGTGGTGGTTTATACGCAAATCAGGCGGGCAAGTTTGTGACCGGCTGGAGTTCCGTCTGGGATCGTCCGGAAACCTTGCTATTTGATCTCCATCATCATTTGCTGATGGGCGAGGCGGGCGAAATCATCAGCGGCGTTGCCGGCCTTATCGGTATCGGTTTTATCATAACGGGATTGATCCTGTGGTGGAGCACCCGAAAAACATTCAAGCTGCGTCTCTGGCCTGCCCGAATGACCCGCAGCGCCATCATCCGGCAACACCGTGACATTGGCGTGATCATCGCGCCTTTGCTTTTTATAACCATGCTAGCGGGCGTAATGATGGTGTTGCGTCCCGTGGCAAAAGTGGTTCTTTTACCACTTTCTTCGACGGAGGAAATGCAAGCCGCCCTTGCTCCTCCAAAAGCAAAGGGCGGGTCCGCAGAAAACATCGACTGGCAAAAAATCTATAGCAAAGCGGCGGCGCACTTTCCCGAAGCCGAGCTACGCGTCGCCAGTCTGCCTTGCGAACGCGGCGGTTTAGTGACACTCAGGATGAAGCAACCATCCGAATGGCTCCCCAATGGCCGCACATTACTGTGGTTCGATCCGGCTACAGCACGACTCTTAGATAGCCGGGATGCAAACGAGCATCCAGTCGGCCTCAAGGCATTTAACCTCGCCTATCCGATTCATGCGGCTAAGGTTGGTGGATGGGCATTCAAGATGCTCCAAACCATTACTGGTCTTGCACTTACGATGCTCGGAACCCTCGCGGTCTGGAGCTTCTGGTTCAGAAAAGCTTGAGGGCAATCAAAATACCTTTCGCCTGGCAATCTTTACGCTCATTGAATTGACCTGACGTGACCCCCTTAAAACTCCTCCCGAGACATTGTCACGTTCACCGGCTTGACTTCAATCTTGGTGGTTAAAGATATTATTCGAAATTTGAAAAGGCCATAATATCAGGTCCTTGGACAATAGCGTAGGTCTCGGAAATTAAACAGTCTCAAGGAATTGGTGCGATATCGAGTTGACGAGAATAGCATCAGGCTTGCTGCGGACCTTCAGTAACCGTGCGCAGTCGCCATCTAACAGTCGTCATCGAAGAGATAGGCCGGACGCGCGCTCATGGCATTGTCGAAGCCTGTGTGTGTTCCACTTTTCCTTCTGATCCTGAAATATCCTTTTGACTACTCTTGGCGTCCTTTTTCCTAGTCTCGTTATGGCCAAAAACACCGGGCGGAAAATCGTCAACTTCGATGGCATCTTTGGTGGCAATCCGCGCCTGCTGGATAAGCTGTAATTCATCGGCGGAAATAATGTTCTGTTTCTCCCGTTCGCGCGGATCGTCAATCTCGGCAATACGCAGCTTCTTTTCGGCACCGGCTGCCTGCGTTACCAGATCAAATGCCCGTTCCAGCCGCGATACACCATCATCGCCATCTGCTTCGCCCAGATATAGGCCGGCACTCAGCCGCTCTCGCGTGGCACCTGGTTCAAACAAAAGCTCAGCGCATTTTTGTGTAAGTGCATCCAATGGCCCGCGCCGGTTCGCTCCGAAAGGCAAGGTGACAAAACGCAGCAAAGCCGCCGCGAACCGGCTGGGAAAGTTGCGATACACTTCATCAAGGCTTGTTTCGATCGTCGCAAACCCGCTTTCCATGCAAAATTGTACGATCGGCAGGTCTTCCTCATGGCGCCCTTCATATTCCCAGCGCTTGAGCACGCCGGACAGAAGGTACAGTTCCGAGAGCACATCACCTAGCCGCGCAGAAAGCATTTCCTTGCGCTTGAGGTCGCCGCCGAGCGTCAGCAGCGCCATATCCGATGCAATTGCGAGCGATGCAGCATAGCGGCTCATTTTCTTATAGTAAGGCTTTAGCTTGGGCTCGCCGGGTGCAGGTGAGATTGCCGCCCCGCTCCAGCTGCGGATACAGGACACGACGCTCGGCCGCACTGGCCGAGTGGCAAAATCTCGCCGCCTGACGTAATCTCGATCTGGCTTTTGGTGTGCCGATCGGAGACGAGTTGCGGTTAAACTGACAGCGCCAAGGGTAGCGGTACATCATAAAATGCACCGCTACCTTTTAGAATGAGAAACGCGCGCTGACCCTGATGTCACGTCCAGGAAGCGGGACGAAGTCCTTGGTAAAGCTCGCGTGACGGCGGGCATCAACGTCGAAGATATTGTTCGCCGAGAGAATGAGCACGGTTTCCTGTTCGAGCCCGAACGGACGCCATGAAAGCGACGCATTCACTAGGGTGAAGTCGTCGGTTGGTGTTTCGAACGCGGCTACATCGTTTTGTGCAGTAACGTGCTCGGCCTCAATCCGGCCGCCAAAAGCGCCTGCTTTTGCACTCATTCCGGCAAGAACGCGGAACGGCGGGATACGCGGAACGGGACCACCGCCATTTTTTATACGCGCATCAACATAGTCCGCGACCACATTGGCATCCAGCGAGAAATTTTCACTATCAACAAGCCGCGCTTCGATTTCGCCTTCCACGCCGTAATAGCGCGCATCGGCCTGAAAGAACTGGAACAGCGGTAGGCCGTCCGCTTCTGCGCCTGTGTCGATTTCATAGATGAAATCATCAAACCATTGCGCATAGGCACTGGCCTGAATACGAAATGGGCCAACAGAACCACGAACATAAGCCTCGGCTCCCCAGCTTTTTTCAGTGTCGAAAGTCGGATTCCCGACCTCGAATGCCTGTGTCGCAATATGAGGACCATTGGAAAACAACTCTTCAGCAGAAGGCGCGCGTTCGGCGCGAGAGCCGGTAAAGCCAATCTTTAGTTCCGGCGCGACCTGATAGGATAGGTTTAGCGCACCGGAAAATGCGTTGAAATTGCGATCAACGGCAGTGATAACTGCATCTTCTTCCAGACCAATTGCAACGCTGTCTGAACCCACGTCGGTATGTTCATAGCGCGCGGCCACTTCCAACCCGAGATTACCAAGCGAAAACTCCTGAAGCGTGAAAATACCGTATTGGTCTGTGACGTTTGGCGGCACAAATGCTTCTGCCCCTATAGCAGAGAAATTCCGCGTAAACCCTTGGAAGCCGGTAACTCCGCGCCAACCATTGCGATCTGCCTGAACCAGTTCGAGCCGACCTTCAAAGGCCTGCGAATCAAAAACCGTACCGACTTCAACACCCTCAAATTCGGTATGCTCATAATCGGCATAGCCAATCCGGACGCGGACGCTCTCGACGAAATCACTGTTTACGTTGACCTCCCCGCGCATATCGGCACGAAACTGTTTCAGGTCGATGGTGACTGGGCCTTCTTCCTCTTCACCGCCTTCTTCCTCACCGTGACCATGCCCAGCGCCCGGCCTTGCCGGGACACCGTAATTAGTATCGTAATAGCCAGCGGAAAAGCCGAGGCTTCCTCCTTCGTTAATGAGGGCAAAACCGCCGCCCAATGTATAGGTTTCTGTAAAGCTGTTGGGAAGCACCCCGCGAAGACCGGCCAGTTCTGCCGCTTCCGCTGCTTCGTCAAGGTTACCTTCTTCGGTTTCCTCTGCGACTATTTCTAGCTGCTCGGCACGCAGATTTGGAGTGAGAACAAAGCCGCCGACTTCCAGATTATTCGTTTTGCGGTAGCTGCCATCGACATGAAAGACGACTTGCGGAGACAGCGCAAAATCAACCGAGGCTCCGCCGCTGCGTTCATCCGCCGCTGAACCATAAGTTCCAAGCGCATCAACATGGAAACCGTTTTCGGGAATTGCTCTTGGAATACGACGGTCAAGCACGTTGACCGCGCCGCCGATGGCCTGACTACCAAATAACAAAACGGCGGGACCACGCAGGATCTCGATACGCTCTGCCGTTAATGGGTCAATCGCGACAGCATGGTCGGTTGATGTATTGGAAACGTCCAGCGAGCCCAGCCCGTCTGTCAGAACCCTTATGCGTTCTCCCTGAAAACCGCGAAGCACAGGCCGCGAAGCGCCGGGACTAAAGGATGTTGCGGAAACGCCGGGCTGATTGGTCAATGAGTCTCCGATTTGCGGACGGATATTTGCCACCAGTTCGTCGCCTGTGACGATCGATGTTCCTGCCAGAACATCAAGCTCGCGAACATAATCTGCCGTTACAACGATTGTATCAGATTGCTCGCCATGCACCTCATCAACGGAGCTTGTTTGCTGCCCCTCCTTCTCATTTCCAGCATCTTGGGCGTATGCTGGCGCAGCGATAAGGGCTGTGGAAAATAATAATGCGAGACGAGGGGACATAATGGTTCCTATGTGGTTTGAGAATTTCCCGACAAGTAAGAGATATAATATATCATATCAAGAATATTTAGGCTTCGAAGGACGAATATACCCCGGCGTGATAATAAAATCACAGACTAGATGTCTATGAAGCCGCACCCTCGTTATGCTGGGCTGGCTGCTTTCAGCCGGTAGAATATTCCACTTTCATCATAGCCTGTCAGTTCGAGAACACCGCTGACTACATGCACTTTTGTCTCGTTCGTAGAAAAAGGAATGTCTGCCACCACCTCGATAAACTGGGTTGGCATGGCGTGGAAGTGAAAAGGGCATCCGGGCGGATATATGCCTGACGAGACAGATGTTACGCCGATTGGACATCTGGATCGCGGCAGTTGATTTTGAAATTCACGGAGCAGCCCACCATTGCCAGTGATTGGTAGCGAAATCTCATGCCGTCGCCTCCCAGCCACGCACCCAGAGACCTTGGTAAAAAATGCCGTTTACCTCAAATCCAGCTTCACGCAGCAATTCGCTTTCGCGGTCCGGTGTCAGGAGATGCACTTGGGAAGTCTGCATCGCTGAAGCTCGTACGATAAGCTCCTCTTCGGCCCCCATCAGTCGCGCATGGATGGCATAGCGGGCAAGGTCGCGCTCGCGGCAATCGGGATCGGTTGCGGCGTGGATCATGAGGAACGGAGATCCCGGCTTCAAACGCCTCCGAATTGCTTCATATTGTTCCAAGCGGCTGCCATCGTCGGGCACAAACATCAGGCACAGGAAAGCCGTGGCGGCGTCGAACGGACCGAGGGGAGAGTCGCCGGCCACGCCTTTTATCAGCTTTGTCTGCGTCCGCGGTCGCTCCCGTTCCAGCCGCGCGGCGGCAAGATCGAGCATCGCTTGTGATGGATCGACCGCGACAAACCGCCAGTCAGCGCACAATCCCGCGAAGGATGCGATCTCAACCCCTCCGCCGGCACCGACAACCAGTAGATCTGCGTCTGCGCCTATTCGGTCCACCAGCACCGAAGCTGCCATGACATGGCTGGCTGCATAGCCCGGCATGAACATCGGCGGACCACGATCATATTCGGCGACAAAATCCGGATTCGCGTCAAAGTCGAAAGCTTCATCTGTCATCGCCGTTGCGCCCGTCCGATTTGCCCGGGTTGATAACCAGCACCAGCCGCTCTTCGCCGGTTCCTTCAATTGGCGGCGAGCGGTGGATGGCGGCGCAGGTCGACCAGAGGCGACCCTTGAAGAGGGCAACATCACCGGTCCGCATCTGCTGGATATTGTGCGGATCGCCGCAATCGCAATCGGCCGGCTGATCTTCATCGAGCCATTGTGTGCCCTGACCTATATATGTGGTGATCAGCCTTGCTGTGACGTAATCCGTGTGGAATTTCTTGCAGGCATTTGTGGTCACATGTTCCAGCCGTATCTCGACAAATTTGGTCTGCATGATCCGGGCGAATCGATCAGCAAGCGACAGAATATCGGCGTGCAAGATATCTCGGGCACCGCCACGTTGATGACCGGCATCATCAAGCGCGACATTGAGGGCGGCGGCTAGATCGCCGGTAGCTGCCGTAAAACACAGGTCAGCTAGACCATCTAGTGGCAGTGCCGACAGAGATAAGGGTAGTTGTCGCTTCCAGATCGCAATCGCAACGCCTTGGTCGCGAATCGTACCTAAGCTTTCGGAATTTCCAGCGATCAGCGCGACCGAACGCTCTTTTGTGTCCACGCTCATTCCGCGGGTTCCAGCGCAGGTTGCGGTGCTTCCCATGCCGGAAAGGGATCCGCGAGCGCAGCCCATTGCTCGGGCTGAAACGCATCGCCAGCGATCAGACAGGCGTCGAGTTCCCTGCGGATACGCGCTTCATCCATTTTGATGCCGATGAACACAAGTTCCTGCCGGCGGTCACCCCAGGTTGGATCCCAATGGCGCATGACGAATTGTTCGAAACTGTCATCTTCCGGCCAGCGGTTCTTGGGCACTGCCGCCCACCAGCGGCCCATGCGTGTGGTAATCGTCTGGCTGCCTGCAACCGCGAGTTCTCCGAGATAATCGGGGCGGGTGGCGAGCCAGAAATGACCCTTGGCCCGGATCACATTGTCGAGACCGTTTTGCGTCAGGAAATCATAGAAACGCTCTGGATCGAACGGGCAGCGCGCACGATACACGAAGCTTTCGACTCCATATTCTTCGGTCTCTGGCCGATGGTTCGCATAGTCGAAAAGTTCTTTGGCCCATAAGGGATGCTGCTCCGCCTTCTCGTCATCGAACAGCCCTGTATCAAGGATCACATCGAGTTCGACCTTGCCATAATCGGCTTCGATTATCCTCGCATCGGCGTTTAGCGACGCAACGACCTGCTTCACCACCGCCAATTGTTTGGCAGACACCGCACTCGCCTTGTTGACGATGACGACATCGGCAAATTCAATCTGTTCCACCAGCAAGCTGACCAGACGGCGATCATCGCCTTCACCGGCAGTCTCGCCGCGGTCTGCGAGAAAATCACTGCTCGAATAATCATTCATCAGATTGACCGCATCGACGACGGTCACCATGCAATCGAGACGCGATACGTCACCCAGACATTGTCCGTCCTCATCCCGAAATGAAAATGTGGCAGCCACCGGAAGGGGTTCGGACACTCCGGTGCTTTCAATCACCAGATAATCGAAGCGGCCTTGCTCCGATAGTTTTCGGACTTCGATCAACAGGTCGTCCCGCAAAGTGCAGCAGATACAACCGTTCGTCATTTCGACCAACGTCTCTTCTGCGCGCGATAGCGAAGCTTCCCCGCCGCGAACCAGGTCCGCATCAATGTTCACTTCTGACATGTCATTCACGATCACGGCCACCCGCTTGCCATCGCGGTTGCCAAGAATATGGTTGAGCAACGTGGTCTTGCCTGCTCCCAGAAAACCGGAAATGACCGTTACCGGCAAAAGCTTGTTTGAATCGAGCGTCATAAAATTAAGTCCTTGCGAATCATGTAATGTTGTAACATATCATTTAGGTAATAATTTCTGAACTTTGTAGATGCAAGGGAAATAAAATCTGTGCCGCCACAACTTACCAATCGGCTGGATGGCTCGGCGCTGTTCTTGTCAGCCATCTGCCTTCTCCACTGCCTGGCTCTCCCGCTCGTCTTGGCAGCGCTGCCTGCGTTGAGTTCTGTTTTTCGATTTCCAGAAGCACTCCATCTATATGCTATTTTATTGGCTTTGCCGTTGAGTTTGACCGCGCTCAGTTTCGGGATGCATCGTCACAGATCACCGTTGCCGCTGGTTGCCGGCGTGCTCGGGTTGATGCTTATGGGAATCGCTCTGGACAGCAGAAATAATGTCGACGAGATGATCCTGAGCAGTATCGGCGCCACCATTCTTGCGCTGGCCCATATTTCCAATTGGCGCTGTCGTTCACGGTGTTCGCCTAAGAATGAGATTTAGGGTGCTGTCAAAGCAAAGTGGCTGATCAGTCAAGGCGCTGCTATATGGCCTGTATGAGCAAGTCCGATAACCCATTCCGCTACTTCAATTCGTTTCCTGAGGTGATCCGCCTTGTTGTTATGCTGTACGTTCGTTTTCCGCTGAGTTTGCGGAACGTCGAGGACCTGCTGTTCGAGCGCGGCATCGATATCTGTCACGAAACCGTGCGTTTGTGGTGGAACAGGTTCGGCCCGATGTTTGCGGCTGATATTCGCCGGCAGCGGGTAAGCCGGATGCCCGGCTTTCGGCAATGGCGCTGGCACCTTGATGAGGTGTTCGTGAAAATCAACGGCGAGCGGCACTATCTGTGGCGTGCTGTCGATCACGAAGGCGAGATTCTCGAGAGCTATGTTACGAAGAAACGTGACAAATCGGCAGCTCTGGCGTTCATGAAGCGAGCGTTGAAGCGCCACGGGAAAGCGGAAACTATCGTGACCGACGGGTTGAGATCCTATCCCGCTGCGATGCGCGATCTTGGCAATGTCGATCGTCATGATATGGGCCGCTGGCTCAACAATCGAGCTGAGAATAGTCACTTGCCGTTCCGACGACGAGAGCTCGCAATGCTGGGCTTTCGACAAATGAAAACGCTGCAGAAGTTCGTGTCAGTCCACGCCTCTTTTTACAATCACTTCAACTCCGAACGCCATCTCGTCGACCGCCAAACTTACAGGACACGACGCTCGGCCGCACTGGCCGAATGGCAAAATCTCGCCGCCTGACGTAATCTCGATCTGGCTTTTGGTGTGCCGATCGGAGACGAGTTGCGGTTAAACTGACAGCGCCATCAGGCAGGATGGCACACCACCGCCAAGCTCGATATTCCTGATAACCTCTCGCTGATCCCGATCCCGGCCAAGTGCCCAGAGTTGAACCCGGTCGAGAATATCTGGCCGCCCATGGCGAGATAATGGAGGTGCCCAGCTTCCGCCCGTAAACCTGCCCATCCAATTTAACAAAACCCAAATAAACCCGACATATCCTTGTCACGGCAATGGTCCGAAAGAGTCATTCAATTACCCTACGACTGCGTTCTCACATGCAAACTGACCATCGGGGAAAACAGAAAATGTCGCGCCAATCCAATATCATAAAATCCGGCTTCAAACTGGCTCTGCTGATGGGCTGCGCCATGCCAGGCGCGGCCTGGGCAGGGACGATCACGGGGGTTGTTGTCGATCCTAGCGAAACGCGGGGACTGGCGTCCGCGCAGGTTCGTATTGTCGAACTGGACCGCGTGGTGACCACCGAGCGCGATGGCAGCTATCGGTTCCCGGACGTACCGGCCGGCACCTATACCCTGGAAACGCGCTATGTTGGTTCTGATACCATCCGGACCAATGTAACCGTGACGGAAACCGGACTTTCTCGGGCTGATATTATCCTGCAGGGTGGACCGGGTGCTGATATTGTGGTGATCGGGCAAAGCGCCAACCAGGCGAGCAGCCTGTCCCGCAAGCGCGAAGCGGACGGCGTGACCTCGGTCTTGACCCGCGACGCGATTGGCCAGTTTCCCGACCAGAATGTCGCCGAATCGCTGCGCCGGCTGCCGGGTATCAATATCCTTAATGATCAGGGGGAAGGGCGCTTTGTCTCCGTTCGCGGCCTTGATCCCAATCTGAACAGTTCATCGCTCAATGGCGTTCGGATTCCGTCCCCCGAGAGCGATGTCCGTTCGGTGGCGCTGGACGTGATCTCCAGCGATCTGATCGAATCGATCGAGGTCAAAAAGACTCTGACGCCGGATATGGATGCCGACACGATTGGTGCTTCGATCGAGATCAAGACGGTCAGTGCGTTCGACCGCAAGAAGGATCTGCTCACCGGCAAGCTTGAGGGCAGCTACAATGAATATTCGGATGAAATATCGCCCAAGGGCAGCATCGATTTCTCGACGCGGCTGGCCGACGACATCGGGATTGCCGGGGGTATTTCTTATTATAAGCGGACGTTCGAGACCGATAATATCGAAGCCGAAGGCTGGGATATAAATGATGACGGCGTCGTTTATGCTGATGAAGTCCAGTATCGCGACTATGATGTCGAACGCGAGAGAATCAGCGCTTCCTTGTCCTTGGATATCCGGGCCAGCGACAGCACCGAATTTTATGCGCGCGGCGTCTACAGCCAGTTTGACGATCAGGAATTCCGCGGCCGGACTGTGTTTAAGCTGGACGAAGCGGCCAGCAGCGGCGATGCCAACAGCGCCCTGTTCGACGATGCAGATGGCGAGATTGAAATCGAGCGCGATATGAAGGATCGATTCGAGTCCCAGAAAATTCGCTCGATTGTCGTCGGCGGCAAGACCGAAACCGGTCCCTGGAAGATCGAATATTCCGGCGGCTGGTCGAAATCCAGCGAATTTGAAAATGGTTCGGTCGATCCAACCAAATTTTCGAACGACTTCGATGGGGACGGGCTGAGCGTGTTGTTTGACTATTCCGACGACCGGGTGCCTTTGTTCGGCTATGCTGGCGGCGCGGCGCTGGCCAATGACGCGAGCCTCTATGAGTTGGACGATATTGAACTGACTACCTTGTCCAACGCACAGGATGAAGAATTTACAGCACGGCTGGATATTGCCCATCTTTTTGTCACCGGCAGCGGTGATTTTACGGTGCAGGGCGGTTTCAAGGGTCGCTGGCGTGAAAAGACCTTCGACGGCAATGTCGAATTTTACGAGGACACGACCGGAACTTATGCACTGAAAGATGTTCTGGGGCAGCAGACCTATCGCCTGCAGGATTTGGGGCCGGTTGCGAGCCACAAGGGGCCGGCCGACTATTTTCGGGCCAATTTCGGGAATTTCGAATTGCAGGAGCTCGACAGCCAGTTTGACTCGGCGGTCGGGGATTATGCAAACCAGGAAGATATTTATGCCGGCTATCTGCTCGGACGCTGGGACAGCGAAAAGCTGCGGGTGATCGGCGGGGTGCGGTTTGAGCGGACTGAAAATGTGATCTCTGCCAACACAGTGACTCTGGCCGAGGAAGATTCGACCTTTAACGGCGTTGTCTTGACGGAAGGCACGGTGTTTGTGACACCCAACAGCTTTACCCGCAGCTATGATCACTGGTTGCCCAGCCTCAATATCCGTTTCGAGCCGCAGCGCAGCCTGGTGTTCCGTGCCGCCGGCTATCGCAGTATTGTGCGTCCCAATTTGCAGGAACTTGCCCCGCGTTTTGCGGTTGAGCAGAATGACGATGGCAAGCGCGAAGGCGAATTCGGCAATCCCGATTTGCAACCCTATGAAGCCTCGAATTTCGACGCTTCGGCGGAATATTATTTCAGCTCCAATGGCGCGATCACGGCCAATGTCTTTTACAAGGATATCAAGAATTTCATCGTCGACAGTTTTGACGACAATGGCGGGACGTTATTCGGCATTGACTATGACGAAGCGGTGATCCCGATCAATGGTCCCAGCGCCGAAGTCTTTGGGTTTGAATTCAGCTTCGCTCAGGCCTTTACCTTCCTACCCGATCCGCTGGATGGCCTGCTGGTCAATTTCAATTATACTTATACCGATGCAACCGGGCAGGTCCCGACCGATGGTGATATAACAATCCTGCGTGAAATTCCGCTTCCCAGCAGCTCCAAGCACACGTTCAACGCGGTACTGGGCTATGAGAAGGGACCGTTCGATTTCCGTCTCGCTGGCACCTATCGCGACCGTTATCTGGATGAGCTGGGATCGGATGCGACCCAGGACCGCTATGTAGACAATCACTTCCAGCTCGACGCCAGCGTCAAGTTCAAGCTGACCAAGAATATCCGGCTGTTCGCGGAATGGATCAACATCAACAATGCCAAATATTTTGCCTATCAGAATTTTGATACGCGCCAGCGATTGCTGCAATATGAAGAATATGGCTCGACGTTCAAATTCGGCGCGAAGGTGACGATGTGATGAAAATGGAGAAATTGCTGTTCACCGCGTCCGTCCTCGGGCTGGCAGGGTGCACGGCGCAATCCGGGATCAATGCAGCGGGCAGTGCGTCTGCTGTCCCCACTCTTGAACTGACCGCAAGGGGAGAAACGGTGCCGGTGGGTACGGTGGCGCGGGATGCCGCCGATGATCCGGCGATCTGGCGCAACGCCGAAGAACCGGCGAAAAGCCTGATCATCGGGACCGACAAGCGCGCTGGTCTTTACGTTTTCGGGATGGGCGGGAGCAAGAAATCCTTCCTGCCCGAAGGCGAGCTTAACAATGTCGATCTGCGAGAAGTGATGATTGACGGGCGCAAGACGGTTCTGGTCGGGGCAAGCATCCGCACCAATGCGACGGAAGCATATATCGGGCTGTATCGGCTGGATACGGATAGCGCCGAACTGGAACTGTTGGGGAAATATCCGGCGGGCGTCGGTGAAGCTTATGGCTTTTGCTTCGGGCAGGATAGAGCCGGCGAAGTCTTTGCTTATGTGAACACCAAGGAAGGCCATGTCCGGGAACTGACCCTGTCGTTTGCCGGGGGCGTCCCCAGCGCCGTCATCACGCGAACGCACAAGCTGGCGACCCAGCCGGAAGGCTGCGTGGTCGATGACCGGACCGGTCGGCTCTATGTCGGCGAGGAAAATGCCGCGATCTGGCTCTATGACCTCAATGCAGATAGTTTTACGCCACAGCGATTTGCCAATGTGAACGGCCGTGAACTGGTCGCGGATGTCGAGGGCCTGGCGCTGGCACCGAGTGGCGAAAATGGTGGCTATCTGGCAGCGTCCAGCCAGGGAGACAATGCCTATACTCTCTATGATCTGGTGACCGGGGCCTATGTCAACCGCTTCCGGCTGGTCGACGGTGTCGTCGATGGCACGGTCGAGACCGACGGGATCGAAGTGATGCTCGGCGATTTCGGGCCCGCCTATCCCGATGGCCTGATGGTGGTTCAGGATGGGGACAATGGCGACCAGACGCAGAATTTCAAATATATCAGCTGGCGGGATGTGGTGGAGGCCTTGGAGGGGGCGAAATAGAGATGGTTCCCATCAGTGCCCCCGCGCAGGCAGGGGCCCAGCAGCGAAACCACTTCGCCCTCAAGCTCCTTCATCCGCGCCAACGCAACATATAGAAAATTGCCCATGCCGCAGGCTGGGTCAAGAACCTTCATTTGTGCCAATGCCCCGTGAAATTTCTCAACAACCGCACGGGCTTCTTCGGCTTTGTCGGCCTCAATCAGACTTGTCGCGGCGGCCTGCACGCCTGTCCTCAAAATACGCTCCTGTCATGCGGCTACTCTGGCCGACGTTAGACAGAAAATCCACTTATCCCGCTGTGCAGTTTTGCCAGACCACCTCTATCCGGCTCTCCATCCGCTCTACTCCTGCGAAGATGTCAACCAATGAGCGACCCATTCTCGGTCCTCTATTCCTACCGTGAGCGCGAGAGGAAGAACAATTATGAAGACTGGCTCATCGAATGTCTCGCGGCAATTCTCCGAGCTCTGCCTCAAGCGGTTTTTTCCGACTTCATGTCCCGATTGACGGGCCAGTCAGCTGACGCAATTGCGGAGATGTAAGCGATTGGAAACCCGCTTTGTCATAATATCCTAGGTAGACGTAAATTGGAGAGAATGATGGACTGGCGCGTACTTACGAATTGGGACCCGAATCAGGCAAGTCTTAACCGATCATCGCAGACGCCGTGGCAGCAGCTTTCTGCTGATTGGCGTGAACGCGTCGATGGGCCGGAATTATGTAAAGTCACCTATGCAGCATACACGCTGACAATTAGCAGCCCGTTTACCATAGCTTATGCGCTGGGTCACTCACCCGTGATCTATATGGGCGAAGGGTTTGCCCACGTGCGGCTTAAGGAACATATCAACAACAAGTTATTGCCAATGGTTCAGACAATCCAGGGAGCTAAATTTGACTTGTGGATCCTCGATTGCGAATCAAAAGACTTGGTCGTCGCCACGGAGGCTCAAATGCTCCGGCACTTCGAAGAAACTTTCGGGGCCAAACCAATGTATAACATACAAGGAGGAAAAGCATGCGCTCATGCGCCGCACAAAGATTGGTTCGCCCCGATGGACAAGCGCCGCATTGGCAAGCGCGAATGGGCACTAACGCGTCTTGGAAAGAACGCGCATTTGTAACAAGGGCTGAGGGCTTGGACCTGTTCCGTTTTCCCTTGCTTATCGCCGTCGCGCCAAACCGACATTACTTTTTCAGGACACAGGAACGGCTCTGCTTCCAATATCGCAAGCTCAGCCGTGCCGGCAAGCCGATCACGATAGTCACTACCGCGATCGCTCGCCAACTGGCCGGGTTTGTCTGGGCGATCGCGCACGAAGTCTGCACGCCCACGGCGTGAAGAAGCTCACTGCAATTTAACAAACAAGGAGATTGAGACAGCTTCACCTTTATCTGCACTTGGGCAAAGGTGGGGGCACGACTACGGTAGGAGAACCCTCGTTTCCACTAACAGCCGGACCACGTCCGACGCTGGTTTCTAGACAGAGGCAGCTCCGCGACGCATCAGGTCCGGCGGTATCCAACCCGCGTATCAGAGCATGATCAACCGTCGTTTTGAAGTCGTGCCTCCTACTCTGCCCAACTACAGACCCGACCGATCGATTTCTGCCAAACCAGGCAGGAAACTATTTTGCGCGCTCAGGTCTTGAACTGGCGAACATGAGAGTGGATAACGCCTAACAGAAGAGTCCTTTTTGGGATTCCCTTTCCAGCTTCGCCGTGCGATTCCGGGTTATGCGCACCGGGATCATATTTGAAGTTTCGCCGTCTGACCGTCGCCGCCTTGAGCGCGTGGTCAGGGATCGCAAAGCTGCCCAAAAGCATGTCTGGCGGGCATCGATCATTTTGCTGTCCGCCGATGGGGTCGGCACGGCTGCAATCATGCGGCATAACCATCAGGTCAGCGCATTGGTTTCATACCAAATAGAAAAAGGCGCACCCTCAATGGACGGGTTACATATTTTGCAGTGGATGGCCAGTGGGACAGGCATGGTCGCGGCCATCCTGGTTGCGTGGAACGCTGGCAGTAAGGTTAGCGGTATCGGTTTTGTCATTTTTTCCTTATCTTCCGTTCTATGGATTTCTGCATCCATAATTGACGGCAACAATCCTCTTGCGATCCAGAATATTGTGCTGTTTTTTATAAACTTATTTGGAATTCATCGGTATTTGTGGAGATCAAACAATTCTGCCGGCAAGGCTACTTCGTGACCGATTTGCAAATTCAACAATCGTTCGACACATATAAAAATGACATCGATTGCCAATCCGGTGCTGGTCGATGGCGAGCGGCACGTTTCCAGATCTTTCCGCCAATCCTCTGTCATCGCCAGACTCCATAATACCTGGCTCACTATGAATCAAAATTTTCGCCTATTGGGAATTATAAAAATAACATTTCTGTCAAAGTAGTGTTAGCTACGAATATCGATATTCTGTAATCATCCCGAGATTTTTCATCAGACAAATTTTTGCCCACTCGCTTGAAACCAAAACTGAGCTGGAATGGGAGCCGCTTGCGGACCATTTGGCTTTGGTCGGTCAACTGGCATCCAAGTTTGCTATGCCATTTGGAGCCGATGAGCTCGGCAAAATTGCTGGACTGCTGCATGATATTGGCAAGATGTCTGTGGCGTTTCAGGATTATATCCGAGGGAATGGTGCAACCAAGGGTCCAGATCATGCGACTGCTGGAGCAAAGGAAGCGGTGGCGCTTTACGGTGATCACCTTGGGCGAATGCTGGCATACTGCATCGCGGGCCACCATTCCGGCTTGGCAGATTATGGGATTGAACATAATCCCGGGACGCTTGCCCATAGGCTGAAGAAGTCGGTTGAGGTTTACACCGGTTGGGAGATTCACGCGGGCGCCCTATCCGGAAGAAACGCGCTCGCCATTCCCGATCCGTTGAAGATCAAAAGTCAACACGAAGGCTTTGATCGCGCTTTCTTTATCAGAATGCTGTTTTCTGCATTGGTTGACGCCGATTTTCTGGCAACGGAGCAATTTTACGCCGAGGCTGTCAGAAAAGCTGGGGAACCGGATGAAACCCCCAGGCGGGGTATGACGAATAGTTTGGAGACGTTGCGAAGCAAATTGGATGCGGAACTGAACGGCAAGGCCAACACCGACACCGAAGTTAACAAACTGCGCGGTCATATCCTCAGTCATGTCAGGGCGCAGGGCAGCCTAACCCCCGGCCTATTTTCTCTCACCGTGCCAACGGGCGGCGGCAAGACGTTGACAAGCCTTGCCTTCGCGCTTGATCATGCCATCGCGCACGGGCTGGACCGGATAGTCTATGTCATCCCCTACACCTCAATAATCGAACAGACGGCGGACGTGTTTCGCGGCGCGGTCGGCGACGAAGATGTGCTCGAACATCACAGCGCGGTCGAGTGGGATCCGCACAGTATTGATGATGATGAAGGCCGCGAAGGCCTGAAAAAGCTCCGCCACGATGCCGAGAATTGGGATGTGCGTATTATCGTCACCACGTCGGTCCAATTCTTTGAAAGCCTGTTCGCCGCCCGCACATCGGCATGTCGAAAGCTCCACAACCTCGCCAAGAGTGTCATCATTCTCGATGAAGCGCAGACGATCCCGCTCAACCTGCTGATGCCGTGCTTGGCGGCGGTGGAAACGCTAGCGACGAGCTACGGTTCCAGCGTCGTGCTCTGCACCGCCACCCAGCCCGCGCTCAGCAAGAGCGATGATTTCAAGAACGGGCTGGAGAATGTTCGTGAACTCTCGCCTAACCCGCAGCATCTTTATACCCGCCTCAAACGGGTGCGGGTGAATGTGGTGGAGGAGCCGATCGATGATACTACACTTGCCGCGCAGCTCCGCGTCGAAGATCAGGTGTTGTGCATTGTCAACAACCGCACTTATGCGCGCGACTTGTTCGGCCAAATCAGCGACGTGCCCGGCGCACGGCATCTTACGACACTGATGTGCCCGCTTCACCGCCGAGCAGCATTGAAGGAGATTAGGCAGGATTTAAAGGATGGGAAGCCCGTGCGCCTGATAGCAACGTCGCTCATCGAGGCGGGCGTGGATGTCGATTTCCCAACCGTGTGGCGCGCCGAGGCCGGGCTCGACAGCATCGCACAGGCGGCAGGGCGGTGCAACCGCGAGGGAAAGCTAGTTGAGGGTGTCGTCAATGTGTTCCGGCCCTTTGATGTGGAAGGCCGGAAATCGCCGCCCGCATTGCAGCAATTGATCGATGCTAGCCGAGATGCGCTGCGCCACTACGGGGACGACCCCATTGGTCTTGAGGCGATACGCGCCTATTTCAAACAGCTATACTGGATGAAGGGCGATAAGGAGCTGGATGCTGCGCGGCTGAACAACGCGCATTATTCAATCATGAACAATATTCGGATTGGCGCAGGAAAATTCGCCTTTCCATTTGCTGAAATTGCGACGGCTTTCAGATTCATAGACGACGTGATGCTGCCAGTAATTATCCGTTATGACAGCAAGGTTGTTGATGATCTGGTTGAATCCCTGAAATATGTAAAACGCCCCGGCGCAATTGCGCGCAAGCTTGCACTTTATTCGGTTCCAGTTCCCCGTGACAAGCGAACTGCACTTATCTCATCGGGTGCAGCACGAATCGTGGAACCCGAAAAATATGACGATCAATTTGTCATTCTCGAGAACAATGATCTGTATTCATCTAAATCCGGTTTGAATTGGGAAGATAATACTTTCAGATCTATTGAAAACAATCTTATATAGCGGCACACAAGAGGACAAATAAATGTCATTCGGCGTTAAGCTACATGTCTGGGGCGATCATGCCTGTTTCACAAGGCCTGAGATGAAAGTGGAGCGCGTCTCCTACGATGTGATGACGCCCTCTGCCGCGCGGGGGGTGCTGGAGGCTATTCACTGGAAGCCCGCGATCCTGTGGGTGGTTGATGCGATCCAAGTGTTGAATCCTATTCGTTTCACTTCCATCCGTCGTAATGAAGTGGGATCGAAGATCCCGGCAGGTTTGGTTAAATCCGCAATGAAACGGGGCGATACCAACGGGCTCGGGCTGGCGGTGGATGAGGATCGCCAGCAACGTGCCGCCACCATTCTCGTCAATCCGGCCTATGTAATCGAAGCGCATTTTGAGATGACGGAAAAGGCGGGCGCGGAGGACAGTGCGGCTAAGCATCTAAGCATGTTCAACCGGCGCGCGGCTAACGGGCAATGCTTCCATCGGCCCTATCTGGGAACACGAGAATTAGCCGCGCAATTTGCGCTGGTTGACGGCGCGCTCCCGCGAAGCAATCTGCCCGAAAACCAACGCAACCGTGATCTCGGCTGGATGCTGCACGATCTGGACCATGCCAACGACCATACCCCCTATTTCTTCCGCGCGGCGGTGGTGGACGGCGTGATGCAGGTGCCTTCTCTCAGCAGCGGGGATGTGGTCTCATGACGATCCTACAGGCGCTCAACAGCTATTATAGCCGGATGGGGGATGTCGCTCCGCGGGGCTATTCTGCTGAGAAAGTCAGCTACGCGATTATATTGTCACCTGATGGCGATGTGGTCGGCGTGAATGACATTCGTGACACGACAGGCAAGAAACCGATGGCGAAGCAGATGGCCGTGCCAGCGGGAGCAAAACGCACGGTGGGCATTTTTCCCAATCGGCTATGGGACAAGAGCGCCTATGTGCTGGGCGTGACGGCGGGCGAAGGCAAACGCACCGCGCAGGAACATGCCGCCTTCAAAGAAGCTCATGCAAAATTGCTCGCCGATACCGAGGATGAAGGGCTGTTGGCACTCCAGCGCTTTCTCAAAAAATGGAGGTCTGAGCAATTTGAGACGCTCTCGCATTTCCGCGAGGAGATGAAGGATGCCAATTTCGTTTTTCAACTCGACAATCTCCAGCGACAATATCTCCATGATCGCCATGCTGCCCGCGCTTTGATAGCAAAAACTGCGGATGGTGGCGAAGGCGGCACAGATTTGTGCCTTGTTACGGGAGAGCGCGGCAAGGCGGCACGGTTGCACCCTTCGATCAAAGGTGTGTGGGGTGCGCAAAGTTCGGGCGCGAGCCTGGTTTCATTTAACCTCAATGCCTTCACTTCGTATGGCAAGGACCAGGGTGCGAATGCCCCCGTGTCTGAAGCAGCGACGGCCCGATACGGCGCGGCGCTCAACCGTTTACTTGATCGCGACAGCCAGAACCGCGTCCAGATTGGTGATACGTCCACCGTGTTCTGGGCAGATGCCAGCGCGGGCACAGCGGCGGCAGACGCCGCGGATATATGGGCCAACCATTTCTTTGAACCTCCTAAGGATGAAGCGGAAGCCGCAGAAATTCGCAAGCAGCTTGAGGCTGTCGCCAAGGGACAACCCGTTGCTGCACTCAACCCTGTGATCAACGAAAACACTCGCTTCTACATCCTCGGCCTTGCCCCCAATGCCGCCCGACTATCTGTGCGCTTCTGGCATGACACCAGCTTCGGCGCGCTGGAAAGCGCGCTCCGACACCATTGGCAGGATATGGCAATTGATCCGCCACCCAAATATTGGCCACCATCGGCATGGCATGTGCTTATCGAAACGGCGGCGCAGCACAAGACCGAAAATATTCCGCCATCGCTTGGCGGTGAACTGATGCGCGCGATCTTGAATGGCACCCGCTATCCGCGCAGCCTGATGTCCGCCGTGCTGGTGCGTATACGCGCCGAAAAGGGTGAAGTTACCGCGATGCGCGCGGTTATATTGCGGGGCATTCTTGCCCGAGATCATCGATTGGGATTTGAACCAGAGGAGGTGCCCGTGGCACTCGACGAAAATGAAACGAACACCGCATACCGGCTTGGCCGCTGGTTTGCCGAACTAGAGGCGATCCAGCAACATGCCCTGCCGGGGCTGAATGCCACGATCCGGGATCGGTTCTATGGATCCGCCTCGTCCGCACCTGCGCGCACCTTTCCGGTGCTGATCCGCAATGCGATGAATCATCTTTCCACCTTGCGGAAGAACGGCAAAGCGGGTGGCCATGAAAAACGTCTGGAGGCGATCATTGCCGGGGTTGATGTCGGCCTGCCTCGCTCGCTCCAAATGGAAGATCAGGCGCGCTTTGCCATTGGCTATTATCACCAGCGCGCCGAACGCTTCACCAAATCAACCGACACAACAATCGTATCCAACGGGGAGCCCGCATAATGACCAATCCAATCGCAAACCGCTATGATTTCGTCTTCTATTTCGACGTCGCCAACGGAAATCCCAATGGTGATCCCGATGCGGGAAATATGCCGCGCGTTGATCCCGAAACCAATTGCGGTCTGGTGTCCGACGTTTGCCTGAAGCGGAAGGTGCGGAACTATGTCGCGCTCGCCAAGGGAGAGGAGGCTGGCCATGAAATTTATGTTGGCGAACGCGCAATCCTCAACCTGCAACACAAAAAGGCTTGGGATGCCGTCCTGCCCGAAGTGACTAAGGCAGAGGAGTTGAAGAAGCTCCCCAAGGATGAATCCAAGGCACGCGAACTGACCGCTTGGATGTGTGCCAATTTCTTTGATGTCCGCACCTTTGGTGCTGTGATGAGCACGGGCGTAAATTGCGGGCAGGTACGTGGGCCGGTGCAATTCACCTTTGCCCGTTCGGTGGAGCCTATCTCACCGCTCGAAATTTCAATCACCCGCATGGCCGCAACAACAGAAAAGGACGCCGAAGAGAAAGGCGATATTCGCACAATGGGCCGCAAGCATATTGTGCCATACGGCCTTTATCGCGCCCACGGCTTTATCTCAGCCCCGCTCGCGCAAGGGACGAAAGGCACGGGTTTTTCGGATCATGATCTGGCTCTGCTCTGGGAGGCGTTGGGTAACATGTTTGATCATGATCGTTCCGCCGCACGCGGGGAAATGGCAAAGCGACGTTTGGTTGTTTTCAAGCATGATTGCCGCCTTGGCAACGCCCCAGCACATACACTGTTTGATCGGGTAACATGCAATCGCGTTTGTAATGGTGAGGCATATCCCGTCGGCGATCAGCGTACGCATAACTACCCGCCCGCCCGCGCATTCACAGATTATGAGATCGTCGTCGATAAGGACAACCTGCCCCCCGGCATCGAAATCCTTGATCTGTAAACATGCGCCCCGCGCTCCCTCCTGACGCCGAGGCCGAAGAGGCGTTGCTGCCAATCTCGGCATTGCAGCATTATCTCTTTTGCCCGCGCCAGTGCGCACTGATCCATGTCGAGCGGCTGTGGGCGGAAAACGCAGCGACTGCCGAAGGCCGCATCCTCCATGAAAAGGCCGATAGCGGGCGTCCTGAGCGGCGGGCGGGGGTGCAGACCTTGCGCGCGGTTCAGCTTCGTTCATTCGCGCTTGGCATCGCCGGTGTTGCCGATGTGGTCGAAAAGCGCGGCAATGACTTTCTGCCCGTCGAATATAAGCGTGGGCGGCCCAAGACGCACCGCGCCGATGAGGTGCAGTTGTGCGCGCAGGCTCTGTGCCTGGAGGAGATGTTTGATGTCAGCATAGCCAAAGGTGCGCTGTTTTATGGCGCTGTCCGGCGACGGCACCCAGTGGTATTTGACACCGAACTGCGCGCGTTGACGGCGCAAGTTGCCCATAACGCCCGTGCGATGGTGCGCGCCGCACGCACGCCGCCACCGATCTGGTCAGCCAAGGCATGCGGGGCTTGCTCAATGGCCGATCTTTGCCGCCCCAAACGCATGACCAATCCGCCGCCCGTCGCCAATTGGCTCGCCCAGATGATTGAAAGTTGAACGCCGATGCGCCGCCATCTCAACACGATTTATGTCACATCCGAAGGTGCTTATTGCCGCAAGGACGGCGCGAATATCGTGGTGGAGGTGGACAAGCAGGAGCGTGGCCGCGCGCCCATCCACGTTATCGGCGGGCTGGTCTGTATGGGGCGGGCGTCGGTTTCACCATGGTTGATGAATGCCTGTGCTGAGGCGGGTGTGACCATATCCTTCCTTACCGAGCATGGCCGCTTTCTGGCGCGTGTCGAAGGACCGCGCACCGGCAATGTCTTGCTACGTCGCACCCAACATCGCACGGCTGATGATGCCACAAAAAGCCTCGTCATTGCTAAAGGTATCGTCACTGCCAAGCTGGCCAATCAACGAACGGTGTTGCGCCGGGCCTTGCGTGATTACGACGATGTAGAAGCGCTTGCCGATGCCGAAAAGCGCCTCACGCACGTTGCCCGACGTGCGCTTGCGGCGGCAGATATGGATATATTGCGCGGCTGCGAAGGAGAAGGTGCGGCACTCTATTTCGGTGTGTTTGACGGGATGATTCGTCATGAGGATCCCAAGTTCCGTTTCAATGGCCGTTCGCGCCGACCGCCGCTTGATCGGGCCAATGCGCTACTCTCCTTCCTTTATGCTATGCTCGGCCATGATTGTCGCGGCGCGCTGGAAGGCGTAGGCCTCGATCCCGCCATCGGATTTCTTCACGCGGATCGGCCTGGACGGATGAGCCTTTCGCTTGATTTGATGGAGGAATTACGGCCTGTTCTTGCTGATCGCCTTGCGCTCAGTCTTATAAATCGGCGTCAGCTTGCCGTTTTGGATTTTGAGGAAACTGAGACGGGCGCGCTATTGTTGACTGAAGCTGGGCGTAAAACTGTGCTAACAGCCTATTCTGAACGTAAACGCCAAACGCTGCGACATCCCTTTGTGGGTGAGGAAATGCCACTAGGCCTTGTGCCCCATGTGCAAGCACAGATGCTCGCCCGCCATTTGCGCGGTGACATGGATGGCTATCCGGGCTTTATCTGGAAGTGAAGACATACTGGTACTGGTAACTTATGATGTTCGAACCGAAGATACCGCCGGACGGAGGCGATTGCGACGGGTGGCGCGCGCCTGTCTCGACTTTGGTCAGCGGGTGCAATATTCGGTGTTTGAGTGTGAAGTTGATCCTGCACAATGGACAGCCCTTCGTGCGCGGTTGATCGGCGAGATTGACACGGACTGCGATTCGTTGCGATTCTACCGGCTCGGCACGGATGGCCGTCGAAGGATCGAGCATGTCGGTGCAAAGGCCGCGCTTGATCTGGCAGGCCCCCTTATTTTTTGATGCGCGAACCCCAAGCGGACGCCATTCCTCCGGGAGGTTCGCAAGCGGGATAGAGTATTGGAATTGAACGAAAGGTTTTTGAATTGACATCGGATCAGACTAGAATCGACCACGTTCGGTGGTACGTTCGCACAAAGTGCCATCTTTCCCGTTCTTTCTCATTGTGTTACACCCTAAGGAGTCGCCCCCTCACGGGGGCGTGGATTGAAACAACAGCTATTCGGCATTGACGAACGGACGCCAGCGTCGCCCCCTCACGGGGGCGTGGATTGAAACTATGAGCCCATTCTGCAATTCCCCATTCCCCAAAAGTCGCCCCCTCACGGGGGCGTGGATTGAAACATGCCGTCCCCAACGCGATGAATCTCGCCGCCGAGTCGCCCCCTCACGGGGGCGTGGATTGAAACATCACCGATGTCAGGCCATCAGCAGCTGTCTTAAGTCGCCCCCTCACGGGGGCGTGGATTGAAACGTCCAATACCCGCGCTACATCGCGCGCGTCACCGTCGCCCCCTCACGGGGGCGTGGATTGAAACCGCGCCCGGCGGAGTGCATAAAAAAGAGGCCCGGTCGCCCCCTCACGGGGGCGTGGATTGAAACGGTCCAAAGCAGATCACCGGCCGCGCGAACCAGGTCGCCCCCTCACGGGGGCGTGGATTGAAACATCGGCCATAACTAGTCACTCCCTATCAAATTAAGTCGCCCCCTCACGGGGGCGTGGATTGAAACCACTGGATCAGCGCCCGTTGCTGCGCCTTGCCCGTCGCCCCCTCACGGGGGCGTGGATTGAAACGATTGTCCGCGTCATAAACAAACCGCATTTCCGGTCGCCCCCTCACGGGGGCGTGGATTGAAACCGCTGCTTTATGTTGTTAGCGATACGGGCGAACGTCGCCCCCTCACGGGGGCGTGGATTGAAACGGCAAGTCTGGCGGCGCAGCTTGCAGGACAGGCAGGTCGCCCCCTCACGGGGGCGTGGATTGAAACACTGGGTAGCGTTGGCGATCCGAAACATTGCCCTGTCGCCCCCTCACGGGGGCGTGGATTGAAACCGCGAATAGTCGATGATGCCGGTTGACGCGCCCGGTCGCCCCCTCACGGGGGCGTGGATTGAAACATATCCGTTGCAAGAAGATCAAGGCTCGCCGGGAGTCGCCCCCTCACGGGGGCGTGGATTGAAACCGGCTTTTACTGGTTACTCGAATATGGGGAAAAGGTCGCCCCCTCACGGGGGCGTGGATTGAAACCGCGAAACCGACATTTGTATCTGGGTTGGGGAATGTCGCCCCCTCACGGGGGCGTGGATTGAAACGTCGTTCAGTTTCTGTGATTCGGAAATAGCCGACGTCGCCCCCTCACGGGGGCGTGGATTGAAACGCGTCATAGGTCTGGATTGACGGACGCTTGCCCAGTCGCCCCCTCACGGGGGCGTGGATTGAAACATCTCGCTGGCAGTCAGCAGCCCGGTTCTGGCAGGTCGCCCCCTCACGGGGGCGTGGATTGAAACAAGACCGAAACCCCTGCCAAGCATGATTTTGCGCGTCGCCCCCTCACGGGGGCGTGGATTGAAACCAGAGCAACCACCGCATAGAAAAGCACCTTAAGATGTCGCCCCCTCACGGGGGCGTGGATTGAAACTGCCAGCGAGGACGGGCAAGAGTATGCACATATCGTCGCCCCCTCACGGGGGCGTGGATTGAAACTTTTTGCTATTGGAAGTCTCACCCCTGCCACCTCGTCGCCCCCTCACGGGGGCGTGGATTGAAACCGCGAAACCGACATTTGTATCTGGGTTGGGGAATGTCGCCCCCTCACGGGGGCGTGGATTGAAACGTCGTTCAGTTTCTGTGATTCGGAAATAGCCGACGTCGCCCCCTCACGGGGGCGTGGATTGAAACGCGTCATAGGTCTGGATTGACGGACGCTTGCCCAGTCGCCCCCTCACGGGGGCGTGGATTGAAACATCTCGCTGGCAGTCAGCAGCCCGGTTCTGGCAGGTCGCCCCCTCACGGGGGCGTGGATTGAAACAAGACCGAAACCCCTGCCAAGCATGATTTTGCGCGTCGCCCCCTCACGGGGGCGTGGATTGAAACCAGAGCAACCACCGCATAGAAAAGCACCTTAAGATGTCGCCCCCTCACGGGGGCGTGGATTGAAACTGCCAGCGAGGACGGGCAAGAGTATGCACATATCGTCGCCCCCTCACGGGGGCGTGGATTGAAACTTTTTGCTATTGGAAGTCTCACCCCTGCCACCTCGTCGCCCCCTCACGGGGGCGTGGATTGAAACCCGAGCGGTCACAAACAAATACATCGAATAGAGCGTCGCCCCCTCACGGGGGCGTGGATTGAAACTGTTGCTAACAACGGCTGTCTGTCATTGGTCGGGAGTCGCCCCCTCACGGGGGCGTGGATTGAAACCGATAAAGGTTATGTTCTAGCTGAATTTCTATGGTCGCCCCCTCACGGGGGCGTGGATTGAAACCTTGCGCTCTGGGCGTGGGGCAATAGCCGCTATAGTCGCCCCCTCACGGGGGCGTGGATTGAAACACGAACGCAGCGCGACAATCCGAGAATTGAGGGCGTCGCCCCCTCACGGGGGCGTGGATTGAAACAGATCACCAATAATACCAGCCTGCACGTCAAGCGGTCGCCCCCTCACGGGGGCGTGGATTGAAACATCGTCTTTGACGAACCGGACAGCTACAATGTAAGTCGCCCCCTCACGGGGGCGTGGATTGAAACAGCCATAATTACGGACCAGTCTGAGCGGCGTGACGTCGCCCCCTCACGGGGGCGTGGATTGAAACAACGAAGGGCTCGCAGCGGCCGAACGCCTGACCGGTCGCCCCCTCACGGGGGCGTGGATTGAAACATGGTTGCGTGGTAGACCGGAACCGAAAATTTGCGAGCATCGCCCATTTTCGCACAGATTAGCGCACGAGTGTTGCGCGAACCCGAGGTCGATCGATTTAATTACTTTTAGCCATGGCCCAAAATGTTTTGACTCTCCAGGATGTGTCGACATCCAGCATTTCAGTTTCTCAGTTTTCTGACTGGACTTGTTTGTTTGTTCGAGCATGGTCGCTGTCGCCGTGGGGAACAGTTTGGGACAGTTTCGCGGACGCCTCCTGGGTGATTTTATCATCAGGCGGCTTGGTCTCGTGCAACTGCTGGAAATCATGCCAGCGTTTGAAACGGAGACCGATCGATGACAAAACCACCTACTTTAAAAGCTGGACCAAAGACCGAGCAAAAGCGATTGACGCTTACCAATAGCGAGGGCAACGGCGCCAAGTCCAACAGGCCCGCTCAAAACCAACCGCCGCCGCTAACAAAATCCGCGACCATCATCACAGCCATGTCTGGCACGGCTGGAGCGACATTGGGCGAGATTTGCAGCACAACCGGCTGGCAGCCCCATAGTGCGCGGGCCTTTCTGTCGGGTTTGAGAAAAAAAGGCCATAATATTCTCAAGACAAGCCGCGACGATGCGACCTGCTATCACATCGCCCCTGATAAAATCGGTGATCAATCGTGAGCGGAATTGCCGACCGACTCGAAGCCATATCGTCGATGTCGCTGGCCCAACTCACTTCAGAATGGGAAAGCCTTTATAAAAAACCTGCCCCCACGCTTGGCACCGACCTGTTATCACGGAGTATCGCCTATCGCCTGCAGGAGCATCAGTATGGCGGCCTGACAACCACTGCGCGCCGCCAGATTAACCGGCTGGCGAAGCAACTGGGCAACGGCGCGGAAGTTTCCATCGGCCCGCATGGCGACCTAAAGCCTGGAACCCGCCTCAGCCGGGATTGGCACGGCAAGACCTGCCATGTGCTGGTGATGGATGAGGGTTTTCTGTTCGAGGATCGGCGCTATCGTTCACTGTCGCAAATCGCCAACGCCATAACCGGCACCAAATGGTCAGGGCCAAGGTTCTTCGGCCTTGCGGATCGTAAAGGCGTTGATCGCAAATCAAAGCAGGTGCGCAACCATGTCTGACCGGCATTCGGCAAAACCCAATGGTCGCGGTGAAGGCGCAAAAACTATCCGCTGTGCTATTTATACCCGTAAATCAACCGAGGAAGGACTGGAGCAGGAATTTAACAGTCTTGATGCTCAGGCAGAAGCCTGCGCTGCCTATATAACCAGTCAGCGACATGAAGGCTGGAGCCCAGTTGATAAACAATATGATGATGGCGGATATTCGGGCGGAAGCATGGAGAGACCAGGCCTTAAAAGACTGATGGCGGATGTCGAAGCAGGCAAGGTCGATGTCATTGTTGTCTACAAAGTGGACCGGCTAACCCGCGCTCTATCCGACTTTGCAAAAATCGTTGATATATTGGACGGGGCAGGGGCCAGCTTCGTCAGTGTCACCCAGTCGTTTAATACCACCACCAGCATGGGCAGGCTGACACTGAATGTGCTTTTGTCCTTCGCGCAGTTCGAGCGCGAGGTGACCGGCGAGCGCATTCGCGACAAGATAGCGGCTTCCAAGAAGAAAGGCATGTGGATGGGAGGGCCGTTGCCACTCGGCTATGATGTCAAGGACCGCAAGCTGGTGATCAACAAGAACGAAGCCAAAACCGTCAGGCACATCTTCGAGCGATATTGCGCGCTTAAATCAATCGGCGCACTTGCCGGCGAACTCGAACGCAATGGCATCCGCAGCAAGCCTCGAACCTATCGCAGTGGACGCAAGGCTGGCAATCAGATCTTTGGTAAAGGGGCCTTGGCCCATCTGTTGCAAAACCGTATTTTCATCGGTCAGATCACCCATAAAGATCAATGCTATGCGGGAGAACATGCGCCGATCATTGATCGCAAGCTCTGGGACACCGTGCAGAGCCTTATTCATGACAATCGCAACAATCATCGTTTGCAGTCCCAAGCTGATCAGCCGAGCCCATTTGCCGGGATGCTAACCGATGGATTGGGCAGGGCGATGACCCCGACCCATGCCAAGCGCGGCAACAGGCGATATCGCTATTATATAACGCGGTCTCAATCCTCCGATGGTAAATCGCCATCCGATACATGGCGTATTCCTGCAAGCGAAATAGAAAAACCCGTCCGGTCTCGGCTTGCTGCATGGCTGCGGGACGAGGCAGGCATCGTTGCATCGCTTGGTGATCTAGCCAGCAAAGTGCCAAGCCAAACCCTGATCAGTAATTGCGCTGAGCTTGCGGTTCGAATCGAAACTGCCACGCCATCACGGTTGCGAGATATCCTGCTTGGCGTCAATCTGCAGATCAAACTGGCTGACGATGCCATTTGTTTGAGCTTTGATGCAAGCAAGTTGGCGCAGCATTTGTACCCAAAGCTGAACGTCAGCGAGACGGAAACCAACGTAATAATCAGCATCGCGATGACGCTCGCCAAACGGGGGCAGGAATTACGATTAGTGTTTGCATCAAACGAACCCGTTCAAACCAAGCGGATTGATGCAAAACTGATTGGTCTGATTGCGAAAGCAGAATCTGCCTACCTCACGTTGACCAGTAGCGAATCGATCCTTCCGGAGCAAAGACCACATTTGGCGAGGCTTGCGCGGCTTAAGTTCTTGGCTCCTGATATCGTTACTGCCATATTGGAAGGCAGGCAGCCTGCCATGCTTAGCGCTCGCAAAATGCTGCGTGCCACCGGCGTTCCCCATTGCTGGAAGGCTCAACGGGCATTTTTCGGGTTTGAATGATTCGATTGCTCACAATATGAGCCGCCGAACCCCAGAATAACAAAATCCTCCAAAATCAGCATCCTAGGACACTATTTGGCCGACGGAGAAAACACTCCAAATGCCGGCTTTTGGTTGTGACGGAGTGGTCTCCGTGTCCTAGCCTGAACATTGACATGCCGCAAAAGCCGCAGAACTGCGGGATACTGAGACCCGTCGTTCGCGAATCTGTGGAGACCGTAAATGCAGAGGACTGGGTGGTGCCGAATATCCGACTCGAACGGATGACCTACCGCTTACAAGGCGGTTGCTCTACCAGCTGAGCTAATTCGGCATGCACTGGATTTGCTGGGCGCTATTAGCGTCAAACCACGCCAAAGGTCCAGCCCTCTTTTTGCGCAATCTCATCGGTCATCACAGGAGGGTTCCAGAGCGCGGGATTGGCCGCTGTCTGCTTCATCCAGGACGCCGTGATCAATGCATCGGTGCTGTGGTCGTCATAGCGAGCCAGTCTGGCGGGCGTTGGCGTGTTTAACCGCGTCAGGGCATGCTCAAGGCCGGCGCGATCGCGGACTTTGCTGCGCCCCTTGGGCAGGCCTGCGGCCAATGCAGCGACGGTTGTATAAATTTCAACAATGACCGGGCCGTGATCGGGAACGGGATCAAAGGGCCAGACCGGGATCGCGCCATCAAGCTTGTGCAGCATTCGCATGCCGGTCAGGCTGGATTTTCCGACCTGTGCCGCACCAACCAGATTGAAACAACTGGCGCTATTGGCTTGCCCGGTGATGCGTTGATAGCGTTCGACTTCCCGCAAGCGACCGATCCCGCCGGCGAACAGATCTCCGACTTGGCCTCCGCCATGGCGGAAATGACGGCTTGTCTGCTGGTGGTTTAGAAAGCTGGTGGCGTTCAAATGCAGATCATCTCCGCATATTGCATCCACTGTGCTCCATAGCGCTTTCGCACTGTCCGGGCTTTCGTGCCATTCAGGAAAATAGCAGCCCGTGTCGAGGAACGGCAGCGCCATCGACAGATCAAAGCCGATCAACATATCGCTCCCGTCCTGCGCGATACGCAACAGCCAGGCGAGCACATCTGTCCGCGACCAGCGCGGCATGGGAGACAATAAGGCAGGGGGGCCTTCGGGACCGATGATCGACACCGCAATGCCGTCCGGACGCTCGGTCTTGGCGCCGGACCAGTCGACGCAGGCAAAATGGGAGAAGGTTCGCACCAGGGCTCTTTAGCGGATCAAACCGGCAAAAGAAAAGGGCAGGCCCATCGGACCCGCCCTTGTTCTTTGATTTTCTGACCAGTGCCTATTTTTTGGCAGCTGGCTTCCGTGCTGCAGGTTTGCGAGCTGCCGGTGCCTTGGGCTTCGGCGGATTGGCGCGGAGGTCTTCCAGCATCTTGCCGGCGACATTGCGTCCACCCCAACCAAAGGCCAGTGCTGCTGCCGCAGCGCCGCCGATGACCAGTGCCGTAAACGCCGTTTGCACGATTTCCTGTCCGACACCCATGAACTGAAGGCCCATGAAGGTGAACAATATGATTGTTGCATAGCGCACGATAGATGACGCCATGCTGCCTTCGGCTGCACCACCGATAATCCGTGAGAGCAGATTGGCGATCAGGAAGCCGACAGCGATCACAATCGCGCCGAATATGACACGTCCACCAAGTTCGAGAACCTGATCAAGGATTGATGTCAATTCTGCAAACCCGAGCAGGCGCATCGCGGCGATTGCGAAGAATAGCATGATCGCAACCTGTGCAATTCTCGCAACGACAGAGGTCAGCGAGGTTTTTGCTGGCAGAATGTCGAGCGCAGCCATTGACTGATCAACACCCAGGCCGGGCAGAATTTCAGTGATGATCTGAACCACGAACTTGCTGATCAAATAGCCGATACCCAGAATGATGGCAGCACCAATGATGTTCGGAATTGCCTCGAGGATCATGCGGAGCATATCGCTGGCTGGTCCTGAAACCGATTCCAGATTCAACGCTTCCAGCGCCAATATCGCGATCGGGATGATAATCAGAACATAAATGATTGTTCCTATCGTCTTGCTGATCGTCGAATTGCCAGTAACCGCGTCAATACCGCCGCGATTGGCCCATTTGTCAAAATCGACCGTCTGCAAGAAGGTCACGACAATGTCCCTGACAATCCGTGCAACAACGATGCCGATAAAGAAAATGATCGCAGCGCCCATCAGGTTGGGAACAAAGCCCATGATGCTGTTGAGCAAAGTCTGGATGGGTGCATCGACGCCGCCCAGTCCGAGTACGCGAAGGATGATGAGCAGGCCGAACAGCCAGATCAGCAAAGATACAATCTTACCGAGAGATTCCCCGACGGAAATGCCAGCGGATGTGTCACGCTGCAGGAACTTCACATTGTCGACAAGCTTGGCGAAGGTCCATTTTGCTGCCCTCGCTACAATCCACGTGCCGATGAGAATGACCAAGGCCAAGCCCAGTTTCTCTCCCCATACCATCATAAGCTCCGTATCCAGAGCATAATTGCCTATTCGCATCCCATCCATATAGATTCCCCTATTTGTTTTTTGTTACGTCTGAAACCTTCGTAACACGTTCACCGGCAAATTGACAGAAATCAATATTTTCTTTGAAAAGACCGTTCGTAAAAATTCTGGAAGATCAGTAACTTGTATCAATTTCTACGACTACCCTGCCAATAGCTTCGCGTCTTTCAAGCACTGAAAGGGCCTTCGTTACATCTGTAAGGGGAAAGCGGTGAGAAATATGCGGACGCATGGCACCCTGATCGGCAAGTTCACTTAACGCCGCGCTTTGTCGTCTAGCGATTTGGGGGTCGCGACGCGGGCTTTCGCCGGCGCGCACACCAATCAGACTATAGGCCTTGATCAGCGCGTGATTGGCCGGAAAGGCCGGAATCGCGCCACTGGCAAAGCCGACGATGAGATATCGTCCGTTCCAGGCTATGGCGCGTGTCGCGGTCAGCGCGAGATCACCACCGACCGGATCATAAATGACATCTACACCTTTGCCATCCGTCAGCTGTTTGACCTTGGATGCCAGATTCTCGTCGACAGGATCCAGCAGATGATCAGCCCCTGCCTGGTCGATTGCTTGCAGCTTTTCCTCATTGGACCCGGTGCCGATCACCATCGCCCCGATATGTTTGGCCATCTTGACGGCGGCCATGCCGACGCCGCCGCTTGCGCCCAGAACAAGAACGCTTTCTCCAGCTTGCAGATGGCCTCGTTCGACCAGCGCATGCCAGGCGGTTGATGCGGCGGTTTGCCAGCAGGCACCTTCGCTGAACGAAAGAGCCGCGGGCAGGGGCGAGACAGCTGCTGCGCGGACAACCCATTGCTCCGCCAGCGCGCCGCCCTTGCCACCAGCCATGACCCGATCGCCGGCTTTTATGTCTTGCACATCGGAAGCTACTTCGATCACTATTCCTGCTGCTTCGAGCCCGGGCACGAAGGGTGGATCTGGACGAAACTGATATTTGCCCTGGGTCATCAGCAGGTCCGGAAAATTCAGGCCTGCTGCCTTGACCGCAATGCGCACTTCTCCAGATGTCAGCGGTCGTTGCTCCTTGGATTGTATCTGGATGGAATCCGGGCCGGTCAGCTTGGTGCAGACTGCAGCGCGATAGGAATTCATGGTGTGAGAACTGCTACAACGTCGCGCGTAAAGGCAGCGATATCAAACCTGCCATCCGTCGTGTCATAGCCGCGTCGGACGATAACCATATCGAGCGACGGAATGATCACTAGATATTGTCCGCGATTGCCAAAGCCGGCAATTGTATCTTCCGGAACGCCTTCGGATTGATTCATCAGCCAGAATGTCGCGCCATAGCCGAAACCCCGACCTTCCGGCTGCGGTCCTGACGGTTTGCTAACATATTGCCGCCAGTTTTCGGGAAGCAGGCGTTCGCCTTGCCACATACCATTGTTGAGATAGAGCTGGCCCAATCGGCCCAAATCGCGAGCTGTGGTCCAGACCTGGCTGGAGAGGATATAATTATCCTGCCAATCGGTTTCGGCATAAGTGCGGGTCATGCCCAGCTTCTGGAAAAAGCCAAAGGGATCGAAATCATGTTCTTCGGGCATATAATTGCCGAGCTTGTGCTTTTTATCCTCATGGGCTGCCTCAGCGGCAAGTACTGCCAATAACGTATCATTATTGGCATAGCGAAACTTCGTGCCAGGCTGATCGAGCAGGGACCAGCTGGTTGCCTGCTGGCTAACACTGGTACCACCCATATAAATTCCGTCGGTGCGATTGCCGGCCGTATCGCTGGTCAAGCCGCTGGCCATGCGCATGAGATTGTCGATTGTAATCAAGCTGCGTGGATCACCGAATTTTTGCCATTGTGGTAAGCTGGCTCTAGCGCTCACATTGACCATGCCCTGCTGCGCGGAATGGCCGATCAGGGTTCCGGCTATAGACTTGGCAACCGACCAGGTCCTTTGAGCGGTATGAAAATTATGGCCCAATTTATACTGCTCGGCCTTGATCCTGTTTTTGTGGAGGATCAGGACGGCGCTTGTTTTGCTGCCTTCACCATAGCTATGCGTATCAAAAGCCTTTTCCGCGACAATGCGCACAGCAAATTCGGAAGCGCTTTGGACGGGAGCTGGCGTAATATCTCCCATTGGCCATGGCCGTTCGTCTTGAAACTCGCGCGTCTTAATCGGTGCACCGGTCTCGAGCCCGCCAAATCCGATGGGCATTGAAGTACAACCGGTTTTGCGGTTCCAGATAGCAATACGCGGTGGCGCATCCTCAGCAAAGCGGACCCGAACCTGTCGTGCGGTTTCGTCCACTTCCTCGGCCAGTGTCGGAACGATATCCGCGATCCGCTCGTAGATTCCGGTGAGTTCATCCGCCTTGATATCGGCTAGCGATTTGCCGCCATTCCAAAGGCCGGAACAGATGAATTGCGCCTTATAGCCCGCCGCCAGGGCCCGGTCGTAGCGAGTGGATTCTGCTTCCTGGGCCAGAGCACTGATGGAAAACAACGCGCCGACAACACTAAGGCTAACCAGTTTTTTCAGCACGCAAATTCTCCCAATAGTCCAGCCGCTCGCGGACCTTATGTTCAAAGCCCCGATCCACGGGCTGATAGAAACGCTGCGGTTCCATTTCTTCCGGCCAATAATTGTCACCCGAAAACCCATCATCACTTTCATGATCATAGCTATAGCCTGCGCCATAACCAATTTCTTTCATCAGCTTGGTCGGTGCGTTGAGAATATTTTGCGGTGGCATCAGCGAACCGGTGTCCCCGGCAGATTTCCAGGCGGCTTTCTGGGCCTTGTAGGCCGCGTTGGATTTCGGTGCGGTGGCGCAATAGAGGCAGGCCTGGACGATCGCCAGTTCGCCTTCCGGGCTGCCGAGAAATTCATAGGCCTGCTTTGCGGCCAGCGCCTGCACCAGCGCTTGCGGATCAGCCATGCCGATATCCTCGACGGCAAAGCGCACGATCCGGCGAAGCAGGAATAGCGGCTGTTCGCCTGCCACCAGCATGCGGGCGAGATAATAAAGCGATGCCTGCGGGTCGGATCCCCGTAACGCTTTGTGCAGCGCCGAGATCAGATTATAATGGCCCTCGCGATCCTTGTCGTAGACCGCCATCCGGCGATGCAATATTTTCGCAAGCTGAGCAGGGTCCAGCGGGTCTTTGATATCCAATGAAAAGAGCGTTTCGGCCTGATTGAGCAGAAACCGGCCGTCGCCATCGGCGCTGGCGATCAGCGCCTCTCTGGCATTGACGGTCAGTGGCAGTGATTTGTCTTCAAGTCTTTCCGCCTTGTCCAGAAGCTGGCCCAGTGCGGCGGCATCGAGCCGGTTGAGGATCAACACCTGCGCGCGGCTGAGCAGAGCGGCATTCAGCTCGAATGATGGATTCTCGGTGGTGGCACCGACCAGCACCACTGTCCCGCGCTCGACATAGGGCAGGAAACTGTCCTGCTGCGAACGATTGAAACGGTGGATCTCATCGACGAACAACAGGGTCGCCTTGCCCGACTGAAACCGCATTTCGGCTTCGGCAAAGACCTTTTTCAGATCGGCAACACCTGAAAAAACCGCTGAAATCGACTTGAAATGCAATTCCGTCTGATAAGCCAATAGCCGCGCGAGGCTGGTCTTGCCGGTACCCGGCGGCCCCCAGAGGATGATCGAGGAAAGCCTTCCGGCAGCAACCATTCGGCCGATCGTGCCTTCTGGTCCGACGAGATGGTCCTGACCGACGATGTCGGCAAGCTGGCGGGGGCGCAACCGGTCGGCCAATGGTGCATCGGGCGTGTTATCCGCCTCGCCATGCTGATCATTTTTGTCGTCAAACAGGCCTGGCATGATTAGCGGACAGCAGCTTGCTTGATCGGACCATGTCCGGCCTGCCGCTGACGGACCAGTCGCATATAGGTTTGCGCAACGGCATTGTTGATCTGATCCCAGCTATATTCCTCTGCGCGCCGTTCCCCGGCCGAGCCATGGGCGTTGCGCAGGTCAATATTCTCGCAATAGACTTGCAGCGCATCCGCAAATCCACGGATTGCACCGGGCGTGATCAACTTGCCGGACTCGTTGTTCTTGACCAGGCTCTGGCTGCCTGTGGCCTTGGCCGCCACCACAGGGAGTCCGCAGGCCATGGCTTCAAGCGTTACATTGCCGAACGTCTCGGTAATCGAAGGGTTGAACAGCATATCCATGCTGGCGACCGCCCGGCCGAGATCGCTTCCCTGCTGGAACCCGGCAAAAATGGCACCGGGAATTCTGTCTTCGAACCACTGTTTGGCTGGCCCTTCGCCGATCACGAGGACCTTATGCGGCACCTTGCGGCGTTTGAGTTCGTCGATGGCATCGGAAAAGACGTCGAGGCCTTTTTCCATAACCAGCCGTCCGAGAAATCCGATCACCGGCACATCGTCTGCAATGCCGAGTGACTGGCGCCACTCCAGATCACGGCGATCGGAATTGAATATCTCGCGGTCTACGCCGCGCGACCAGATGCCGACGTCATAGTTCATCCGCTGGTCGCGCAGCACCTGGGCCATCGATTCTGACGGCGCCACCAGTGCGTCGCAGCGACGGTACAGGCGGCGCAATATCGCCTCGATTACCGGTTCCAGAAAGGCGAGATTATAGTAGCGGGGATAGGTTTCAAACCGGGTATGCACGGAAGCCAGCACCGGAATATTTTGACGGCGGGCCCAGGACACCATCTTGTGCCCGACCAGATCGGGGCTGGATATTTGCATGATATTGGGGTTGAACCGTTCGAGATCCTGCCGCACATCGCCAGAAATGCGGGTCGGAAAGCGATATTCACCGCGTCCGGGAAAAGCAACGGATGGCACGCTGACCAGGTCACCTGTCGGTTCAAACGCCGGCGTATCGGTGGTTGGTGAATAGACCCGAACCGCAGCTCCCTGACGCAGCAGATAGTCCACTAGCCGGTTAAGCGCCTGGTTGGCGCCGTCGCGCACGAAATTATAATTGCCGCTGTAAAGGGCAATGCGAAGGTTACTGATTTCCATAGGCGCCTTGAAGCATAGTCAGGGGGAAATTGCCAATATGAACTTGGTCGGCTAGCAGACTGAAATGATACGGACGCAGCTCGACCATGTGCTGATTGGCACCCCGAAACCATTTCGCGATGACGGCGAAATGAGCGCGATCGCAAAAAATCCGGCTGATCGGCCGCTGATGCTTGGTTTTGCAGGCCTGGAAGGCAATCAGGTTGCCGATCTGCTGCATCACGGCGGGCGCGACAAGGCCCTTCATCTCTATTCGATCGAACATTATGCGTTCTGGCAGAATAAATATCCGGATATCGATGTGCTGGGCCGAGCAGGCGCGTTCGGGGAAAATTTCAGTTGCGCGGGATTGACCGAGGATCGGCTTTGCCTTGGTGATATTTTCCGTGTCGGGGAAGCGCTGATCGAATGCAGCCATGCTCGGCAGCCGTGTTGGAAACTCAATCATCGCTTTGGCAAGTCCGACGTGCTGAAGACCGTGGTCAAGACCGGGAAGTCCGGCAGCTATTTTCGGGTGCTGGAAGAGGGGCTCGTGCAGGCGGAGGACGAACTGGTTCAGCAGGAGCGACCATTGCCTGACTGGCCATTGGACCGGTTGTTCGGTTTGATCATTGGTGGCCAGCATAAGGGCAGGGGCACCGAACTCACAGCGCTCTCGGTGAATCCGGTGCTAGCCGAAACCTGGCGGATTCGGGCAGCACAACTGGCAGATGCCTGACCGTTTTATTTAGATTGATCTTTGGCAGGCGGGTGCAGTTGCAATCGGGTTACGCGGCGATCATCAGCTTCGGTAATTTCCAATATCCAGCCGCTCGGATGTTCCAGTCGCTCACCGACCGTGGGAATATGTCCTGCCAGAACGAAGCACAGACCACCGATCGTGTCGACATCTTCGTCAATTTCCTCGAGTGCGCGGTCGATGGTGTCACCGACGTCATCCAGCTCGGCGCGGGCATCCGCTTCCCAAATGCCATCGTCCAGCTTGACCAGCAAGGGGACCGGTTCGTCATCATGCTCGTCTTCGATCTCGCCGGTAATTTCCTCGACAATATCCTCAATCGTGACCAGTCCTTCGGTGCCGTTATATTCGTCGAAGATGATCGCGAGATGGGTCCGGGTGGCGCGCATTTCGGCGAGCAAGTCGAGAACGCCCATGGATTCCGGGACAAAGCGGGGCTGGCGGAGAAACGGCGTTATGTCGTCGGGGAACGGACCACCTTTGGCAAGAATCGCAAAAATATCCTTGATGTGGATCATGCCAATAATATTGTCCAGATTCTCCCGATAAACCGGTATCCGGCTGTGCCCGTGCTCGGAGAAAATATCGACAAAGTCATCGAATGAGGAGCTTTCCTCGATGGCGATTATGTCGGCACGGGGCACCGCGATATCATCGACCCGATGCTCACTGAAATGCAGCATGTTGCGCAACATTTCCAGCTCAAGTGACGATACGTCCGGCTGATTATTGGGATCGGATTCGGCATCGCTTTCATGGTCGTCGATGACTTCTTCGATCTGCGCACGCAAGCTACTGTCTTCGGTGTTGCCGAATAGCAGAGCCTTCAGGCTCCGCCATATTCGTCCGGGCTCGTCATCTTCCTTCGATTGGCCGCTGCTGCGCGCCATGCTCGTGCCACTGTCATTTTCAACGTCGGTCATTCTATTTTTTGATTACCTGCTTTGCGCTTGTTCTGCGTAAGGATTGGCAATTCCGAGTGTTGCCAATGCATTGATCTCGCAATTTTCCATCACCCCGGCATCTACTTCATTCTCGTGATCATATCCTAGCAAATGCAGGGACCCGTGCACAATCAAATGTGAAACATGAGTGGAAATTGAAATATTCTTTGCGGCTGCTTCGTCGCAACATGTCTCATAAGCCAGGATTATATCCCCGAGCAATGCCTCTCCGTCGTCGGTATTTTCCAGTGTGTCGAGCAGGTCTGGCTGGATCTGGGGAAAGGACAAGACATTGGTCGGCTTGTCCTTGCCGCGATAGGCCTTGTTGAGAGACTGGACTTCGGCATTGTCGGAGAGCTTGACGCTAACCTCTATTGCGAAATTCCGGGACAATAGATCAGCATGAGAGGACGCGGTGATTGCAGCCTTTGCCGCCCGCGCTGCCAAGTCCGTCCATTCCTGTTCATTGCCCCATGCAGGAGACGCGTTCAATTCAGTCTGCAGCATCTTTGCCTTCATAGGCTTCGACAATTTTGCCAACCAGAGGGTGGCGGACAACATCGCTGGCACCGAATTGAACCACGCTGACTCTCTCGATATCCTGCAATTTGGAAACCGCGTCAGCAAGCCCCGACACCGCTTCTTTCGGCAGATCGATCTGTTTGGGGTCGCCGCAAATCACCATGCGGCTGTTCATGCCAAAGCGGGTCAGAAACATTTTCATCTGCGCGGCGGTAGTATTTTGTGCCTCGTCGAGAATGACAAATGCATCGGAAAGGGTACGGCCACGCATGAAGGCGATCGGGGCAATTTCGATCTCGCCGCTCTCAATGCGCCTCTCCACCTGCTCGGCAGGAAGCGTGTCGTATAGCGCGTCATAGAGGGGACGAAGAAAAGGATCGACCTTTTCCTTCAGGTCGCCTGGAAGAAAGCCGATCTTTTCGCCCGCTTCGACCGCAGGGCGTGACAATATGAGACGATCTACCGAGCCACTGATCAGCTGAGAAACCGCCTGCGCCACCGCCAGATAGGTTTTGCCGGTCCCTGCGGGGCCCAAAGCAAAAATCATATCGTCGCGGGCGAGGGCCTCCATATAATGGGCCTGTCGGACGCTACGCGGAAAGATGGTTTTCTTGCGCGTGCGGATCATCACCGTTGGCGCATCGGCGACATCATTTTTCTTGTCAGCCGCGCCGGTTTCAGAATGTTTCGCGGCTTTTGCCACCCGGGGATCCGCAGCCATGGCAATAATCGCTTCGACCGCTCCAGCGTCAATCTCCTGACCCTGTTCCAAACGATTGTAGATTCCGGTCAGAACAGCGCGTGCCTGGGACACGGCAGCTTCCTCGCCCTCAATTTTCAATTTTGTTCCGCGTGCGGCGATATAGACACCAAGCCGGTTTTCGATCGCGACGATATTCCGGTCATATTCGCCGAACAGATCGCCCAAAATCTGCGGATCGTCAAATTCAAGATCCAGTTTGATGAGCTTTCCGGCGGTTCCGGCTTTCGTTTTTTGGACCATCAGGCAGCAAGTCTTTCTTTGATCTGACCGGTAAGGCTGTTGGGGCCGGCCCGGGTGATTTCCACTTCAACCAAATCGCCAATTTTCAGATCGGGCGAGATGATATGCGCCGACTGCAACCAGGGCGTCTTGCCAATCAACTGGCCGTCGAGCTTGCCCTGGCGTTCGAGCAAAATGTCGGTTGTGCGGCCTACGGTCTGCTGATTGAACGCATATTGCTGTTCGTTCAGTAACGCCTGCAATCTTTGCAGCCGTTCGTCCATCACTTCCGGCGCGATCTGTTCGTCCATCACCGCTGCCGGCGTGCCGGGGCGCGGCGAATATTTGAAGGAGAAGGCCTGCGAATAATTGGCCTCGCGGACAATGTGCAGCGTTTCTTCGAAATCCTGATCGCTTTCGCCGGGGAAGCCGACAATGAAGTCGCCCGATAATGCAATATCCGGTCGCAATTCGCGCATTTTCTCAAGAATATCGAGATAGCTTTGCGCGCTGTGCGAACGGTTCATCGCCTTGAGAATCCGGTCGCTGCCCGATTGCACCGGCAAATGGAGAAAGGGCATGAGCTTGGCGACGTCGCCATGCGCGGCAATCAGCCCTTCGGTCATGTCATTGGGATGGCTGGTCATATAGCGAATGCGTTTCAGGTCCGGAATCTTGTCGAGCGCCCGGATCAGGCCATCGAGACCCTGATTTTTTCCCTTGTCGTCCTCGCCGCTCCATGCGTTGACATTCTGGCCGAGCAGCGTGATTTCTCGGGCACCGCCATCGACCAGCGCCTTGGCCTCATCAATCAGATCGGTCCATGGGCGCGAGATTTCTGCACCGCGGGTATAGGGGACCACGCAATAGGTGCAAAATTTGTCGCATCCTTCCTGTACCGTCAGGAAGGCAGTTGGCCGTGCCTGCTTTCCGCGCGAAGGCAGAACATCAAATTTTGATATGGCGGGCATGTCGGTGTCGAGCGCCTTCTTGCCGGATTTCGCCACTTCCATGAGTTCCGGCAGTCGGTGATAGGCTTGCGGTCCGACGACAATGTCGACGCTCGGTGCCCGGCGGGAAATTTCTTTCCCCTCGGCCTGGGCGACGCAACCGGCAACGGCGATCATCGGACTGCTACCGTCTTTTCTGCGCAGCCGCCCGATATCCGAATAGACTTTGTCGACCGCTTTCTCGCGAATGTGGCAAGTGTTCAGCACCACCAGATCCGCTTCTTCGCTATTCTGGGCGGCGCTCATTCCCTGATCGACGAGCAATTCGGACATGCGCTCCCCGTCATAGACGTTCATTTGGCAGCCAAAGGATTTGATATGGAATTTTTTGAGATCGGCTTGAGTCATAGAGCGCGCCTATACAATGGGTTTGCCGCCCAGGGAAGCTGAAAGCGGTTCGACAATTCGTCGTCTCGCTTCTGCTGCGATATCTTTGCGGCAGGAATAATGGTCTGGGTCAAACGGCTCCAGAAAATGGACTTCGACGAGAAAACTGCTGCGCCGGGTGAGCAGTCTCCAGGCGTTCGATTGAGCGCTTTCTTCACCGGTCCAGCTGATTTCATGGGCATTGTTTCCGTAGTTCAGAAATATCGGTTGCACCAATATGCCAGGCGGCGGTGGCTCCAGCACTTTTAGCAGCGGCGCCTTGAACGGGAGCAGGGTGGAGCCGTCGGTTGTAGTGCCCTCGGGGAAAATCGTGATTGCCCAGGTTTCTTCCAGAGCATCCCGCAACTGATTGATTTGCTGGGCTATGCCCATCCGGTCCGATCGTGATACAAAGACCGTGTCATTCAGTCGGCAGAGCCAGCCGATGATCGGCCAATTGCCGATTTCCTCCTTCGAGACAAAGGCGGTGCCACTATGTCCGCCCAGGATCGCAATATCCACCCAGGACAAATGATTGGAAATGAAGAAAACGTCCCGCTTGATCGGGGTGCCAATGATATTGACTCTTGCACCGCAAGAGAAGGCCGCAACCTTGAGAAACGTCCGCGGCCACGGATTGGACAGCCCGAAAAACCGCCAAATATAGTAAAATGGGATGCAAGCAAACAGGGCCGCAAATAGCAGTGTCATGCGTAGTGCAAATCTCAGATAACCCATTGATGTCGCTCCATCCCACAGCCGATATGCCATTGGCTGGGTGTCACAAGGTCGTGCCTCCGGGTCGGGGTTCGGCACTTTAGTTTTTTCTGGCGAGAGATACGCCATATAGCTCCATGCGATGGTCAACCAGCCGATAACCGAGCTTCTCGGCAATCTGCTTTTGCAGTGCCTCCAGTTCCGGATCGACAAATTCTATGACTTTTCCGGTTTCCACATCGATCAAATGATCATGATGCGCCTCGGGAACCGCTTCATAGCGGGCCCGACCGTCTCCGAAATCGTGACGGTCCAATATGCCGGCTTCTTCAAACAGGCGAACCGTCCGGTAGACGGTTGCGATCGAGATGCGGGGATCTACCGCAGCGGCCCGTTCGTGCAGAGTTTCAACATCGGGATGATCCTCGGCATCGGAAATGACACGCGCTATCACCCGACGCTGGTCGGTGATGCGAAGCCCTTTTTCCGCACATAATGCTTCAAGATCAATTTTCTGCGGCATGGAACCCTTCCGTTACACTGGGGCAGACTCTATGCGGGGTGCGGGATATTGCAAAGAGAAAATTGCGGCGACCTCGCCGCAATTTTCTGAATTCAATGCAATAAGAAAGCAGCTTAAGCCTTTTTGCCCTTTTTCTTGCCGAGACCGATGGCCTTGGCAAGCTGCCGGCGCTTTTCTGCATAATTGGGCGCGACCATTGGATAATCGTTCGGCAGCCCCCATTTGGCGCGATAATCCTCCGGCGTCATGCCATAATGTGTCATCAGATGGCGCTTCAGCATCTTAAGCTTCTTGCCATCTTCCAGGCAGACGACATAATCTGGCTTGATCGATGCTTTGATCGGAACGGCAGGATCAGGACGCGCCTGTTCAGCCGCTTTGCCCGAGAGGGCGGCGAGTGCTCCATGAACACTGCTAATGATAAGCGGTAAATCAGATACCGCGACGCTGTTGTTGCTGACATGTGCAGCAACAATGTCTGAAGTGAGCGTAATCAACGTCTCATTCAGAGCAATTTCTTCCTCTGTCATAATCTATTACCTTTGTGCGACCATTATTATTATATTGCATATTTTGCCCGCTGGTAATTACACGAACCGAGACAAGCTGCAACAGTCAAACTGCTGCACCATTAGTTTAGTTGGTTAATATCGCTTTGTAAGTAACCGCATCGAACTTTTCCATATTGGGGCCAGTATAATAATCCTTGCGCAAACCAATCTGGTGAAACCCGAACTTGGAATAGAGATTTTTTGCTGGATTATCCGTCCTCATCTCCAGAAAAACCGCAGAAACACAGTGGCTTCGTGCGGCCTGTATCATATGCTCTAGCAGCAAATAGCCTACTCCCCGGCATTGGCGTTCCGGAGAAACGGCAATCATCAGAAGCTCTTCTTCATCTGCCGCCTGACGACTGATCACAAAGCCGCAGATTATGTCCTGTTGTAGTGCAATCAATAGCTTGGCACTAGGCATGACTAGCATCGACCGGCATTGGTGATGGTTCCATGCTTCGCCATAAGCCTCGGGAAAAGCGCTTTCCATCACTTTCATCACATCGTTCAAGTGGTTGAGATCGCCGAACTGGATATCTATTGGGGCAATGTCCCAAGAGCTGCGGCGACTGGCCATCTGTCAGACGGTCTTCACTGGCTGGGCATCTGGTTTGCGCCCATAGATTGGCTTGGGAGGTAATTTCTTCATATCGCTTGCTACTAAAGAGACATGAGCGGCATTTGGCAATATCTGAAAGTGAATATTGGTTCCGGTGATCGCGGCAAGTTCTGCCGCAGCCGATCCGGCAATGACATCTGCTTTAACCTCGCTCGCCGCCTGTTCCGGTGAGAGCGCGGCAAACGGGCCGATGGGTTTGCCTTTACCATCAAAATTCTGCAGAAAATATTCGCCATGGCCCGCGAGCATCGCAACGCAGACCGGACGGGGTGCATCCAATTGTTCCTGGGCCTGCGCCGCAACCAGGGCGAGGCAGCAATAGCCCTGAATATCTGCGTCCCAGGCCAATGCCAATGCCTTCGCGGCGGAAATGCCGATACGGACGCCAGTGAAGCTACCCGGCCCGCAATTGACCAGAATCCGGTCGGCTTTGCCTCGATCCGGAAGCAGGGCGATTGCGGGAACAAGCTTTTCCGCATGTCCTCGCCCGATTTCTGCATAGTCCGAGGCGATCAGCGCGCCATCTTCGAACAGCGCGACGGAACAGGCGATCGTGGCTGTGTCGATCGCGAGAAGGCGCTCTCCCATCAGCCGGTCATATCAGGCTGTTGAACTTATCGAATCCCGGGCGTGGGCTGCGATCAAAAATTGTCTCTGGATCACCATAGCCCAATGTCGAGATGAAATTGGATTTGACGTTCCGCTGGTCGGCAAAAAATTCGCCGTCGACTGCATCATTGTCAAAGCCGGACATCGGTCCGGTGTCGAGACCGAGCGCGCGGGCCGCGAGAATGAAATAACCGCCCTGCAGCGAACTGTTGCGCATGGCATGGACTTTGCGCGCTTCGGCGTCTCCCGCGAACCAGCTTTTTGCATCAGCATGTGGGAAGAGTTCCGGCAGATGCTCGTGAAACTCCTGATCCATGCCGATGATCACGGCAACCGGTGCCTTGCGGATCTTGTCCTGATTTCCTTCAGACGACAGTTCGGCCAGCCGGTCTCGCGACTTCTGGCTATGGCACCAGATGAGCCGCGCCGGCAGCATGTTCGCGCTGGTCGGGCCCATTTTCATCAGATTCCAGATTGCGTGGAGCTGGTCCACTGATACCGGCTTGTCATGATAGCCATTATAGGTGCGTGCTTCGAGAAACAGCTGATCCAGCGCCGCTTGATCCAGAGGAGAATTCATTGATATGCCTTTGGTTTTTTTTAGAGTTTATGCGGCCCGGACTTCGGTGACCTCGGGAACATAATGCTTCAGCAATGATTCGATGCCATGTTTCAGCGTCGCGGTCGACGACGGGCAGCCGGCGCAGGCACCCTGCATTTTCAGAAATACGATGCCTTGGTTGAAGCCGCGATAGATGATGTCGCCGCCATCATTGGCGACTGCCGGACGGACTCTGGTTTCGATCAGTTCCTTGATCTGTGCCACGATATCGGCATCTTCCGGATCGTCGTGCACTTCCTCTTCCGGCGGCACAATGATTTCGCCCGCGCTGCCCGGCTTGAAAAGCGGCAGTCCGGCCGAGAAATGATCGAGCAAGATGCTGAGCACCTGTGGCTTCTGATCACTCCAGTCGGCGCCCGGGCCGCAAGTGACCGAGATGAAATCCGACCCGAAGAACACGCCGGTAACATCCCCCAGCGTGAATAAAGCCTCTGCAAGCGGTGATGTCTCGGCATCTTCCGGCGATGCAAAATCGCGGGTTCCGTCGGTCATGACCGGCTGCCCAAGCAGAAATTTGAGGGTCGAGGGGTTTGGTGTTTTTTCAGTTTCAATTAACATAGTTGTTATCTGGCGATTATAAGTGGTTCGATCAAGGGTTAAACACAACGCATTGGCGGTAAGAACCACGAATGTTAGGAATATTCACTGGCCAGTAAGATTGGGCCTGCTTATATCCGCCGCATGAAACCAACATTCCCCCGCCTGACTCCGTATCTGTCTTTTTTCTTTCTGCTCTTCGGTTTGCTGGCGATGCCCGGCATCGCCACAGCGCAAGATGCCAAGTCCTACGATATATTGCCGTGGCTATACAAGAATAGCGATGTTCCGGTCGACAAGAGCTGGACCTTTGGTGAACTGGACAACGGGATGCGCTACGCGGTCAAGCATAATGGCGTTCCGCCCGGGCAGGTGTCGATCCGGTTGCGGATTGATGTCGGCTCGCTGATGGAGACCGAGGAAGAACAGGGGTTTGCCCATTTCATGGAGCATCTGACCTTTCGCGGATCGGCCCATGTCCCCGATGGGGAAGCGAAACGTGTGTGGCAAAGGCTGGGCGCAACATTCGGGAGCGACAGCAATGCCGAAACCACACCAACGCAAACAGTCTACAAGCTCGACCTGCCCAATGCCAGCAGGACCAGCCTCGACGAAAGTCTGAAGATATTGTCGGGCATGGTGCGGTCCCCGGGATTGAGCATCACGGCGGTCAATGCCGAGCGCCCGGTGGTGTTGGCGGAATTGCGTGAGCGCGCCGGTCCCCAGTCCAAAGTACAAAATGCCACGAGGGAATTATTCTTTGCCGGACAACTTATGGCAAACCGTGCACCCATCGGCACCCCGGAAACATTGAGCGCTGCGACACCGGAGATGCTGAAAAAATTCCATCAGCGCTGGTATCGCCCGGAGCAAGCGGTGATCGTTATCGCTGGCGATGGTGATCCAGCATTGTTCGAGGAACTGCTGAACAAGCATTTTTCCCAATGGCAGGGCAAGGGCGAAGCTGGCATCATTCCGGACTTCGGTCAGCCCCGGGATATATCCGATATCAGCCAGTTGGTTGTCGAACCCACATTGCCCCGGTTCATTTCGATGGTCATTGCCCGGCCCTGGGAACAGGTCGCGGATACGATCGCATATAATCAGCAGATATTGATTGATCTGCTGGCGTTGCAGCTGATCAACCGCCGTCTCGAAGCGCGGGCGAGAGCCGGGGGCAGCTATTTGCAGGCAAGCGTCGGGCAGGATGATGTCAGCCGCTCGATTGACGGAACTTTTATCAGCATCATTCCGTTGGGCGACGACTGGGAGGCCGCGCTCAAGGATGTCCGGGCCGTCATCGCCGATGCCACAACCATTGCGCCGTCCGAACCGGATATTGCCCGCGAAATTACGGAATTTGATGCTGCGCTAGCCATTGGCGTTGAAAGCTATCAAACCGAAGCCGCGCGGCAACAGGCCGATAATATCATCAATGCTGTCGATATCCACGAAACCGTAGCAACCCCGCAGGTGGCGCTCGATGTGTTTCGTGCGATGCGGGATCTTTACACGCCGGAGAGGTTGCTCGATTCGACACGCAAATTATTTACCGGCGTCTCTACTCGCGCCTTGCTGACATCGCCCGACGTGATTGACAACGGCAAGCTCAGGCTGGCGCAGGCGTTGCGACGCTCCGTCGACGCGGCGAGCGATGTTCGCGTCACCCAATCCGACATCGGGTTTGAATCGCTGAAAAAAATTGGCAAGAAGGGAAGGGTCAAATCATCCCGCCAAATCGAGCGCTTTGACGTAGAACAGCTGGAGCTTACCAATGGCGTCAGGGTGCTGTTGTTCCCGAACACCGCCGAGCGCAACAAGATCATGGTCAATGTCCGTTTCGGCAATGGCTATAGCGGCCTTTCTCCGCATCAGGAATCGCTCGCATGGTCTGGCGCTATGGCGTTGATGGCCAGTGGTGTGGGCGATCTCGGACAGGAGGATCTTGACAAGATCACCACCGGGCGCCGGATCGGACTGGGTTTCGGTATCGACAATGACGCGTTCGAGATTGCCGCCGACACACGGCCGTCCGACCTCGAAGACCAGTTGCATTTGATCGCGGCGAAGCTGGCATTTCCGCGTTGGGACGCCGCCCCCGTGATCCGCAGCAAGGCCGCATCATTGATTAGCTATGACAGTTTTTCAGCATCGCCCCAGGCGGTGATGGAACGGGACCTTGAATGGCTTGTGCGCGGCAAGGATCCGCGCTGGAAGACACCGGACAAAAAAGATTTTGACCAGTTGACGGTCAAGAATTTTAGGCAATTCTGGGAACCCATACTTGCAAGCGGGCCGGTCGAGCTGATGCTGTTCGGCGATTTCGATCGGGAACAGGCGGTCGAGTCCATCCTCAAGACATTTGGCGCATTGAAAAGGCGCAAGCCGCAGGCGGTGCCATCCGATGCAAAATCACCGCGTTTTCCGGCACCGCAGGCTGGTCCGGAAATACTGGTTCACAAAGGAGATCAGGAACGCGCTGCGGCCATGGTGGCCTGGCCGACTGGTGGCGGGCTGCAAGATGTGCGGGAAAGCCGCAAGCTCGAAGTGCTGGCATCGATCTTCAACGACCGACTGTTCGAAATCCTCCGCTCCCAACAGGGTGCTAGCTATAGTCCGCAGGTTGTTAACAGCTGGCCGGTCGAGTTTGAATCGGGTGGATATATTGGCGCGCAGAGCCAGTTGACACCGGACAATATAGATCGCTTTGACAATGTCGTGGCCCTGATAGCCAAGGACCTGCGGGAAAAGCCGGTTAGCGCAGATGAGTTGCAGCGGGTGGTTGAACCTTTACGCCAGCTGATCGCCCGGGCCAGCAGCGGCAACAGTTTCTGGATGAGCCAGATGGAAGGGGCGAGTTTCAACCCGCAGAAATTTGTCGCCCTGCAAAGCCTGCTCAGTGACTATACCGTCATTACACCAGACGAAGTGCAGGCTCTGGCGGTCAAATATCTGGATGATAAAAAGAAATGGAAACTGGTGGTCCTGCCCGAATCCAGTCGTCTGGCGGCCAATGACAATGATCCGGTAGCACCATCGCCGGAAGCCGCTGTCAGCAACTAGGTCCTGATCCTAGATTGAATCCACCAGCGCGAGTATCTGTTCGTTGGTCGGCCGTTTCTTATAATCGCCGGATACCGTTTTCGCGATGATCTTGCCGCTCTTGTCGATCAGGAATACCGAGGCATAAGGAACGCCAACAGCGCGGCCTTCGGTATATTGCGGATCGCGTAATCCAAAGGCATCAATCACTACCGATGGCTGGTCGGACAGCATCTCATATTGCAACATCTGGTTCTTGGTGAAGCGGTCCTGCTTGTCAGGACTATCATAGCTGAGACCATAGAGGTTGTAGCCGCGGTCCTTCAGCTCGCCAACGATCGCGTTGATCGATTTCAATTGCGTCTGACAATAGGGACACCATTCGACCGAACGCGTAAAAACCAGCAGGGCAGGGCCGTTTTCCAGAATCTGACCCAATGTGGTTTCGCCCCCATTGGTCAGTAAACTGATGGTCAACGGAGCCTGTTCTCCAATCGCCAGTCCGGCATCAATACTTTCCGCTTCAGTAATCGGTGCCACGACCGTTTCTGGCTTGCTTTCAACCTGTTCGGTGCCTTCGGAGCCGGCTTGGGAATCCGGTTCGGAGCAAGCGGATAGCGCAAGCACTGCGAGGGAAGATAATGTTAAAGCGGTTCGTGTCATGTCATGATCCATTCAGCTATCTCTGCAGTTGTTCGCGGTTTAAAGACATTCCGTTACAGCTCCGGTATATTATCTCCACGGTGCAGAAGTCATTTCACAAGCCCTGCCGAGCCACATCAAAAACCAGCTTTTATCATCACAATACATATTTGGACAGGTCGGTGTCTTTGGCGATTTCCGAAAGCTGCTTTTCAACATAGGCCGTGTCGATGCTGATTTCTTCGCCAGCGCGATCTTCCGCCGTAAAACTGATGTCTTCGAGCAGCTTTTCCATGACGGTCTGGAGCCGCCGCGCGCCGATATTTTCGACCGTCTCGTTCACGCTCGCTGCAATCTCGGCAAGCTTCTTGATCGCACCTTCGGTGATGTTGATCGTGACATTTTCCGTGCCGAGCAATGCTATATATTGTTCAGGCAAATTGGCTTTGGTTTCCGTCAATATCCGGACGAAGTCGGCTTCGGTCAGCGCCCGCAATTCCACCCGGATCGGCAAGCGACCCTGTAGTTCCGGGAGCATGTCGCTCGGTTTGGACATGGAAAAGGCACCGGATGCAATGAACAGGATATGATCGGTTTTCATCGGACCATATTTGGTCGCGACTGTCGTCCCTTCGATCAGCGGCAGAAGATCGCGCTGCACACCCTCCCGGCTGACAGATCCGCCGCGCACATCGCTCACCGCGATCTTGTCGATTTCATCAAGGAACACAATCCCATTGGACTCGGCATCGGTGATCGCGGCCCGCGAAATATCATCATCATCAAGACGCTTGTCGGATTCCTCTTCAACCAGCTTGTCCCAGGCGTCAGCCACGCGCATTTTCCGGCGCTTCAGGCGGCTTTGATTGAACGCCTTGCCCATCATGTCCGACAGGTTGATCATGCCAACCTGACCATTCATCCCGGGAATATCCATCGGCGTATTGGGCGTGTCCTCGACTTCAATCTCAATCTCGGTGTCGTTCATATGATTGTCTACAACCCGCTGGCGGAAGCTTTCCCGCGTCGCTTCGCTAGCATTTTCCCCGCACAACACGTCGAGCAGACGTTTCATGGCAGCTTCTGCCGCTGCCTCATGCACAGCCAGTCGCCGACGTTCGCGTTCGAGGCGGACGGCTTCTTCCGCGAGATCGCGGGCGATCTGTTCGACATCTCGGCCGACATAGCCGACTTCGGTGAATTTGGTGGCTTCTACCTTGATAAACGGAGCATCTGCCAGTTTCGCCAGGCGTCGGGAAATTTCGGTCTTGCCGCAACCGGTGGGCCCGATCATCAGGATATTTTTGGGCGTCACTTCTTCGCGCAGTTCAGCGGGAAGCCTTTGTCGCCGCCAGCGGTTGCGCAGCGCGACGGCAACCGCTCGCTTGGCATCCTGCTGGCCGATTATATGTTCGTCCAGCGCCTTGACGATGGCTTTGGGGGTCAGGTTCGCCTGCATGCTGTTTTTCTCTTCATTCTTGATTTTTAGGGGGGGGCGACCGGGACTAGGTTGCGCTGTCGAGCGTTTCAATCGTCACCTGATCGTTGGTATAGACACAGATTTCCGCAGCGATTTCCATGGCCTTACGGGCTAGTTTTTCGGCGTTCTTTTCATAGTCCATCAAAGCGCGTGCGGCTGAGAGAGCGAAGTTTCCACCGGAACCAATCGCGGCAATACCTTCGTTCGGTTCCAGCACGTCACCATTGCCGGTGAGGATCAGCGTAATATCCTTGTCCGCCACGATCATTAGCGCTTCCAGGTTGCGCAAATATTTGTCTGTGCGCCAATCCTTCGCCAGCTCGACGGCGGCGCGCATCAGCTGTCCGTTATGCCGCTCCAATTTGGCCTCTAGCCGCTCAAATAATGTGAAGGCATCTGCGGTGGCGCCCGCAAAGCCGCCGATCACCGATCCATCGTGCAATTGACGCACCTTGCGCGCGTTCCGTTTCATTATGGTCTGTCCCATCGAGACCTGACCGTCGCCGACAACGACGACCTTGCCATTTTTTCGTACCGATAGGATTGTCGTGCCATGCCATTGTTGCAGGCCATGTTGCTGATTTTCTGTCATGAAACGGGATATGGGCAATCCGGCCCTGTTGTGCAACCAAAGGCTGCCGAGCTTTGCAACATGACAGAAAATTGACTACCAAAAATTCGGTTTTCTGCCTGCCCGGCAACCCAAAAAAAATGGCGACCAATTGGCCGCCATTTTCAAATTTCTATGCCTGAACTGGTTCAGGGGGAAGTTGGCGTATTTTCGCTGCCGTCGGCTGCGATAATGATGCCTGCAATCACTGCTGCTGCAGCGAGGATTGCAATGATGATTCCCGAACCACCTTCAACGTTATTTTCGCTGTCAACAGTTGCACTTGTCCGTGCAACGGAAGATACAGGCTGTACAGCCTGTGCCAAAACGGGTGCGCTTACTAGCGATGCAGCTGCTGCCGCAGCCATTCCAATTTTACCGAAACGCATAATTTGCTCCTTCAGGGTTTCGCATTTCACTCAATACAGGAGGAGCATTGGCATAACAGGCTACTGAAATCAACCATCTTATTGTTCAAATTAGTAATATTGGGAATTAGTTGCAAAGATCACACAGGTTGGATTTTTGCGACAGAAAATTGCAACTCTGGCCGAATTGAATGGCACGCGGTTAATTTCGTCGAACCGGCCTTCTGGAAATCTTTGAGTTTTCAGGGCTGTTCCAATTTAAGACGTTAACTATAGGCGTGAAATTCGTGCTGGAAAATATGAATAACAAGTTGTTAACCAATGGCCATGGACAGACAGAGATTGAGACCACTGGTTCTGCATGACGAAGGAATGAAGCACCCTTTTCGTCAAAACCTGCCGACCAAAATCGCAGAAATCGCTAGAGAAGAGCATGATTTGGATGCAGGGTCGATAGCGAAAGGAAAGGGGCTGGGGGAAGATGTCAGCCTGTTTCTGCTCAGCTTTCTCGCTTTTTTCACTGCCTTTTATATGTTCATTTTCTGATCTGGCCGCAGAGGTCGATCAGTCGCAGGCGCGGTGGAGTTGCTGACCCAGCCACGCCGCCACCAGACACATGGCCGCGACCAGCAATAGCTGTTCGGTGGTGGAAACCCCCAGCATGCTGAGTCCCAGGGCGACCAGAGCGCCCACGACCATACAGCCGGAATTGACGACATTATTGGCGGCAATGGTGCGCGCGGTCTGGCTGATGTCGACGGTGGTGGTCAGAAAGGCATATAAGGGGACGACAAACATGCCGCCAAATATCGATACCCCGCCCAGCGTGCCAAGCAGCGCCCATGCTCCATCATGAACGATGAAGGTTTTGAACGTATAGAGCTGGCCGTTGGGCAAACCCTCCCAACTGCGCGCGATGAAGTAGAGAATGAGCACGAAGACCCCCATCAGGATGACGCTTATCGGGGCAAATCGCGCGGAGACTTCGCTTTTCAGTAGCCGGTTGACCAGGATCGAGCCAATCGCAATGCCGATCGAGAATACCCCCAGAAAAAGGCTGGCAACCTGAGGCGTCGCCGTCAGCACATTTTCCACCAGCGGCGGAAATTGAATGATCATGACCGATCCGATGGTCCAGAAAAAGCTGATCGCAATAATCGCCAGATAGAGTCGGCGTACATGCAAGGTGGCCGAGATAAGGCGGATCGACGAGCGGACGAAATTAAAGTCGATTTTCTCGACTTCCTTTTGTGCTGGTGCCGGCGGCATGAACTGCGCGGCGACGCGACCAATGAGCGCAACGATGAAAACCGCGACCACGGCAATCTCGACGCCGTTTCCGTTGCGGTCAATGATGATGCCTCCGAGAATTGTCCCTGCGAGAATGGCGATATAGGTTCCGGCTTCGACCAGCCCGGTGCCGGCCAGAACTTCATCTTTTTCCAGATGCTGCGGGAGCACGGCATATTTTATCGGCCCGAAAAAGGTGGATTGCAGGCCAAGCAGGAACAAGGCGGTCAGCATGATTGGAATATTATGCAGCCAAAGTCCGACTCCGCCGACAACGGCAATGAATATCTCCAGCGTTTTCACGAATCGCGTGATCCGTGCCTTGTCGTAATTGTCAGCCAACTGGCCTGCCAGCGATGAAAACAGGAAAAAGGGTAGAATGAACAGGCCGGAGGCGAGTGCGTTGAATGCGAAATCTTCGGATTCGCTGTCGTAAATGCCGTAGGTCACCAGAATGACCATCGAGAATTTGAACAGATTGTCGTTAAAAGCCCCGAGAAGCTGCGTAAGGAACAGCGGCAAAAATCTTCTGGTTCGCAGCAAATGCGCAGTATTTTGCATAAAGTGAAAATCTCTTTTCGAGCGGAAAAATGAGCGTGGAGCCATCCTTAGCCCATTCCGCCTCGGCGTCAAATCCAATGACCGGCGCGCGCGCCATGAAATTGCGCCCTAGTTCGTTGAATCAATTTTCATTTTGTACAAATATGTCTATGCGAAAGCGCTATGTGGAATTTGCCGAATATATTGACACTCTCGCGGATATTTGCGGTGCCGATTCTGGTTTTTCTGCTCTGGCCGAACTTCGATGCGGCCAGACCCCAGCCACTGGCCATCGACTATTTGCTGACCTTCGGACTTTATTGTCTGATGGCGATCACCGACTATTTCGACGGCTATCTTGCCCGGTCGCAGGGTACGGTTTCCAAGCTCGGGATATTCCTGGATCCGATCGCCGACAAGATCATGATCGCCGCAGTGGTGCTGATGCTGATATTCACGCGGGATATCAACGGGTGGCATACCATCGCCGCGATTGTCATATTGTTGCGTGAAATCACCGTGTCGGGGCTCCGGGAGTTTCTTGCCGGCTTGCAGATCAGCGTTCCCGTTTCGCAATTGGCCAAGTGGAAAACCGGATTTCAGATGATTTCGCTCGGCGCCCTGATATTGGCGGGCGGTTTGCCGCAGTTTCCGATTGTTCAAACCGTTGGCTTGTGGACGCTCTGGGCCGCGGCGATTCTGACCCTGATCACCGGATGGGATTATCTGCGCGTCGGCTTGAAGCACATGGATTGATGGATCGCTCGATCAACATAATATATTTCGCCTGGGTGCGGGAACGGCTTGGCATTGACCAGGAACAAGTAACATTGGGCGACGGCATCGAGACGATCGGCGATATCTTGACGATGCTCAGCGATCGGGGCGCTGCCTATGCAGAAATTTTCGCCACGGTCGAAAAATTGCGCTTCGCGCTCGACCAGGATTATGGCCTCCCCACGTCATTGATCGGATCGGCAAAGGAACTGGCCATCTTCCCGCCGGTCACCGGCGGATGATAAAGATTGAAGTCGGACCGGAAGATTTTGACATCGGCACAGAGACGCTGAAGGTCGCCGGGCAGGGTGGCGGAGCCATAGCCAGCTTTGTCGGTCAGGTCCGTGATGACGGAAATCTGCTGTCGCTGGAACTGGAACATTATCCGGCCATGACGCAAAAGGCGCTACGCGAGATTGCCGAAACGGCGCTGTCCGACTGGCCACTGCATGCGGTCACGATTGTCCACCGGGTCGGCAAATTATCAGTCGGCGAGAATATCGTACTTGTGGTTACCGGATCCGATCATCGCAAGGCGGCGATAGAATCCTGTTCCTTCATCATGGACAAGCTGAAGACGGTGGCGCCGTTCTGGAAGAAAGAAACCCGCACTGACGGCGAAACAAAATGGATCGAGGAACGGGCCTCCGATGTCGCAGCGTCGGAAAACTGGATAAAATAGGAAGATTCCCTATGAATGGGCTTTTGAAACCCAGTTCTGCGCACCTTTCATGATTTCCGCCAATAGTTGAAATTCGCTCCGCCTCGGGCTGTTCTTGCGCCAGACTAGGGCAATGTCGCGCGTGGCCCGATCTGATTTCAGCGGTCTTGCAACAATGTCGGTATAATTTAATATACCGCTGTCGATCGCCATTTTTGGCAGCAGGGTCAGGCCAAGGCCATTGTCGACCATCTGGACCAGCGTGTGCAGCGATGTTCCCATCATCCGGGCGGACGCTCTCAGCTCGGGACGATTGCAGGCTGCCAGCGCATGGTCTTTCAGGCAATGGCCGTCCTCGAGGAGCAGCAATTGGCTCTCGTCGATGGTCGCCGGATCAACCTCGGGCGGAGGATCGCGCGGATCATCTTTCGGGAAAGCCACGAATATTTCATCGCTGAACAGGACCTCGGATTCGACATCGCCGCAAGGAAATGGCTGCGCCAGCAAGACGCAATCGGCATGGCCATGATGCAATGAATCGCAAGCCGCCTGGCTGGTTTCCTCTTTCAGGTAGAGTTTCAGCTCCGGTCGCTCCTTGCGCAATTGCGGCAGCAAGCGGGGCAAAAGAAACGGCGCTATTGTGGGAATGACGCTCATCCTGATATCTCCGGCGAGCGGCTTGCCGGCAGATCGTGCCATTTCGGAAAGCTCTTCTGCCTCGCGCAAGATACGATAGGCTTTTTCCACCATCTGATTGCCCAGATCTGTGAAGCGCACAACCCTGCGGGTTCGCTCCACCAGAACGATGTCGAGCAATGCTTCCAGTTCCTTTATGCCGGCCGACAATGTTGACTGGGTGACAAAGCAGGATTCCGCGGCTTTGCCGAAATGGCCATGTTCTTTCAGCGCCACCAGATATTGCAATTGTTTGAGCGTGGGAAGGTAGGTCGACATTATCGAGGCTTTCGATCAGTAAGAGGGTATTGATCTAATATAATGATTATGAGACGTTTGAAAAGCATCGTTCGATTTCGGTTGCAAAAAAAGACTGGAAATACGGGCCTATCGTGCCTAGTTTATAGTCTTCGCAACATCCGGAGGAAATATATGTTTCGGGAACTGGGCGCTTATCTGGATTCCATCAAGGCTCGCGACCCGGCTCCGCGGTCGCGCTGGGAAGTGCTGCTCTATCCCGGTGTACTGGCCATCGGCCTGCATCGGTTGGCGCATTGGCTGTTCAAGGGTGAACTTTATTTCTTTGCTCGCCTGATCAACCATATTGCGAGATTTTTTACGGCTATCGATATCCATCCGGGCGCGAAAATCGGCAGGCACCTGTTTATCGATCATGGTTTTACCGTGATTGGAGAGACCGCTCACATTGGTGACAATGTGACGATCTATCAATGCGTGACCCTGGGCGGCACCAACCCGACCAACGGTGTTGGCGGCAAGCGCCATCCAACCATTGAAGATGATGTCATCCTGGGCTCCGGCGCCCAGGTGCTTGGACCGATCACCGTTGGCAAACGGGCGCGGGTCGGCGCCAATGCGGTTGTCACCCAGAATGTGCCGGAAGGTGCGACGATGGTTGGCGTCCGGGCCCGGCCGACCTTGGTTGAAGCAAAGGATTATCAGAAGGAATTTGTTCCCTACGGAACGCCCTGCAGCGAGATTTTCGATCCATCGACGCAAAAGCTGGAAATATTGCAATGCGAAATGGAGCAATTGCAGAAGCGAATCGCGGCATTCGCCAAAGAGCGGAACGGCGATGATGGTGAAATCGAGACAAAGGGACGCGATAGCGCTTGATGCGTTTTACCGAATCCAACGTATCGGCCTTTCCGCAGCGAGGAATCCCGTCGCAAGTGGGTTTTGAGCGGCGGGAACTGGACCGCATACTTAATCTCTATGGCCGCATGGTCGCCGCTGGCCACTGGAAAGACTATGCGATGGACATGCGCCGCGATGTCGCGATATTCGCGGCCTTCCGCCGCGCTTCGGAGCGGCCTCAGATCCGGATTGAGAAACGTCCGGCGGAACGCAATCGCCAGGGCATGTGGTCACTGCACGGCGAACAGGGACAGATATTGAAGCGCGGCCATGATCTTGCCGGAGTACTGGCACCGGTCGAGCGCAAGCTGATGAAACTGGTCGCTGATTAGCCGGTCAGATCCAGCCGCATTGTGCCGGACAGACCGAAATATTATCCGTCTACGGCATCAGTATCCAGCGCATAGCCAGCCGACCGCACGGTGCGGATGATGTCGGATCTGTCATTGGCATTGAGCGCCTTGCGGAGCCGCCGGATATGGACGTCAACGGTGCGCAGTTCGATATCGCTATCCTGACCCCAGACGCTGTCGAGCAACCGCTCGCGGGAAAATACCCAGTTGGGATGTTCCAGAAAATGACGGAGCAGGCGAAATTCAGTGGGTCCGAGCGGAATCGTATCGCCGCCGCGTTTGACCTTGTGACCAACAGTGTCCATTTCCAGATCACCAAAGGTCAGTTTTTCACCGGCCAGCGCAGGACGGACCCGGCGCAGCACTGCCTTTACCCGCGCGATCAGTTCGCGGGGGCTGAATGGCTTGGTGATATAATCGTCCGCACCGGTTTCGAGGCCGCGGATCTTGTCCTCTTCTTCACCGCGTGCGGTCAGCATGATGATCGGAATATTGGCGGTTTCCGAGGATCGGCGCAGGCGGCGGCAGACCTCGATACCGGAAAGGCTTTCCAGCATCCAGTCGAGCAATATCACGTCTGGCCGGTGTTCCTGGACCAGCAGCAGCGCTTCCTCGCCATCCGGTGTGTGGATGACATCATATTCTTCTTTTTTGAAGTTCCAGGTCAAGAGTTCCGCAAGCGCGGCATCATCTTCGACCAGTAATAATTTCGCATTCACCATCAGTCGGCGCCGTCGCTCAAGGCGTCATCCAGTGGGGTCGTAGGATTTTCTCCACGGGTGCGTTCGGGCATCGGTTCACCAGTCGCGGCAAAATAGACCATCTCGGCAACATTGGTAGCATGGTCGCCAATCCGTTCCAGATTTTTGGCAATGAACAATAGATGCGCCGCTTCGCCAATATCTTTTGGATTTTCGATCATATGGGTGATTACGGCGCGGAAGATGCTGTTGTAGAAATCGTCGACGATCTGATCGCGCCGGTTTACCTCCATCGCCAGTTCCGCATCGCGCCGCGCAAAGGCATCGAGCGAATCCCGGACCAGCTCACTGGCAATTTTCGACATGGAAGGCAGCAGCGAAATGGGCGTCAGACGATGAGTCTTGGTGACCAGCGGTACCCGTTTGGCGATATTTTTTGCATAATCGCCAATCCGTTCAACCACTCCGGATATTTTGAACGTGGCAATCAATTCCCTCAGGTCGTCGGCCATTGGCGCGCGCAGCGCTATCGTCTGAAATGTCAGTTCGTCGATCCGCTTTTCGAGATCGTCGATCAGCTTGTCTTCCCTGACGACTTCAGCTGCCAATTCCAGGTCGCTGTTTTCCAGCGCGCGCATCGCCTTGGCGATCGCCTGCTCGCTGCGCCCGCCGATTTCAGCAACCATGCCCCGCAATTCGTTGATGTCTGAATCGAAGGCTTTGACGGTATGTTCTGTGCCACTATTGACCATTATTGTTCCTAATCATCTATATGTCAGCCGTAGCGACCGGTGATATAATCCCGCGTCTTTTCTTCCCGCGGATTGGTGAAAATATCGGTCGTCTCGCCATATTCCACCAAAGTACCAAGGTGGAAAAAGGCTGTTTTTTGCGAAACACGCGCGGCTTGCTGCATGTTATGCGTCACAATGACGATAGCATATTTTCCGCGCAATTCGTGAATTAGCTCTTCGATCTTCGCGGTTGCTATCGGATCGAGCGCCGAGCAGGGCTCGTCCATCAGGATCACTTCGGGATCAACCGCAATCGCGCGGGCGATACACAGGCGCTGCTGCTGACCACCCGACAATGCGGTGCCGCTGTCCAACAACCGGTCTTTCACTTCACCCCAGAGTCCGGCGCGCTGCAAAGAGGATTCGACAATATTGTCGAGTTCTTCCTTGCCGGTGGCCAGGCCATGGATACGCGGGCCATAAGCAATATTGTCATAGATGGACTTGGGGAAGGGATTGGGTTTCTGAAACACCATGCCAACCCGGGCACGCAACTGGACGACATCCATTTGCGATGAATAAATATCTTCGCCTTCCAGCATGATATCGCCGGTGACCCGGGCAATCGGAATGGTGTCGTTCATCCGGTTCATGCAGCGCAAAAAGGTCGACTTGCCGCAGCCGGACGGTCCGATGAAGGCGGTCACGCTGTCCATGTTCACATCGATAGACACGTCGTTGATCGCCTGTTTGTCGCCGTAGAATACGTCGACATGGCGCGCCGTCATTTTCGGCGTGCCGCCGTCGCTTGTCATGCCTGTTGTGGCCGAATCTGTCATATTTACGCTTTCACTCGGTTCTTGCATTTTCTGATCATCATTCATCGGCGCACCTACCAACGGGTTTCAAAACGGTTGCGCAGATAAATGGCCAGTGCGTTCATGGTCAGGAGGAACAATAATAAAACAATGATTGCCGCTGAAGTTTTCTCGACAAAGCCGCGGTCGACTTCGTCGGACCACAGGAATATCTGGACCGGCAATACGGTCGCCGGGTCGGTAATGCCGCTTGGCGGTGTGGCAATGAAGGCCCGCATGCCGATCATCAGCAAGGGAGCGGTTTCGCCTAGCGCCCGTGCCATGCCAATAATGGTTCCGGTCAATATGCCCGGAAGCGCGAGCGGCAAAACATGGTGGAACACCACTTGCAGCGGGCTTGCACCAATGCCCAGCGCCGCTTCGCGGATCGAAGGTGGTACCGACTTTACCGCGTTGCGGCCCGTAATGACGATCACCGGCATGGTCATCAGGGCCAGCGTCAGGCCGCCGACCAGCGCGCCGGATCGCGGCATGCCGAAAAAGTTCAGGAAGACCGCCAGACCAAGCAGACCGAAGATAATCGATGGCACTGCGGCCAGATTGTTGATCGAGACCTCGATCAGGTCGGTTAACCGGTTTTTCGGCGCATATTCCTCAAGGTAGAGCGCCGCCAACACGCCGACGGGAAAGGCCAGCAGCAAGGTCACGATCATGGTGATCAGCGAGCCTTTGAACGCCCCCCAGATCCCCACTTGCATCGGGTCCGTGGCGTCTGAATTGCTCAGAAAATTCCAGTTGAAGCCGGTTGAGAATTTATCGCCCAATTCCCGGACTTTCTGTTCGGATTCGGGATTGCCCTCGTCCTTGTAGGCGACGTCGATATCCGAAGTGACCGGCAGATATACCGTAGCTTTCTGTTCGACAATGTCCGGGTTGCTCAGGATCTTGGCGTTGACCGCTGTCCAGCCACCGGGCGAGAACAAGTTGGTGCCTTTCGGGCCATATTGGATTTCGATGCTGCTATCGACGATTTCGCGCAGTCCCATGGTCTGCAAATTGGCATTTGCATTGGGTCCTTGAAATTGACTGGGCGAAGCGCCGCCGGTGACCGCTGGAAAATCAATTTCGACGGGCAATTCGGTCTGCGTGAAACCGCGGAATCCATTGCCCACCATCACCACCAGCAGAAAGGCCAGAAAACCGGCTGACAGCATGACCGCAGCCATGCCCAAGGCCTTGAATCGACGTTCGGCGGCATAGCGCCGTGCGATGCGCTGCTGCATTTCGGCTCCCTGCCAGTCGGTCGGGCGGCGCTTGGTTTCGGTGAGACTATTCATATGCTTCCCGATATTTTTTGACGACGCGCAAGGCGATGAGGTTGAGCAGCAAGGTGACGATGAACAGAACAAGGCCCAGGGCAAAGGCAGCCAGGGTCTTGGGGCTGTCAAACTCCTGATCACCGGTGAGCAGCTGTACAATCTGCGTGGTGACGGTCGTGACACTTGAGAAAGGATTGGCTGTCATATTGGCTGCGAGACCGGCTGCCATCACGACGATCATGGTTTCGCCAATCGCCCGGCTGACGGCCAGCAGGACACCGCCAACGACGCCCGGCAGAGCGGCGGGAATGAGAACCTTCTTGATGGTCTCGCTATGCGTTGCACCCATCGCCAGCGAACCGTCGCGCATCGCGCTGGGCACGGCGGCAATACTGTCATCGGCCATCGAAGAGACGAAGGGAATGATCATGATGCCCATCACCACGCCGGCCGCCAGAGCGGATTCGGAAGAAGCACCCGAAATGCCGATCGAGACAGCAAAATCGCGAAGCGCGGGAGCCACGGTCAAGGCGGCGAAATAGCCGTAGACAACCGTTGGCACGCCGGCGAGTACCTCCAATATCGGTTTCATCCACGCCCGCAATCTTGCCGGCGCATATTGGGTCAGATAGATGGCGCTCATCAGCCCGAGCGGGATCGCCACGATCATCGCGATAATCGCTCCGATAAACACCGTGCCCCAGAAAAGCGGAATCGCGCCAAATCCGGTTTCGCCTCTCGGACCGGCCACCGCCCTCGGGTTCCATTCGGTGCCGAACAGAAAGTCGATCGGCGATACCATGGAAAAAAACCGGGCGGTTTCAAAAACCAGTGACAGGAAAATACCAACGGTGGTGACGATTGCGATCAGCGACGCGAGCAACAGGACGATCATCGTCACCCGTTCGATCTTTGTGCGGGCTCTCAGATCGGGCTTGATCTGAAGCCAGGCATAGACGCCGCAAGCGAAGACCATCAGCAGAGCTGCGATAGCTCCGATCATCTGGTAATAAGAGATTGCGTCGCGATAGGGTTCGACCATCGACTGGGATAGCGGATTAAACGCGTTGACCTGATTGCCATAAGCAATGGCGCGCGCTTCCGACAGAATCGCTGCCCGGGCAAAAGCATCTTGCGGCAATTGCGCGGCAGCGGGGCTGGTCAGCGCGGAATCGGTTATCAGCGCCGGACTGACGAAGCTCCAGACAGCCATGAAAATCGCGGCAGGAACAATCGCCCATAAAGCAACATACCAGCCATGATAATTGGGCAGGGAATGCAGCGCAGACCGGGAGCTTTTACCGCTTGCTTTCAGTCCGGACGCCTTCAGGCGGCCAAAAAACCAGGCGAACATGCCCAGGCCAATGATGAGAAAAAGGAGCGTCGCGCTTGTCACAATATCTGGTTCCGCCCTTGTATCAAAATCATCTGCAAAATACGCCTGTTAAGGCGCGTTTATTTAAGTTCGCTAATCGCAAGCGGTGTCATGTTGCGAACCACTTCCGTCATTTTTTCTCGTACATCGTCTGGTGACGCAATCAATCCCGCTTTTACCAGATAACCGTCCCGGGTTCCCGCGTTGATAAATTCCAGCATAAAATCCTTCAGTCCGGGTATCACGCCGACATGCTGATTTTTTACATAAACATAGAGTGGCCGCGCGCCAGGATATTCTCCCGATGCAATGGCTTCATAAGTCGGGTTGACGCCGGAAACCGAAATGCCGCGAACGCTGTCGAGATTCTCTTCGAGAAAACTATAGCCAAAAATGCCCACGCTATTGGGGTTGGCTTTCAGCTTCTGGACGATCAGATTGTCATTTTCACCCGCGTCGATATAGGCACCATCCGCTCTCACTTCATGGCAAACCGCATCAAATTCCGCTTTATCGCTTTCCTTGAGTGCTTTGGTCGCAGGATCGGTGATACAACCCACTTCCATGATCAGTTCGGTGAGCGCATCGCGCGTGCCGGAGGTTGATGGTGGTCCATAAACACTGATCGCAAAATTCGGTAGCGATGGATCTATATCCGACCATTTTTTTGCGGTATTTTCTTTTCCGAACGGGCGGTCCGCAATGGCTTTGTACATTTGGACCGGGGTCAGCGAAAAGGACTCGCCATTGTTCGCCTGGGCTATGGCAATTCCGTCGATGCCGATTTGTACTTCTACGATTTCGGTAACACCGTTGCTCTGGCACAGTTCGAATTCAGACGCTTTGATCCGTCGGGAAGCATTGACGATATCGGGGCTATCCGCGCCAACGCCAGCGCAGAAAAGGCTCATGCCGCCGCCGGTTCCGGTCGACTCCAATATCGGAGACGGATTGGCTCCGTTGATGCTGAATTGCTCAGCCACTGCCTTGGCAAAGGGAAAAACGGTTGAAGACCCGACAATCCGGATTTCGCTTCGGGTGCCGCCCTGGCCGCCGGAAGCCTGATCCTGACAGGCGGATACCGCAAGAGCGGCGGTCGCCAGGAAAGCGAGTTTTCTTAACATGAAAAAATTCCTAGTTCGTCTGCGTTCGGTCGATGGCGATATATCGCCAGAGGCCGGATTCACAGACTTGTTCGGGAGGCTTCTAGGGAGGTGCAATGTCCTGATCATTACAGTTATGTTACAGATATGTGACAGTGGGGTGCAGCGCGCTTTTTCGGAAATATTTTCAACGGAAGGATTGATTCATTTGGAATCATTTCGGACATCGTTGCGGTTGGGAAGCTTGCTGGCGATTGGCAGCAAAACGGAAACGGTTGTGCCGCGGCCCACTTCGCTGTTGATTTCCATCCGTCCACCGTGCCGTTCGGAAATATGCTTGACGATGGCAAGCCCAAGCCCGGTCCCGCCAATGGATTTGCTGCGCCCTTTGTCGACGCGATAAAAGCGCTCGGTGAGTCGGGGGATATGTTCGGGAGCAATGCCATCTCCCTGATCGCTAATGGCAAGGCGCAACATCGTTCCGGCTTTGTTGGGTGCGAGATTTATCGTGACCGGCGTTCCCTTTTTTCCATATTTGAACGCATTGCTGAGCAGATTGTTCACGACCTGGGCCAGTTGCGCCCGATCGCCGTGAATCATCGGTATCTCGGTCGGCAGATGAACCTGGATGTCCTTCGCCTTTTTGCCGCGACTGTTGATATAGAAATCGCGCGCTTCTTCGACCAGTTCGCTCAGATCAATTTCATCGGACGGCAGTTCGAATTTTTCTGCCTCGATCCGCGAAAGCGACATCAGATCTTCGATCAGCCGCTGCATGCGGTCGGCTTCATTATACATGATTTTCAGGAAACGTGCGCGTGTCTCATCATCCTTGCCGGCCTTCGGATCTTCGAGCGTTTCCAGAAATCCTTTGATCGCGGCCAGCGGCGTGCGCAATTCGTGGCTGGCGTTGGCGACAAAATCCGTGCGCATTCTTTCGGCCGCGTAGCGGCTGCTTCGGTCCGAGAGCTGGACCAGTTTCAGACCGTCCTGCAGGGTATGAATCCGCAATTCCCACCTCTGGTTCGTGCTGCCGACGCCAACCAACAGGATTGGCTCTCCCGTGTGCTTCGCGTCGGGGTTGGCGAGCCGGTCGGCGGCGGCGGGATGACGAATCGCAATGCGCACATCCTCGCCGACGATATGATCCCCGAGAACTTTGGCCGCCGCCGGATTCGCAGCTGCAACCTTGGCGTTGCGCACCAGCAATATCGGATCGGTAATCGGGTCGATAATATCCTGATAGGCTTCTGACCGGCCTTGATAGAGAATCCGCTTGCGTTGTCGTTCCAGCGTCGCCGGGTCTGGCAAGGGCGGGGCAGGCCGGTCCTGCAATACCGTGAACAATGCGATCGCCCCGGAGGCGATAACGACAATCAACTGTTGCCCGGATTGCGGCAATTGGCCTGCTAAAATGGCGCCGCCGACTATGAATGCCAGGGCAACAAGCAAACGAAAAGGGGAAACCGAAGTCATCTGGTCGATTCTGACATTTTCATATCGTCCATTTAGGCGGTGCTGTTAGGGATCGGCAATGGGAATGTTTCGTGCCCCAAATCTGGCTGCACCGATATATAGATGATGTTAATGAATAACGTGTCTATGTCCCGATTATAGACGCGGTTTGAGGCGACGGACTGTTTACTCGCCTTTTACCCGATTTCTGCTTATGAGCAGATATCCGAAGCAACAGAAACCATGGATAGAAATTCGATGAAAGAGGACCTTCCATCCGAGCCGTCAGCCAATACTGATCAGAAAAACGGAATCGTAACCCGTCGGCGTGCCTTGATGATGGGCGCGATCACGGCTTCTGCGGTGGTCAGTATCAAGCCGGCATTGGCCCAAACCGCAGGTTCGGTGCTCAATTGTGAAATTCCGGTCCCCGGCAACCACGTTGCGGGCGGCTATATTGGTGCCGACGGCAGGGTTGTTACGGCTGACACACCGGGTGCATTTCCGGCAGCGGGACGCAAATTTACCGGTGAAGAAGTGCTCCAGGCGATGAACGGACGGACGCTACCGGGCACCTCCTATGACCAGTCGCAAGCCTATGTGAACTATATCCGGAGGCTGCAAGCCGGACAGAGCGGATTCACATGCTATGCCTCGCTGCAAATGCCGCGCTGATATAACCGGCCAATTTTAACATTTGCCTGCTATCAGATTGCCATGTCGTCCCAGATTCGCAGGTAATCGATCATGATCCAAAAATATCGAGCTGCGCCGAAAGCTGATCTGATCTGGCATGATCTGGACAGCATGATGCTGTTATTTCATCGGCCATCGGGAATCACCCACATGCTGGCCGATCCCGCGCCTGCGATAATCGAGGTGATGGAAGATGCTGCGCTTAGCGCTGCTGAAATCGCATCACGCTTGACTATCTTGTTCGACGTCGACCCAGGTGCCGATGCGGAAGAGATCATTCTTGCCCGTCTCGAAGAGCTCTCCGCGCTGGGGCTGGTAACGCAAGTCTCTGGCTGATGGGGGAGATGCATCAGATCTTGCTCAAAATCGGACCGGCCGCTTTCCGGATCGCTTCGGCATGGCGACGGCCGCTGGAACAATTGGAAGCACTTTATCAGAATTATCCGGCACCGCCTGGCGGAAGCGTCGATTTCACGGTTCGTCTGGAACCCGAAAAGCCCTGGCGTCGCTATATTCGCCCGTCGGTGCATATTGGCGGCGATTTCTGGTTGCCCGATGCCGCACCCCTGCCGCTCCGTCAGGGATTGCTGGCTGCAGAAATGGGGATGAACCTGCAAATGGCGCTGGGCTGGCGGCGGCATTTATTGCTCCATGCCAGCAGCGTCGAAAAAGATGGAAAAGCGCTGATCATGACCGGTCTGTCCGGTTCGGGAAAATCGACATTGTCGGCGATGCTGGCCGAGAGAGGCTGGCGCTTCATGGGTGACGAATTTGCACTATTATGCCTCGAATCCGGACAAATCGTATCATTTCCGCGCCTAATCAGTCTAAAAAACGAGGCAATTGGTGCAATGCAGAGCGTTGTTGCGGAAAACCGCTTTGGTCCGGAGATGAAGGCCACGCCCAAGGGCGATATCCGCCATCTTGTCCCGCCGAAGGCAGCGATTGCCCGGATGGACGAAACCGCCAGACCGGCTCTGCTGCTATTCCCCCGCTTTGGTCACGCCTCCGAATTGCGGGACATGGGACTGTCGGAAATATTCGTTCGGCTGACTCAGGCTTCGACCAATTATGTCGCGCTGGGCGAGCCTGGCTTTCATGCGCTGACGCGGTTCGTCGACCAGATCCCGACCAGGGCAATGGATTATCAATCGGTTGAGCAGGCGGAAGAATTGATCGACAGCCTGTGGAGCCAATTGCCATGATGCGCGATGCGCGCGCCCTGGTCCGCGCTCTGCGGGAACCGGCAAGCGTCGAGACGCTCGACAGCGGCCAGTGGACAGAATTGATCAGCATCGCCCGCGCGGAATCTCTGATCGGTTCGCTCGCTCATCGGCTCAAAAATGTGGCCGTGCCCGATCGCGTTCGTGCGGTTCTGCAGGATGCCATCGAGGCGCATGATCTGGCGCGGCAGCAGGCCTTGTGGGAAGCCGATTGTGCCCGAAGAGCGCTCGCCGATTATCCCGGAAAGATCGTGCTGATGAAGGGCACCGCCTATGTTGCGGCAGATCTCGACGCTGGCGTCGGCCGCAGCATCGGCGATCTCGATATCATGGTGGAGCGGGAAGACTTGCCTTCTGTCGAAGCCGCCTTGCTTGATGCCGGGTGGCAGTGGGTCAAGCCCGATCCCTATGACGATCAATATTATCGCGATCATATGCACGAACTGCCGCCGCTGATTCACCGCGAGCGCGACCGGATGATCGACGTCCATCATACGACTTTGCCGCTGACTGCGGGCCCGACACCCGATGCCCAAGCGATGTTGGACATTGCAATTGCTTTGGACAATGGGCTCCATGTCATGGCCCCGACCGATATGATGCTGCACTCCATCGCCCATTTGTTCGCCGATGGTGATCTGGCTGGCGGATTGCGCAATCTGTGGGATATCAACTTGCTGGTTCGGCAATTTTCCGAGGCGGATGAGGAATTCTGGATGGAGCTAAATGTCCGGGCAAAAACCCATGGCCTGGTAAAGGAGATGGCGAGAGCCTTACGTCTGGCGGCGCGCCTGTACGACACACCAGTCTACAGCTTCTCTGCCGGTCAAACCAAATTTGCCGACTATCTCTACGTCCGCCGCCTGCTGGCGCGCGACGGCTATGGCCGGGAAACCCGCAAGCTGACCCGCTTCGCCTTTTACGTCCGTTCCCACTGGCTCAGGATGCCACCGGCGATGCTGGCCCGGCATTTGTGGACCAAATGGCGCAAAGGCGGAAAGCTATCGAAATGAACCGGTCAAAATGCCGATAAACGGGCTGGCTTAAGCCCCGTTTGCATGGCATTAGCCGCTGCAAATGGCCGTGATAAGGCCGCCAATGACCAACTTGCTCCGGAGTAAATCGATGACAGATCGTCCGCTAGCCGCAATCATCCTCGCCGCCGGACAGGGCACGCGGATGAAATCGGAGATGCACAAGGTGCTGCATCCGATCGCTGGCAAGCCGATGCTCCACCATCTGCTCGATACCGTCGATTCCATTGGCGTCGAGCGCACCGTCATTGTCGTTGGCGCGCGCCGGGAGCAGATTGAGGCGAGTGTCGCAGGCCGCAACGTCGCGATCGCCGTGCAGGAAGAGCAATTGGGCACGGGCCATGCGGTGGCGCAGGCGCATGACGCGCTCAAAGGCTTCGCCGGTGATGTGCTGATCCTCTACGGCGATGTGCCGATGGTCAGCGCCGACACGATGCGCGACATGATCTTCCGGCTGAACAATGGCTCCGATCCGCGGGCCGTCGTGCTCGGTTTCCGTCCCGATGACGCGGGCGCCTATGGCCGGATCATCGCCGATGATCAGGGCGAAATCGAGAAAATGGTCGAATATAAAGACGCCAATGAACAGGAGCGCAGGGTAAGTCTGTGCAACAGCGGCCTGATGGCAGCGCGCTCGACCGACTTGTTCATCCTGCTCGACAAGATCAGCAATGACAATGCGGCGGGTGAATATTATCTGCCGGACATCGTTATGCTGCCGGGTCAGCAAAGCGCCGTGATCGAAGTCGACGATCCCGCCGAGGTCGCCGGGGTGAACAGCCGCGCCGAACTGGCCGCCGTCGAAGGCGAATGGCAGGCCCGCCGGCGCGACAGAGCGATGGCCGATGGGGTCAGCCTGATTGCACCAGAAACTGTGTGGTTCTCGCATGATACGGAGATATCTTCAGATGTTTTGGTAGAACCAAATGTGATTTTCGGTCCGGGCGTTTCGATCGCATCCGGCGCGAGAATATATGGTCATAGCCATATCGCAGGCGCGACCATTGGGCCGAACACCAATATCGGACCATTTGCCCGGCTGCGTCCTGGCTCGGTGATGGAAGAAGGTTCCAAGGTCGGCAATTTTGTCGAGATGAAGAAAACCACGCTGGGCAAGGGTGCCAAGGCCAATCATCTGACCTATCTCGGCGACGCCGAAGTGGGCGAGGGGGCCAATATCGGTGCGGGTACGATTACCTGCAATTATGACGGCTATTTCAAATATAAAACGGTGATCGGCAAACGCGCATTCATCGGTTCGAACAGCGCGCTGGTGGCGCCGGTGACGGTTGGAGACGGGGCGATTGTTGGCGCCGGCGCGACCTTGACCAAGGATGTCGCCGCCGGTGATCTGGCGCTGGTTCGAGCGCAACAGACCGTGAAGGCGGGTTGGGCCGCTCGGTTCAATGAAGTAAGCGCCAAGAAAAAAGCCAAGGAGACGAAATCGTGAACCGGACCAAAACCATAAGATTAACCTCTGTCATGCCGATCATCTTCAGCATCGCTGCATGTAGTGCTCAGACACCGGTAGACGGGGCAGACGCGCTAGCTGGACCAACCGAGAATGCGGTTGCGGTCGATTCGCCAGCAACTGCGGACGACGCTGCTCAGGTTGCATCCAAAAAGACCACGGCAACCGGATGGTGCAGCGCCAGTGAGCCGGTCATATTTTCTTGCCAGCTGAAAAGCCGGAAAACCATATCCGTTTGTGGCACAGAGGACGGCTCCGGCGCGAAGCGCGCGCAATATCGTTTTGGCATGCTTGGAAAATCGCCCGAACTGGTCTGGCCGGAAGCTGCAGGCACAGACGCGCTGACCTATGCCAGAGTGCCCTATTCAGGTGGCGGCGAGCAACAGATCAGCTTCGCGCGCGGTGATGTGACCTATGCCGTCTACAGCCGGATGATCAGAACCAACTTCAAGGCAGATGAACCGAATTACCCTGAAATGACTGACGGCATAATGGTGCTGAAAGGGAATGAAATGGTCAGCGATCTGGTTTGCGCAGATCCCGATGTTGTCCCGATCGATTATGATCTGGCCGAAGAATATGCCAATCATTCGGATGAAGCCTTTATCATGCCCGGTGAGTAGCTTTATGGTGATGCTTGTCCGCTGGAAAGCGCGCCTTGCAGAGGCGAACAAGGACAGAAGAATGCGGTTAGAATCATTTTCGAGAATGATGGCTCGCATCTGCTTTGAATGATTCTTGACATGATATCATGATATGATATCAGTATAGCATGACCCGTATCCTCGCTGACCTTCCCGAAGACGATGTAAAATGGCTCGACGCGCAGGCAGCGGAGCAGGGCAAATCGCGGGCGCAGCTGCTGCGCGAGGCGGTGAGCGCCTATCGCGCCGAAGCACCGAAAGACTGGCTGGATATTGGTTTTGGCGCGTGGAAGGATCGCACGGACATCGGCGATTCCGTCGAATGGCAGCGGCGCGAGCGGGCCAGTTGGACGCGGCCATGGGACGATGATTATGAAGAGGTGAAGGCTGAATTTCCGGATCTCTTTGATGAAGAGGATGACCGGCAACGGCAAATCTATATCAATATGCTGGCTGGAAAATATCCCGATTCGAAGAAACCTTCAACGCAGTGAGCGGCTTTACCTTCGATTCCAATATCATTATCGATGCATTTGCGGGCTATGAACAGGCGCGCGCGGAAATCAGGCGGGCAACCGAGGGTGGATCACGCCCCTGGATTAGCCGTATGGTCTGGATTGAAACATTGTCGAAAGGCACCGACGAGCAGCTGCGCAGGGCTTTGATCCTCCTGTCCGGTTTCGGAATTGATGAGATTGACGAAGAAATATCTGAACGCGCTGCCCAGTTGCGCCGCCAGCGACCCAGACTTAAATCGCCCGATGCTATCATCCTCGCAACCGCTATGACGCGCGGGCGGGTATTGGTAACTCGTAATGTAAAGGATTTTCCGGCAAATATGCCGGGAATCCGCGTACCCTATACACTTTAGTAGAAAGCCCGAAAAACCATGTGCGGAATTATTGGAATTGTTGGCAAGGAAGCTGTTTCGGATCGTCTCGTCGACGGTTTGAAGCGCATGGAATATCGCGGCTATGACAGCGCCGGTGTCTGCACCGTGCACGACGGCCAGCTGATCCGCCGCCGGGCGGAAGGCAAGCTCGCCAATCTGGTGCAGGTGCTGAAAAGTGATGATGCCGCAGGCAATATCGGGATCGCGCACACCCGCTGGGCGACCCATGGTGCGCCCACCACCAATAATGCCCATCCCCATGCCACCGGCGAACTGGCGCTGGTGCACAATGGCATTATCGAGAATTTCAAGAGCCTGCGTGAGCAACTGAGCACGCGCGGACGCTCGTTCGAGAGCGAGACCGATACCGAAGTGGTTGCGCATCTGGTCAGTGAACAGGTTGAAGCCGGAAAATCACCGGAAGAGGCTGTCAAAGCGGTGTTGCCGCTGTTGCGCGGGGCCTTTGCCCTGGCCATTGCCTTTCGCGCGCAGCCCGACCTGTTAATCGGTGCGCGGCTCGGATCGCCGCTGGTCGTCGGCTATGGCGATGGCGAGATGTATCTCGGGTCTGACGCCCTGGCGCTGGCACCCTTGACCCAGAAAATTGCCTATCTCGAAGAAGGCGACTGGGTGGTCATTACCCGGGATGGCGCCGCCATCTATGACAAGGACAATATTCCGGTAGAGCGCGATATCACCACATCCGGCATATCCGCTGCAACCATTGAAAAGGGCAATTATCGCCATTTCATGCAGAAGGAGATCTTTGAGCAACCGACCGTGGTCGCGCAAACATTGCAAAGCTATATCCGCTCTCTCGAACAGCAAGTGGCGCTGCCGCAAATGGATTTCGATTTGCGCGATATCAAGCGGGTGACCATCGTCGCCTGCGGGACCAGCTATTATGCCGGGATGGTTGCGAAATATTGGTTTGAATCCTTTGCCCGGGTGCCGGTGGATTTGGATTTCGCTTCAGAATTCCGCTATCGCGATCCGGTATACGAACCAGGCGGTCTGGCGTTGTTTATCTCCCAATCGGGTGAGACCGCAGATACGCTGGCGGCGCTGCGCCATTCGAAGCAAAATGGCCAGAAAATCGCGGTGGTCGTCAATGTCCCGACCAGCAGCATGGCGCGCGAAGCCGATCTGTTGCTGCCCACCCATGCCGGCCCGGAAATCGGCGTCGCCTCGACCAAGGCATTCTCCTGCCAGCTCGCGGTTTTGGCAGCGCTCGCTGCGCATCTCGCCGTGGTGAAGGGCAAGATGACGCGGGAGGAGGAACGCGATGTGGTCAAGCATCTGACCGAAGCTCCGGCGGCTCTCAATGCCGCGCTGGCCCATGATGAGGATATTGCCAATATGGCGCATCTCATCGCGCCGGCGCGTGACGTGCTCTATCTGGGGCGTGGTCCGGAATATCCGCTGGCCCTCGAAGGCGCGCTCAAGCTCAAGGAAATCAGCTATATTCATGCCGAAGGCTATGCTTCGGGCGAGATGAAACACGGTCCGATCGCCCTGATCGATGAAGCGGTGCCGGTGATCGTGCTGGCACCATCCGGTCCGCTATTCGAAAAAACCGTATCCAATATGCAGGAAGTCATGGCCCGGGGCGGGAAGGTTGTGCTGATCTCGGATGCCGAAGGTTTGGCTGAAGCCGGAGAAGGCTGCATGGCCACCATCGAAATGCCGAAAGTCCATCCGCTGATCGCGCCGCTTGTCTATGCCGTGCCGGTCCAGCTGCTCGCTTATCATGTCGCAGTGATCAAGGGCACGGATGTCGATCAACCGCGCAATCTCGCAAAATCGGTCACGGTGGAATAGTCATGGCCACCAATCCCTCACTCGTGTCCGTCGAAACCGCCAGCGGCAAGTTCCAGCAGACGGTTCGGGTTGGCAAACATGTCTTTCTTGCTGATGAGCCCGAGTCATTGGGCGGTGCGGATAGCGGTCCATCGCCTTATGACCTGCTGCTCGCGGCGCTAGGTAGCTGCACGTCGATGACGATGAAAATGTATGCCGACCGCAAGGGCATTCCGCTGGAGGGCGTGCATATCGTGCTCGAGCATAGTCGCGAACATGTCGAAGACTGCCGCAGTTGCAATAATGAGGACAACCGGATTGATGTGATCGACCGTTCCATCACCCTGCAAGGCGACCTGAGCGAAGCACAGCGGCAAAAGCTCCTTGGAATCGCGCAAAAATGCCCGGTCCACCGGACATTGGAAAACCGGATCGACATTCATACCACCGAGGTCCGGGATTGATCCGGCAGGAGCAGAAGCAAGCAGCTTCTGACAGATGAACTTGCCATAACGTCCAGTCTCGCGTAGCTTTTTTTGTGCAGCAGGGATTGGCGATTGTCTGACAGAAAAATAAAAATTTGGCTGAATGCGGGTCTGATCGACGCGGATACAGCGCGGCGCATCCGGGAATATGAAGCGGATCGATCTCGGCCTCTGGGCCTGTGGTCGCTGATCGGATTGGGCGCTCTGGCCATCGGCCTGGGCATAGTCTCCCTGGTTGCAGCCAATTGGGACGACATTCCGGGGATGGTCCGCCTCGCGGTTCACGGCTTGTTGATCGCGGGCTTTGCCGCAGCAATTTTTCTCCTCCAGCCACGAAAAGGCTTTCTCGGCCTATATTTGAAAGATGTATTGCTGTTCATCCTGGCGGTTCTCGGCGCGACTTTTTTCGGCCATCTCGGCCAGGTCTATCAAACCAGTTCGCCGCTATGGCAGCCATTGGCGACCTGGCTGCTGCTATTTTCGCCCTTGTTGCTGCTGGCGGGCCGAGGCTGGCTGATTTCGCTGCTTTGGATGGTCGGGCTTTTGGGCACCGCGATCGCGCATTTGAGCTGGTATTCTCAACAGATCAGTGAGCCGCCGTCAATCTACATCGCCGGCATCACCAGCGTGCCGATCTTTGCGCTGCTCATCGCAATTTTCGTGATGAAAATCAGCTCGCGACAGGCTTTCTGGAAGCAAGTCGGGCAATTTGCCCTGGCGTCATTTGTCGCCGGCGTGACGCTTAAATTAATAGCAGATGGCTTGACCGAAGGCGGTCTTTCCGGATCAGAAGATAATATCGCTACGATAGCTGCTATCCAGTTGGGGCTATGGAGCGCTGCTGCGATATTCATCTATGTCTTCAAGCGCTCCGCCTCCGGCATCAGCATGGCCGTGATTTTGATCGCTGCGGCAATCATAAGTTTCGTCAGCAGCATCGCACAATCTGCCGAGCCATTGGTCAACGCAATATTGTTCATGGCATTCTGGGCCGCCATAGGCTGGAGCGCGATATATTCCGGACGGAGAAATCTGTTCCAGGCGGTCGTCGCGATCATGGCGCTGCGCCTGATCGTCCTGAGTTTCGAACTGGCATCGGATCTTTTGAGCAGCGGGCTCGGGCTGATATTCGCGGGTGCGATCACCATTGCCATCGCCGGTATCGCCTATCGCATTTCCAAAGCGCTCGCTCCGACCAAAGCACCGGCTGCCCAGCGGACCAATGACGGAGGCGACCAATGAACCGCTATCGTCGCTTCTTCCTGCCGCTGGCGTTGCTGCTGCCGCTGGTCGGGCTTGGCCTGATCTGGTTGCTGGCGGAAAGAGAATCGGATCAGGGAACCGAATGGGATGTGCCGATTGCCGGCTATGACCCGCGTGATCTGCTGCGCGGACATTATGTGCAGTTTCGCTACGACTGGCCCGCCGTTCAGGAGGATGACGTTCCGGCATGGTCGGTCTCGCAGAAAAGTCTGTGCATCATCGGAACTGCGCCCGCTATCGAGAGCGTCGAAGTGCAGGACCTGGCCATGGCTGATCCATCATCGGCGTCGGTCTGCGATGCAACGGCAAATGCAAATCCGTGGAGCGAAGAAGGCGATGACGGGCTGATCCGTGACCGGATTTACGTGCCTCAGGAAGCCGCTGGCGATTATGAAGCAAAGCTGGCCAATGCAAAATTGCAGGGCATTGTTCGCATCCGGATCAACAACAGTGGTTTCATCACGCCGCTATCATTGCGTTTTCAGCCGCGGCCCCAGGAAATCGTCGATCAGGAAGAAGCCGAGTGAAGGCCAAGGTCACCGGTGGTTGCCATTGCGGCGCTGTCCGCTTTGAAGCTTATGCCGAAAATTCCCCGGAAATGCTCGATTGCAATTGCTCGATCTGCGCGCGGACCGGGTTTTTGCATATGTTCGTGCCGCATCAGGAATTCAGCTTGCTGAAGGGCGCGGATGATCTGACCAGCTACAGATTTGGCAGCGGGCAGGCGGATCATCTGTTTTGCCAACATTGCGGCGTCAAAAGCTTCTATCAACCAAAATCCCATCCGGATTGCTGGAGCGTGAATTATCACTGCCTTGATGCCGGTCACCGGTTGACCCCGACCATCAAAAAATTTGACGGCCAGAACTGGGAAGCCGCGAAAGCCGGATCGACGTAGATCATAGATGCTTGCGGACTGTCACAAAAACGGCCCGCTAAATCTGTCTAGCGGGCCGTTTCTTCGGGTATTTGATCAATTTCAGTCAGCCAATATCAGGCCAGATCAAAGCGGTCGGCGTTCATGACCTTGGTCCAGGCGGCGACAAAGTCGCTGACGAACTTCCGTTCATGGCCGTTCTCGGCATAGACTTCGGCAATTGCACGCAGCTGCGAATTGGAACCGAAGACAAGATCGGACCGCGTTGCCGTCCACTTTTGCTCGCCGGATTGGCGATCGCTGCCGACATATCGCTCGTCATTGCTGGTTTCGACGACTTTCCAGGCCGTCTTCATGTCGAGCAGATTGACGAAAAAGTCCGTGGTCAGCTGGCCGACCCGGTCGGTCAATACACCATCCCGAATATTCCCGGCATTGGCGCCAAGAACGCGCAGGCCCCCGACCAGCGCCGTCATCTCCGGCGGGCTGAGTTGCATCAGCGACGCCCGGTCGAGCATCAATTCCTCGGTCGGCACCGAATGTTTTGCCGACAGATAGTTGCGGAAGGCGTCGGCCTTGGGCTCGAGCGGATCGAAGCTGTCGGCATCGGTCAGTTCGTCGGTGGCATCGCCGCGACCGCCGGTGAATGGAACGACGACGGCGAAACCGGCATCTTTCGCTGCCTTCTCGACCGCAGCCGTGCCGCCAAGCACGATCATGTCGGCCATCGAGATCGGGCTATCGCCCTTGATCTCTGCCAGCTTCGTCAGGACTTTCGCCAGTTCTGCCGGATCATTCACTGCCCAGTCTTTCTGCGGGGCAAGCCGGACACGCGCGCCATTGGCGCCGCCCCGGTGATCCGAATGGCGATGGGTCGAGGCCGAGGCCCAGGCCGCTTTCACCAGTTCGGAAATGGTCAGTCCGCTGCCGAGAATGGCCTGCTTCATGTCGGCAATTTCGCTGTCGCTCGGCACATGACCGGCCGGAACCGGATCCTGCCAGATCAGGTCTTCCGCCGGTACTTCCGCACCGAGATAGCGGATCTTCGGCCCCATGTCGCGATGGGTCAGCTTGAACCAGGCGCGGGCAAATGCGTCGGCAAATGCGTCGGGATTGTCGCGAAAATGCTCCGATGTCCTGCGATAGGCGGGATCGACCTTCATCGCCATGTCGGCAGTGGTCATCATCGTTGGAACTTTTTTCGATGGATCGTCCGCCGCAGGCGCCATGTCGTCCGGTTTCTGGCCGATCGGCTGCCATTGCTGGGCGCCAGCCGGACTGTGCACCAGCTCATATTCGTAATCGAGCAGCATGTGAAAATAGTTCATCGTCCACTGGATCGGGGTCGGGGTCCATGCGCCTTCGAGGCCCGAGGTAATCGCATGTCCGCCGACACCGCTCTGATATTTGCTGTTCCAGCCAAAGCCTTGCGCCGCAATATCCTCGCCTTCGGGCTCGGGACCGAGCAGGGCGGCATCGCCGGCGCCGTGGCATTTGCCGAACGTGTGGCCACCAGCGGTAAGCGCGACGGTTTCCTCGTCATTCATCGCCATGCGATCGAAGGTTTCGCGAATGTCGCGAGCCGATAGGGCCGGATCGGGATTGCCACCCGGGCCTTCCGGATTGACGTAGATCAGGCCCATCTGGATCGCTGCCAGCGGATTTTCGAGCGCCTTGTCCTCGGCGATCCGGGTCTCCGCTCCGGTATTGACCCATTTATCCTCGCTGCCCCAATAGATGTCGCGCTGCGGTTCATAGCTGTCATTGCGACCGCCGCCGAAACCGAAGACCGGGCCGCCCATTGATTCAATGGCGACATTGCCGGTGAGGATCATCAGGTCGGCCCAGCTGATCTTTGCGCCATATTTCTGCTTGATCGGCCAGAGCAGCCGGCGCGCCTTGTCGAGATTGGCGTTATCCGGCCAGCTGTTGAGCGGGGCGAAACGCTGCTGCCCTTCACCGGCACCACCGCGCCCGTCGGCGGTGCGATAGGTGCCCGCCGCGTGCCAGGCCATGCGGATGAAAAACGGACCATAATGGCCATAATCGGCAGGCCACCATGGCTGGCTGTCGGTCATCAATGCCGTCAGGTCTTTTTTCAGCGCTGGGTAATCAAGCGATTTGAAAGCTTCGGCATAGTCGAAATCAGGGCCCATCGGGTCGGGGGAAATGCCGTTCTGGGTCAATATGTCGAGCTGGAGCTGGTTCGGCCACCAGTCGCGGTTCTGCCTGCCGAGCAGGGCGCGGACGCCGCCGTCAAAACCCAATGGGCAACCTTCGGGGGAATCGGTTGTTTTCATATCCATGTGAACATCTCCTGTGTTGGTGCCGCGTCTCTGTCGCTGGTCACCCGTTGTATTGCTTACTATAAGGCGATCGGCGCGCTAAACGAATTATCCCTGTCTGTGTGATCAGAACAGTCAATCAGGCCGATCATTCGCAACAGGACGGATGCTGGATTCTACCACGATTGACCACCTTCATGAAGCGGCATATAAGAGCAGCCTGTTTCGAGAGGCGGCCAATCGGGTCGCCTTTTCTATTTTGTTTGCATCCCCTTGTTGGAAGGAAAATAAGATGACGATTACCCCGCTCATGCCCGTATATCCCCGGTGTGGTTTTCGTCCTGTCCGAGGTGAGGGCGCGTGGCTGATTTCCGAAGACGGGTCGCGGGCGCTGGATTTCGCCAGCGGCATTGCGGTCAATCTGCTTGGCCACGGCCATCCGCATCTGACCAAGGCGATTCAGGATCAGGCGGCCACCCTGATGCATGTCTCGAATCTCTATGGCAGTCCGCAGGGCGAGAAATTCGCGCAACGTCTGGTCGACACGACCTTTGCCGACACCGTGTTCTTCACCAACAGCGGTGCCGAAGCGGTAGAGTGCGCGATCAAGGCGGCTCGTGCCTATCATCAATCGGCAGGCAGCGACCGGTTCGAGATCATCACATTCAAAAACGCCTTTCATGGCCGGACGATGGCAACCATCTCGGCTTCCAATCAGGAAAAAATGCATCACGGCTTTTCGCCGTTGCTCGCCGGATTCAAATATGTCGATTTTGACGATCTGGAAGCGGCTGCTGCGGCCATCACTGATAAAACGGCTGCGTTTCTGGTCGAGCCTATTCAGGGTGAAGGCGGCGTCCGTCCAGCCTCGGACGAGTTCATGAAGGGTCTGCGCGATCTGGCCGACAAACATGGTATCTTGCTGGTGCTCGACGAGGTGCAATGCGGTGTCGCGCGCACCGGTGCACTTTATGCCCATGAACTATATGGCGTCACCCCAGACATTGTCGCGACTGCCAAAGGCATCGGCGGCGGCTTCCCGCTGGGAGCCTGTCTGGCGACCGAAGACGCAGCGCGCGGCATGGTGGTGGGGACCCATGGTTCCACCTATGGCGGCAATCCGCTGGCGATGGCCGCTGGCAATGCGGTCTGGGACGTGGTCGCCAATGATGAATTTCTGGAAAATGTCCGCACCACAGGCGACAAGCTGCGCGCTGCGATTGAACAGTTTATCGGCAATTATCCTGACCTGTTCATTGGCGTGCGCGGCAAGGGACTGATGCTCGGCCTCATGATGAAACAGGAAGCGCGTTCATTCGTCGCCCATTTGCGCGATAACCATGGCCTGCTGACGGTGGCCGCTGGTGACAATACACTGCGGATCTTGCCGCCGCTGAATATTGATGACAGCCATATTGCGACGTTCATCGAGAAACTCTCCGCTGGTGCCGCAGATTATCAGGCGCCCGAAGCATGAGCCGGCATTTCCTCAATCTCGCCGATGCGGGCAGCGATGCGGTTGCCGCCATGATATCCGATGCGATCGATCGCAAGACGGCGCGCGCAGGCTGGCTCAAGGGCAAGCCGGATGCGGACAAGCCACTGGCCGATCATGTGCTGGCGATGATCTTTGAAAAGAGCAGCACCCGGACCCGGGTGTCCTTCGATATTGCCATCCGTCAGCTTGGCGGTACCAGTATCGTCATGGACAGCGGCTCGATGCAATTGGGGCGCGGGGAAACCGTGGCGGATACCGCCAGGGTCCTGTCTCGCATGTGCGACGCGATCATGATCCGGACCGACGATCATGCCAAAATCGAGGATATGGCGGCCCATGCCAGCGTGCCGGTGATCAACGGCCTGACCGACCTGTCGCATCCCTGTCAGATCATTGCTGATCTGCTGACTCTGGTCGAACATGGCAAAGCCTTGCCGGGTCTGGAAATTGCCTGGCTGGGCGATGGCAATAATGTCCTCAACAGCTTTGTCGAAGCCGCCGGCCTGATGAAATTCAATGTCCGGATCGGCTGTCCGAAAGGCTATGATTCCGATCCGGAGTTCATCAAAAAAGCCCAGGCTGCCGGTGCCAATATCTCGATCCACCGCGACGAAAATGAAGCGGTAGCCGGCGCGGATGTTGTTGTCACCGATACCTGGGTGTCGATGGGGCAGGAACATGCGGACAACAAGCTCGCCGCAATGATGCCCTATCAGGTCAATGACGTGATGATGGAGCAGGCCAAGCCAGATGCGCTGTTCCTGCACTGTCTGCCCGCGCATCGGGGCGAAGAAGTCATGCCGTCGGTCATCGATGGTCCGCAGTCAGTGGTCTGGGACGAAGCGGAAAACCGGATTCATGCGCAAAAATCGGTGCTTCGTTGGTGTTTCGGCCAGATCTGATGGCAGACATGGCATTGACCGACAACATATTATCCTTTGCGATCCCGGCGAAAAACTGCCGTGGGCGGGTGGTCCGGCTTGGCCCGGTGCTCGACGAGATTCTGGCGGCTCATGATTATCCGCCAATGATCCGGGATATTCTCGCGGAAGCCGTTTGCCTGACCGCGATGCTGGGCGCTTTATTGAAGGATGAGGGGTCGCAACTGACGTTGCAGGCGCAAACCGAAGCTGGCGTGATCAGCCTTCTCGCCTGTGACTATAAGGATGGCGCCTTGCGTGGCTATGTGGAATTCGACCGGGACCGGCTCGCCGTTCAAGCGCTCGAACCGAGCCTGATGGCGCTGTTCGGCAAAGGCTATCTTGCGATCACCTTTGATCTGCCAGAACCCCGTGGCCGTAATCAGGGCATCGTCCCGCTGGAAGGGGCCAGTCTCGCGGAAGCGGTTCAGAATTATTTTTTCCAGTCGGAGCAGATTCCAACGCTGATCCGGGTTGCCGTCGATGAGAGTGATGGGCGGATTTCCGCTGGTGGCCTTTTGGCGCAGCATCTTCCCGAAGGGGAAGAAGGGCGCGAACGGCTCCATGTGCAACTGGACCACCCGGAATGGGAACATGTCGAGATCATGGGTGGCAGCGTGCGCGCAGCCGAACTGACCGACATCGCGCTGCCTCTGGAGGACATATTGTGGCGCCTTTTCAGCGAGAGCGATGAAGTGAGGCTTTTGAGCGGTAAACCGTGCGTTAAGGGATGCCGCTGTAATGAAGATCATATCCGGGACGTAATCGCGCGTTTCCCGAAAGAAGATAAGGAAGATATGGTCGACGAAGCAGGAAATATCGCAATTGACTGCGCATTTTGCAGCAAGACATTCATGATTACGGGCGCTAGTCTGAACAACTAAATGGGCTGGCAATCCGGAAATCTGTCAGGATTGTCGAAAATTACGATCGATTGCCGCAATTATTGACGATATTGGCCACAATTCACATTTATCGCAGGGTTCGACTGAGATTATCAACGCAACCAACAGGACGGGAAAATATCAATGAAAGGCTTGAAACTGATCAAAATCATCAGCGCAACAGCCGCCGCCCTGTCGGGATTTGCGATCGCTGCCCCAGCACAGACTCCCGGCTTGGCTGTACTCGACGGGCTTGCGCAGGGGGAGTGGACCCTTAAAGAACGGGGTTCTCAAGGGCCCGGCCAAAAAGTCTGCCTGGGAAATCCCGAATTGCTGCTGCAAATCCAGCATGGCAAAGCAAATTGTACGCGCTACGTTATTGATAATGGCCCGAAGAAGCTGCGGGTCAGCTATAAATGCGGCAATGCGGGCCAAGGCACTACCGAAATCAAACGGGAATCCAGCAACTTGGTGCAGATATTCTCTCAGGGCATCCACAATAATGCGCCATTTTCCATCACTGTCGAAGGCCGCCGCACCGGCAGTTGCTAGGCACGAAACACGCGCAAAACTTGCACCGTGCGGGCAAGGTCATTAGCGGGACCCATCATGACTTCCGAATCAAAAACAGCGATCATATTATTGTCCGGTGGGCTGGACTCGATGGTGTCTGCAGCGCTCGCTGCGGAGCAGGGCTATCGTCTGATTGCGCTGACCGTTGACTATAATCAGCGGCACAAAATCGAACTGCAGTCGGCGCGGAAGATTGCCGCCAAGCTCGGCGTGACGGAACATATCATTTTGCCGCTGGATCTCAGCCGCTTTGGTGGATCGGCGCTGACCGCGGATATAGATGTACCGAAAACCGGGGTTACCGATGATATTCCGGTGACCTATGTGCCCGCCCGCAATCTGATTTTCCTGTCGCTGACGCTCGGGCTGGCAGAGGCCAGAGATGCACGGGATATTTTCATCGGCGTGAATGCGTTGGACTATTCCGGCTATCCGGACTGCCGGCCCGAATTTATCGAAGGGTTCGAGCGACTGGCCGATCTGGCGACCAAGGCCGGTGATCAGGGCAGCGGCTTTCATATCCGGACCCCTCTGCAATATATGACCAAGGCGGATATCGCCAAGGAAGCAATCCGGCTTGGTCTCGACCCCGCCTGGAGCTGGTCCTGTTATGACCCGACCGCGGATAATCTGCCTTGTGGTCTCTGCGACAGCTGTCGCTTGCGGCAAAAGGGCTTTGAAGAGGCTGGCATAATCGACCCGACACGGTACGCGACGCTATGAGCTATGCGGTCAAAGAAATATTCCTGACCCTGCAGGGCGAAGGCGTGCATGCCGGACGCCGGGCGGTGTTTGTCCGCTTCGCCGGATGCAATCTCTGGTCCGGGCTGGAAAGGGATCGCGCCACCGCGATCTGCCAATTTTGCGACACGGATTTTGTCGGACTGGACGGTGAAGGCGGCGGGCGTTTCAAGACGGCCAGCGATCTCGCCACGGCTGCGGCCGAGACATGGGGTGACGAGCGGGAATCCCGCTTCGTGGTTCTGACCGGCGGCGAGCCGATGCTGCAGGTCGACGAGGCTCTGATCGACGCCCTGCACGCAGAGGGCTTTTTCATCGCCATCGAATCGAACGGGACGCTTGTGGTTCCGCGCACGATCGACTGGATCTGCATCAGCCCGAAGGCGCAAAGCGAGACGGTCCAGCGCTCGGGTGATGAGCTCAAACTGGTCTGGCCGCAGGACGGTAGCGACTGGCAGCAGATGCAAGGCTGGAGCTTCGCCAATCTGTTGCTGCAGCCGAAGGATGCGATTGCAGATGCAGCCGCCAGCCAGGCCCATCTTGAACAGGCGATCGCCTTTGTCCAGGCCCATCCCAAATGGCGCCTGTCGCTACAGAATCACAAGATTCTCGGCCTGGCCTGATAGTTATTCTTCGGTCGAGTCTGTCTCATCCTCGGACGCCGCCTCTGTTTTCTTGTCCGCCATATCGTCCGTTTCAGCGCCGGTAGCGTCGACTTCCTTGATCGTATCGACATCGACCATGTCGTCGCTGATCGTGCCATCAATGACATCAACATCGTCCATCCGGGTTTCGGTAACGTCACCGGCATCCGGTGCGTCGTTGCCGGAACAGGCTGAAATCGTCAGGGCTACCGCTGCGGCAGCGGCTATTCTCGTAAATTTTATCATGATAATGTCCTCTCATCTTCGATGGGTAGCTTGGGTTTCATAGCCTGCAATCAGACCTGATCAATCGCCTTCAGGAAACCGCCAACCGTTTTTTGCAACGCCTCGTCAAACTCCTGAAGCCTTATCGCGATACCCAGTTCGGCCAGGCTGGTCACAGGATATTCGCTGATCCCGCAGGGGATGATCCCGCCGAAATGGCTGAGATCGGGATCAACATTGACTGAAAAGCCGTGCATCGTCACCCATTTGCGGATGCGAATCCCGATTGCGCCAATCTTGGCTTCCTGCCCGTCCGGGGTATCGCACCAGATGCCGACGCGGCCTTCCACCGCCCGGGCCGCGACTCCAAATTCGGCCAGTGCCGCAATCACCCAGCCCTCCAGCGCATGGACAAAAGCGCGCACATCCGCGTTGCGTTTTTTCAGGTCGAGAATGATATAGCCAACCCGCTGGCCCGGACCATGATAGGTATGCCGGCCGCCACGGCCCGTATCATAAACAGGGAAGGCCTGACTGAGCAGCTCCGCCGGATCGGAGCTGGTGCCGGCGGTATAAAGCGGCGGATGCTCGAGCAGCCAGATCAACTCTTTCGCGTCCCCGGACTGAACCGCGGCGTTGCGCTGTTCCATTTCGGTGAGCGCTTCCGGATAATCGACCTTTTCGGACGAAATGCGCCATTCAATGTCATTGGGACCGTTCATAGAAATTTCGTGCACTTTTGCTGGCCGGGTGGCAAGGGCTGGCTATCGAGAAATGGATCCGGGAACGAACACATGAAGCTCAACTATATGCAATGCTGGAATGGTGCGATGGCCCTGCTTGGCGCGCATAAAGAAGCAATAATTGCCATTGCAGGCGTTTTTCTCTTTCTGCCAACCTTGTTATTCGCGCAATATGTCGCTCAACCCGTTTTCACCGGCGATGAAGACATGAATGCGCTTGTTGCCATTTATTCGACCTATTTCAATGAGAATGCCATTCCGATCATGGCATCCAATCTGATCATCAGCTTTGGCGGTCTGGCGATTTATCTTTCCCTTGCCCCGTCGCGCAACAATACCGTCGCAGAAGATCTGGTCGCCGCGCTGAAAATCTTTGTGATCTATCTGATCGCCAATCTGCTGACCGCTTTGGTGACCCTGCCGGGGTTCATCCTGTTCATCGTTCCCGGCCTGTATCTGACTGCTCGACTCATTCTGGTGCCGGCCTTGATCGCCGACCGGGGGGAGCGCAATCCGATAGAATTGCTCAAGCAAAGCTGGTCGTTGACGAAGAATAATGGTTTCTCCATTCTGTTGTTCGCTCTGATCATTGTGGTGGTCGGTACGATTGCCATTGGTGCCCTGGAAGCGGTCACCGGCGTCATTGCCGGTCTGGCAACAGGCGGCACTGGCTGGCCATTTGTCGAAAATCTTGTGGCTTCGCTGACCGGGACGGTTTTCCAGCTCGTGCTCAGCGTCGTGATCATGTCCATCTATATCGAATTGACCGGCAAGAAAGCCGACGTCGGCGAAGTCTTCAACTGATTATCGGTACATGCGGCGCGGCTGTTTTCGGCAAATGGCCGGTCAGGCGCGGATCCTTCATCATGCCCGTTTCCTGCTTGAAAATGCGGAAGCCGCAGCGCTGGTAAAAGGGCAGGGCGCGCGGCGAATCCTGTGTGCAGGTGTGTAGCCAGACGCGCTCGATGCCGTCTCGCCACGCCTGTTCCAGTGCCTGATTCATCATCCAGCGGCCTTGGCCCTTGCCATTCTGCTCGGGAATCAGTCCGAAAAAGGCAATTTCGCACTGGCCGGATTGCCGGAAATCCAGTTCGATAAAACCGACCGGCTCTGCGCCATCGCGGACGATCGAAATTTCAACTTCCGGATCATCAATTATCGCCGTCAGTTCCGCCTGCTCCATCAAGAGCCGCGAAATCCACAGCCATGGCTCCCCGACCCTCCGGAACAGCGCGCGATAGTCCTCAGCCGCCGGATTGGGCCAGCTTTTCAGGCAAAGGCTGGAATTGGTCGCTGGCAAAGCCGGTTTTTCCAGCATCTCCAGATGGGTCACAATTGTCGCGACATGACCTTTGGGAACATCCTGAAGCTGCTCCGTCACATCATTTGGGTCCATTTGGCTTCAGGTCCATTTGGCCTCGGGTGGCAGGCTCATCAATATGGCGTCGACATTGCCACCGGTCTTGAGGCCGAAGGTTGTGCCCCGGTCATAGACCAGATTAAACTCGGCATAGCGGCCCCGCCATTCCAGCTGCTGCTGTTTTTCTTCAGCGGTCCATTCCATTGCCATCCGCTTGCGCACCAGTTTCGGAAATATGTCGAGAAAAGCCCGGCCGACATCCTGGGTGAAGGCAAAATGGCGATCAAAGTCCGATTCTTTGTCCAGTTCGATATGGTCATAGAATATACCGCCGACGCCGCGGTGCACCTTGCGGTGGGGTATGTAGAAATAGTCATCTGCCCATTTTTTGAAACGCGGATAATATTCCGGATTGTGCGGCGCGCAGGCCGAGCGGAACCTGGCATGAAACTCTTCGGTATCTTCGTCATAGACGATCGCCGGATTAAGATCGGCACCACCGCCAAACCAGCGTTTGGTCGTGCACAGAAATCGCGTATTCATATGCACGGCGGGCACATGCGGGTTCGCCATGTGCGCAACCAGACTGATGCCGGTGGCAAAAAATCGCGGATCTTCTTCCGCGCCGTTGATCTGAGCTTGAAATTCTTCGCTGAACGAGCCGTCAACGGTGGAAATATTCACCCCGACTTTCTCGAAAATCTTGCCTTTCATCAGGCCCTGGATGCCACCACCACCCGGGCTGCCGTCCGGATTCTCGCGATCCCAGGGCAGATAATCGAAGGTTGCGTCACTATCCGCTTCCGATTCAATTTTCTCAAACTCGGCACATATCTGGTCACGCAATTCCTTGAACCACGTCTGGGTCGTGCGCTGCTGGTCATCTAATATTGTCGTCATTCCGGAAATTGTCCTGTTTGTCTGAGTGCTTCCCCCAAGGCCATGCCAGCCGAAACTGCCAGATTCAAGCTACGCATGCCAGGTTTCATCGGGATCGTGATTCGCCCATCGCATTGGTCATGTATAGTCCGGGGAACTCCTGATCCCTCCGATCCGAACAATAAAATATCATTTTCGCGATATGCGAATCCATAATGTGGCGCATCTGCCTTGCTCGAAAGCAGGATAATCCTGGCGGCAAGGGAATCAACGGTTTCACGGAACGCATCCCAGTCGGCATGCCGAGTATATCGAACATGCTCGAAATAATCCATTCCGGCCCGTTTCAGACTGCGATCACTGAACGGAAATCCACAAGGTTCTATGATATCAACCGGCACGTCCAGGCATGCGCAAGTCCTTAAAATCGTTCCTAAATTTCCCGCAATCTCGGGTTGATATAATGCTATCCTCATGGGCCGATCACCATGACCGACAAGTGAATGTTTGGTCAATCGAAAATTCCCTGTTGGCAAACCCTATCCTTCGCGGCTATCAGGCGCGCAATTCACTGCCTGTTCAAACCGCTGTTAATCAGCATCGAACATTCGGGCGGTCGGGGGTCATAACTAATCTATAGGGCTTGTTTGCATGGCAACGGTTGAAACAGCTGAAACGGCAGTCGCAGAAGAAGGCGGCGTTCGCCGCCGGGACTTTATCAATATAGCAGCGGTGAGTTTCGCCGGTGCCGGGGTGGTTGCGACCGTTTTCCCGTTGGTAAACCAGATGAATCCTAGCGCAGATGTTCTCGCTATGGCATCGATTGAAGTCGATATCTCGGCGATAGAAACGGGTCAGTCGATCAAGACCAGCTGGCGCAAACAGCCAATATTCATCCGCAATCTGACAGCGACAGAAATCGCCGAAGCCAATGCGGTGGATATTGCAGAATTACGCGATCCAGCAACACTGGCCGAACGGACGACCGCCGGCAAAGAAAACTGGTTGATCACCCTCGGGGTTTGCACCCATCTGGGTTGTGTCCCGCTCGGCGCCGCACAAGGCGAAGTGAAGGGTGAATATGGCGGCTATTTCTGCCCGTGCCATGGTTCGCATTATGACACCGCAGCGCGCATTCGCAAAGGCCCGGCACCTTCCAATCTGGAAGTGCCAGAGCATGAATTCCTATCAGACACCGTCGTGAAAATCGGCTAAAGGACAGAGAAAAATGAGCTTTCCTTGGGCAAAACAATATACACCAGCAACCGAATTCGGTCAGTGGATGGACGAAAAACTTCCCGTTCCGCGGCTGATCTACAATAGTCTTGGTGCCGGATATCCAACCCCGCGCAACCTGAACTATATGTGGAACTTCGGTTCTCTGGCCGGAATATTTCTGGTCGTTCAGATCGTCACCGGTATCATATTGGCCATGCATTATGCAGCCAATGCCGATATCGCTTTTGATTCCGTCGAACATATCATGCGCGATGTGAACAGTGGCTGGATGATCCGCTATGCCCATGCCAATGGCGCAAGCTTCTTCTTCATTGCCATCTATCTCCATATCGGACGCGGCCTTTTCTACGGTTCGTATAAAGCGCCTCGCGAAATGATCTGGCTGCTCGGTGTGGTTATCTATCTGCTGGCCATGGCGACCGCCTTCATGGGTTATGTACTGCCCTGGGGTCAGATGAGCTTCTGGGGTGCCAAGGTGATTACCGGCCTGTTTGAGGCGATCCCGCTGGTCGGCAAGCCAATTCAGGAACTGTTGCTCGGTGGCTTTGCCCCGGATAACGCCGCTTTGAACCGGTTCTTCTCGCTTCACTATCTGCTGCCATTTGTCATCGCCGGCGTGATCATCATGCATATCTGGGCGTTGCATATTCCGGGTTCCAACAACCCGACCGGCGTCGATGTGAAGGGTCCGCAGGATACGGTTCCGTTCCACCCTTATTATACAGCGAAAGACGGCTGGACGCTCGGCGTGGCATTGATTTTCTTCACCGCCATGATGTTCTTCCTGCCCAATGCGCTGGGTCATGCGGATAATTATATTCCAGCCAACCCGCTTTCCACCCCGGCTCATATTGTTCCGGAATGGTATTTCTGGCCCTGGTATGCGGTTCTGCGTGCCTTTACCTTCGACTTCCTCTTCATTCCTGCGAAACTGCTTGGTGTGTTGGCGATGTTCTCCGCGATCCTGGTATGGTTCTTCCTGCCATGGCTGGACAAATCCCCGGTTCGTTCGGGCATGTTCCGCCCCAAGTTCAAGATCTTCTTCGTCATTCTCGTGATTGATGTCTTGGTGCTCGGATATTGTGGTGGTGCACCGGCTGCGGAACCATTTGTGATGATCAGCCAATTGGCCGCCGCATATTATTTTGCGCACTTCCTCATCATTTTGCCGCTGTTGTCGCGGTTGGAAAAGCCTGAGCCATTGCCGAACAGTATTACGGAATCGGTAACCGGCAAGCCACTCACAACTGCCAGCTAAGAATTAGGGACCTGTCGCAATGGTAAGAATTATCGGAATCTTGATTGGCCTGTTTTTTTCAGGTTGGCTCTTGGTCTCATTTGGCATGGGGGCGAAAGAATATATCACGAACCCGCCAGCGGAAACGGCGGAGCATGAGTTCCATCTGGGGGCGAAAGAAATATCTTTCACCACTGACGGGCCGCTGGGCAAATTTGATCGCCAGCAACTGCAGCGCGGTTTTCAGGTGTACAAGGAAGTTTGTGCAGCCTGTCACTCTCTCCGTCTCGTCGCTTTCCGCAATCTGGAAGAAATCGGCTATAACGAAGACGAAGTGAAGGCGATTGCAGCCAATTGGCCTATCCAGACTCCGGATATTGATCCGGCTACCGGCGAAATGTCCACGCGCGCGCCGCTTGCCGCTGACAAATTCCCCAAGCCTTTTGCCAATAATGTGGCTGCCGCCGCTGCAAACAATAACGCCATTCCACCTGATCTGTCCCTGATGACCAAGGCGCGCGAAGGCGGGGCACCTTATGTCTATTCTTTGCTGACCGGCTATCAGGATCCACCGGCCAATCTGCCGAAAGCCAATCAACCGGGACCGGGACTGCATTATAATCCCTATTTCGCGAACCTGAACCTGGCGATGGCACCACCGTTGGCGGTTGAAGACCAGGTCAGCTATTCCGATGGCACCAAGGCCAGCATTGATCAGATGGCAGCCGATGTTTCCGCCTTCCTGATCTGGACCGCTGAACCCAAGCTGGAAGAGCGGCATCAAGCTGGCTGGGCGGTTCTCGCCTTCCTGCTGATCGCGACCATCCTCGCCTATCTGTCTTACCGGACGATCTGGGCGGACGTGAAGGCCGAGAAGAAGAAGAAAGTTTCCGACGCTTAGCATCGGTTGCCGATAAAAATTTGGAGAAGCCCGCTTCATGCGGGCTTTTTTATGCCCCGACTGGGCTTAGCGCGCCAAAACCGAGTCTATGGCTTGCTTCCATCCCGCCAGACGCAGACGTCTGGTTTCAGGATCGATATCCGGTTGATGGACATCCAGTCCCGATATCATCACCGAAGCTGCCTCGAGCGATGGATAGATGCCGCATCCGACCGCCGCGAGCATGGCTGCGCCGAGCGCTGTGGTCTCGAAAAACTCCGGCCGCTCGACCGTGATATCCAATATGTCGGCCAAATCCTGGACCATCCAGTCATTGACCACCATCCCGCCATCAATCCGCAGACTGTGCCAGTCGACACCATCGGCGGAAAAAGCAGTTTTCAGATCCTGGCATTGATAGGCCGTCGATTCGAGCGCAGCGCGGGCGATATGCGCCTTTTTCGATGCAAAGCTGAGGCCGGAGATGGTCGCGGTCGCATCGGCGCGCCAATGGGGGGCGCCAAGGCCGGACAGGGCAGGGACCAGATAGACGCCGCCATTATCTTTGACCGAACGTGCCAGTTCCTCGCTCTCTCCGGCGAATTTCAGCAAGCCGATATCGTCGCGCAACCATTGAATCAGGCTTCCGGCGACGAAAATGGCCCCTTCAAGCGCGTAGATGCGTTGGCCCTGATATTGATAGAGAATCGTGGATAGCAGGCGGTTGTCCGACTGCGGCGGCGTGTCTCCGCTATTGGTCAGAACGAAAGCGCCGGTCCCGAAGGTTGCCTTTGTCTGGCCCACCGCCAGGCATCCCTGGCCGATGGTCGCCGCCTGTTGATCGCCAGCGGAACCGGCAATGGCGATGCTGCTTCCGAACAAGTCGGCGGCAGTCGCGCCAAGTTCGCCGGCGCAGTCGACAATCTGCGGCAGCGCCTGTCTCGGAATATTGAACAGCGATAGCAGCTGGTCATCCCAGTCATTGCCATCAAGCGCCAACAGCATCGTTCTGCTGGCATTGCTGGCGTCGGTGACATGCTGGCCACCGGTCAGCCGAAAAATGAGATAGGATTCGATCGTGCCAAAGGCCAGATTGTCTCCTGCCGCGCGGACCTCTGGCCAGTTTTCCAGCATCCAGCCGATTTTGCTGCCGGAGAAATAGGGGTCGAGCAGCAGGCCGGTTTTCGCCTGGACCATCGGCTCGAGACCCTCGGCTTTCATCCGGTCGCATGTTTTCGCGGTCCGGCGATCCTGCCAGACAATCGCCTTGCAAAGCGGTTCGCCGGTGCGCTTGTCCCAGGCGACCACCGTTTCGCGTTGATTGGCAATGCCAATGGCGGCAATCTTGTCGGCACCGCCGACTTGCTCGATCATTTTCTGACAGCAGCGCAGTGTCTTGTCCCAGATCTCTGAGGCGTCATGCTCGACGAGGCCGGGCGCTGGATAATATTGCAGCAGTTCTTCCTGCTGCGACCCGTGCAATTTGCCGTCGATGCCAAACAGCATCGCCCGCGTCGACGTCGTTCCTTCATCGATGACCAATATATGCTGTGCCGACATCATCTGCTCCCTTATTTCCATTTCACGCTATAAGCTGGCATCCAAAAGGCAAGCAAAAGCCAAGCCAGAGCCGGAAATATTGCATTGCAGCATTGCGCAAATCGCCGGTTACTTTATGACAACGCCGATGTATGATCTGGCCATTATCGGCGGCGGCATAAATGGCGTCGGAATTGCGCGCGACGCTGCGGGCAGGGGGCTGAAGGTCCTGCTGGTCGAACGCGACGATCTGGCATCGCATACTTCATCGGCCAGCACCAAATTGGTCCATGGCGGCCTGCGCTATCTTGAACATTATGAATTCAACCTCGTCCGCAAGGCGCTGAAAGAGCGCGAAGTCCTGCTGCGCGCGGCGCCGCATATCATCTGGCCGATGCGCTTTGTTCTGCCGGTTGATGAGGGCATGCGCCCCGCCTGGCTGCTGCGTCTGGGGCTGTTCCTCTATGATCATCTTGGCGGCCGCGACATTTTGCCGGCCACCACCAGCGTGAATCTGCTCAAGGACCATCGCGGCGATCCGCTGCAAAAGCGGCTGAAAAAGGGATTCGCCTATTCCGATTGCTGGGTCGAGGATGCCCGGCTCGTATCGCTCACTGCCCGTGATGCCGCAGATCGGGGCGCCGATATCCGGACCCGGGCGGAATGTGTCGGACTGGAGCGCACCGCCGATCACTGGGATCTGCAAATCAAGCAGAACGGCGAGACAATGACCGAACAGGCAAAGATATTGGTGAACGCCGCCGGCCCCTGGGTCGACCCGGTCACGGCCTTATATGACCGCAGCAACCATGCGGCGAAACTGCGTCTGGTCAAGGGCAGCCATATCGTCGTGAAGCGCAAATATCAGGGCGATCACAGCTATATTTTCCAGAACAGGGACGGCCGCATTATCTTTGCCATTCCCTATGAAGGCGATCACACGCTGATTGGAACCACCGACGAGCCATGGAGCTATGCCGAAGGCGAGGCCAAGATCAGCGATGGCGAAATTGCCTATCTGTGCGATGCGGCCAGCGAATATTTCGAGATACCGGTGACCCCGGATGACATCCAATGGAGCTATTCCGGTGTGCGGCCGCTGTTCGACGATCACAGCCGCAGCGCCGCCACGGTCACCCGCGACTTTGTCTTCGACTATGACAATGCAAACGGCGCGCCGGTGCTGTCGATCTTTGGCGGCAAGATAACCACCTATCGGGTGCTGGCCCTGCAGGCGATCCGGACGCTGTCGGAAGCGCTGGATGTTGACGGCGACGACTGGACCAAGGAAGCGCATCTGCCCGGGGGTGATTTTGCGCCGGATGGTTTTGATGCGCTAGTTGATCAATATGCCGGACAATGGCATTTTCTCGACCGATCCATCCTGCACCGACTGGTTCGGGCCTATGGCACCGATGTCGCAATCATGCTCAAGGACGTCCAAACGATCGCCGATATGGGCCAGCAATTCGGCGCTGGCCTGTATGAGATAGAGATGCGCTGGCTGATCGATCGCGAATTTGCCTGCACCGCCGAGGATGTCCTCTGGCGGCGCTCGAAACTGGGATTGCATATGAGCGACACGGAGCAACAGGCTGTGGCGCTATGGTTTGCTCAACAAGACCAGAGGACAAAGGCAAATCTCGACCTTTCCTGATTGACGCACCACAAAAGCAGTGGCAATAGCGGCCCATCCGGTCGATCTGGAAATGCGGGTGTAGCTCAATGGTAGAGCAGAAGCCTTCCAAGCTTACGACGAGGGTTCGATTCCCTTCACCCGCTCCACCGTCAACATTGGTGGTCGTGCTTCGGCACCAGTTGCAAGAGCAGTGATTGCGTTCGACCTTCCTGCGACCCGAATGATCAAGAAGCTTTTCACGGCCTCGCTCGCTTCCTGCAACGCATATCTATCTGCCAGGGACGGGGAAATGGCATCAAGTGCCGCCTTGGCCGAACTTGATCTCGTTGATGAGCCGGAAGTTTTTTTCAACCCGGCGCAACGGCGCTAGCGCCTGCAACTCCGCGGAAAGCAGCCTGATATTTTCAAACAATCATGCCTGGCCGTAAATGTAATTTCCTTTCTTGCGCTTTCTGCGTGTAGGGCCATGCTTGGTGCGGGTGAAAATATTCCATCTGCAGGCAATGCCGTCAGCGACGGCTGAGCCATAATCCGGAGCCTGAAGTCTGGCCTCAAGTCGACAAAAAGCATAAAAAGGGCGGGCGGATGAGCATGGCAGGTTTAACAAGTGTGCTGCTACTGGCTAGCGCACCGGTATATTCTGACGCTACCCCGCCTGTGGAGATAGCTTCGCCGAACGCCGCTGTAGCGGCTCCGATGCAGAGCGCTCAAGCAGTCCCGGAAAGCGCAGTTCCAGTCGCAGATGTTGAAACTCTGGTGATAGTGCAGGCGCCCGACGCAGCCGTTGCCTTGATTCTGCTGCCAGCAACACCCCTCGAAGCAACACCCTCTTTGGCACCGGATGAGATGGCTGCGCCCATGCAACCGTTGGAGCCGACGCAACCGGCCGCGGGGGGCAGCCCAGGGGCTGGCGTGATCGTTGTATCCGGGCGATTCCGAACACCCGGCGATCCGTTGCAAAATATCAACGCCGAATCTTACGCAATCACCCAGGCCATTGATGCGGCCGTGGTTGCACCAACCGCGGATGCTTATGAAAAAGCAGTTCCGGAACCGATCCGCAATGGCCTGCGGAATTTCGCAAACAACCTCCATGAACCCGCAGTCTTCGTAAATTTCCTGTTGCAGCTCAAGCCCGGCAAGGCGGCAGAAACCGCAGGTCGTTTCATCATAAACTCGACCATCGGCGTGGCCGGTCTTTTCGATATTGCCCGACGGAAGCCGATCAACTTGCCTCTGCGTAAAAATGGTTTTGCCGATACGTTGGGATGCTATGGCGTCAAACCGGGAGCGTTTCTGTTTGTGCCGCTGGTCGGTGCGACGAGCGTTCGCGACTTGATCGGCGGTGGATTGGACGGCTTTTTGCTGCCGCATTTTGCTGGGAAACCATTCAACCAGCTTGCTTTCACCGTTCCAACCGGCGTTGCTCGCGAGCTGGATAAGCGCGTGGAATTTGACGAGGAATTGGAAAAGGTCCACGATTCAAACGATCCCTATATCGCGGCACGCGAATATTATTTGCAACAGCGTCAGGCTCAAATCGATGGGCTTTGCGGCAAGAATGATGTGGATGGTGACGATCAGGAATAGAGTCGCTCGATCTCGGTTCTACTGAAATTTTTTGCCGGTCCCACTGTCCGCTTTCAGGATGAACCGACTGTCGATCTATCGCCCGCGGCACCCGATCGGGCAACGGACCCGAATATCGAGATCGAGCCGGGCAGCTACTCAAAATGCTACTTGCAGCCAGTGGGGATGATCATAAGCAAGCGGATATCCCTCATCTTCTGGCAGGAGGCCGGTCATCACTATCCAAAACCGCAGAGTCTTCATCAAGCAACGCCCTGACGGCATGCCAACCATCAATGACTTCGGTGTTGAGGATGTCAATATCGACGCCATCCCCGCCGGTCATATTGTGGCGAAAGTGGATACGCTCTCGATGGACGCCTGGATCCGGACGACATTGAACGATGAAGGGATGCATAAGGCTGGCGAGATTGGCACCACCATTCGAGCGCTCGGTGTCGGTCAGATTGTCGAGAGCAACAGCGACAATCTGGCGGTCGGTGACTGGGTCTATGGGCTTATGTCGGCGCAAACTTTTGCGCTTTTGCCCGACAGTGCCGTGACCAGGATTGTTCCGGAAGACGGTATCGCACCAAGCGCGTTTGCCGGACCTCTGGGCATCACCACAGGATTGACCGCATGGGTCGGGCTGGTCGCCGTCGGTGAAGTGCAAGAGAATGACGTCGTCGTTGTTTCAGGCGCTGCAGGCGCTGTCGGATCGATTGTCGTCCAGCTGGCAAAAATGCGGGGCGCGAGGGTTATTGGCATCGCCGGCGGGCCGGATAAATGCCAATATCTGACAGATGTGCTCGGCGCCGATATTGCGATTGATTACAAGAATAGTGATGTGGCCAGCGAACTGAAAAAGGCGGCTCCCGATGGCGTAAACGTCTTTTTTGACAATGTCGGCGGCGAAATTCTCGATCATGTGCTCGACAATCTGGCAGCAGCAGAAGCGCGTGTGGTGATCTGTGGTGCGATTTCGCAATATCAAAATCTGGGAGATGTGCGCGGACCGAAATTATATCTCCGGCTGGCCGAACGAAACGCCATGATGAAGGGTTTTGTGGTCAGTCATCATGCCGCAAAATATCCCGAAGCGATGAAGGAAATTTCCGATTTGATGCGATCCGGTGACCTCGTTCTGCCTGAACATGTGGTCGAAGGAATTGATAATTTTCCCGAGGCCCTGTTCATGCTATTCAACGGAAAGCATCTGGGGAATTTGGTCGTCCGCCCATGAAGTGATTTTGCTGTTGGACGAAAGTGCTGATCCCCCTAGGTGATCAAGAACCGCGTCCGCTAATGGGAAATCATGTGCAAACCAAACTTCCTCCTTCCGCTCGCCTTCTCGGATTGGCGGGACTATTGCCGCAAATACTGTGTCTGGTCGCCGTGTTTGACGAAAACACCCGTTACATCGCGCTGAGCGCAGCATTTCTATATGCGGCTCTGATCTTCAGCTTTCTCGGCGGCTTTTGGTGGGGCCTGGCGGTTGCCAGTCCCGGGGCGCCGCAATGGGTCTATAGCGTAGCGGTCCTTCCCAGTCTGCTGGCGTTGGTCAGCGGTATCCCCTGGATGATCGGGTCAACCTGGCCTGGCCCGTCGCTGGCGCTGCTTGGCATTGCCCTGATCGCAGCCTTGTGGGTGGATGTCAGGCTGAACCGCTTGAACATAATGCCGGACTGGATGCTCCGCCTGCGGATAATATTATCTGCCGGTCTGGGCGTGACCACACTCGCCCTGGCAGCGCTTTAGGCAATAATCATCCTGGCCAGCGCCGTTCCGGACAGCCAGGCACATTCCACTCTCGGTCCGATCAGCCAGTCTCCGCAAACGCCGATGCTCAAATCCTCGTTATACAGCGCGTTTTGATCGGTTTTCCCCGATCGGGCGTAGCGCCACCGGTGCGCGGATGCGACCAGTGGCTCAGGCAGAAAAACGCCCAAAAGACTGGCAAAACGAGCAGATAATATCGAAACAACCTCATCCTGACTGTCTTCCAGATGTTCCAGAGACCAGTCCGGGGAGGCTTGAATGACCCAGCTGTCTGGTCCTGTGCGACCGGGTTTGTTCGAATTGCGCGCAGCCCAGCCAATGACGGCATCGTCTCTGACGGTGATTTTTTCCGTCTGTAGCGAATCGGCAAAGGCCAGCATCAATGTCCAGCAGGGCGCAGAAGCTGTATTTGCAGCGACCGCCAGAAAGTCCTTGTCCCACGATGCCAGTAAATCGGCGGCCTGTTCGGCGGGAATGGCGAGAATGATGATATCAAACCGGGCCTTGATGATCTGGCCGTCGCTTTGCATTTGCCAGCCATCATCTTTTTTCACCAGGCCATCTATGCGCAGCGACCATGTCACATCATGCCGGGCGGCGAGCGCCTTGATCGGCGCGTTCATCGCCGGCACGCCGACCCAAGCCTCCGGACCAGCGCCGGGCCAGCGGGCCGCTGTACCGGCATCCCGCCATTGATTGACCGTTGTTTGAAAGGCTTGATCGCGGGCGGTAAAATATTGCGCCCCATGGTCGAAGCTGACCTGGCCAACGGCCGTGTCCAGCCGCCGCGTCGACATTCGCCCTCCCGGGCCACGGGCCTTGTCAAACAGGCTGACCCGATGACCAGCTGCAACCAGTTGGTCCGCACAGGCGAGGCCGGACAGGCCTGAACCAACAATAGCAATTTTCATAACATAGGTCTTTCAGCCGTATGGCCTTCCGCGGAATAAGATCACAAGGAGACCGTGAAAATTCGGTCCGCCAAGCGATTGGAGGCTTGGCTTTCACCAAGATGATTGCAGTTCGCAATATGTCCCAATGGGCGAGAAGAACAATATGAACAAGCTTACAGTCCGCTATGCCGGCAGGCGGTTACAGACATGATGGCACGGCCAAATCCGATTGAACCCGGGCAACAGAGCGTCTGGCACTATCCCCGCCCGGCGGTTGCCGAGCCATGCCCGGCGCGGATCATGATCGACCATCGCGGACAGATTGTCGCCAATACGCGCAATAGTGTGCGCACTCTCGAGACCAGCCATCCACCCAGCTATTATATTCCGGTATCGGATATTGCGCCCGGACTGCTGCGCCGGGCGGAGGGAAGCTCGCTTTGCGAATGGAAAGGTGCGGCTGTCTATTGGGATGTGGTGATCGGCGATATCATATTGCCGCGCATTGGCTGGAGCTATCCAAGCCCCAGCGCAGATTTCCTGATCTTGCAAGATCATGTCGCCTTTTATGCCGGGCCGTTTGACCGGTGCAGTGTCAACGGTGAAACTGCGATCCCGCAGCCCGGTGATTTTTACGGCGGCTGGATAACCAGCAATCTCGCTGGCCCGTTCAAAGGCGAGCCGGGAAGCTGGGGATGGTAAAATTGTGACTGACAATAGCAGTGATTACAAGAACCGGGCTGTCCCGCACAGTCGATTTTCCCGCCTGGGTCATTTCGGCCGGTTGGCCGGTGGGGTAGCGGGCGGCATGATTGCCGAAGGTGCGCGGCGACTGGCTGATGGCGAACGCCCGGCGATGCGCGACATGATGCTCACGCCAGGCAATATGGCCAGGGTCGCTGACCGGCTGTCGCATTTGCGCGGGGCGGCGATGAAGCTCGGACAAATGATCTCGCTGGATGCGGGAGATATGCTTCCGCCAGAATTGACCGAGATCATGGCGCGGCTGCGCGACAATGCCCACCGGATGCCGCCCCAGCAATTGCAGCGCGTATTGCAGGAGCAATGGGGACGGGATTGGCGCAAGCGATTTGCGCATTTTGGAGCCACGCCAATTGCGGCAGCATCCATTGGCCAGGTCCACAGGGCAAAGACACCCGACGGCCGCGACCTGGCGATAAAGGTTCAATATCCCGGCGTAAGAGCAAGCATCGATGCGGATGTAGACAATGTCGCGACCTTGTTGCGGCTTTCAAATCTGTTGCCGGGGGAATTGGACATTGCGCCGCTGCTGGCCGAGGCCAAGAAGCAGCTCCATCAAGAAGCCGATTATGTCCGGGAAGGTCGATATTTGTCCAGATTCGGCGCGCTGCTTGCGGAAGCGCCCGATTATGTCATTCCGCTTCTCGATGATGAATTCACCACAGATCAGGTACTGGCCATGGGCTTTGTCGATGGCAAGGCGATCGAGACTCTGGTGGATGCGCCGCAGGAAACCCGGGACGTAGCCATGCGCTTGCTGTTCAAGCTGGTGATGCGGGAAATATTTGAATTCGGGATCATCCAGTCGGATCCCAATTTTGCCAATTATCGCTATCAACCGGAAACAGGAAAGCTCGTGCTGCTCGATTTTGGCGCGACCAGGCGGATCGATGTCAAATTGGCGGATGGTTATCGGACGCTGATCATCGCCGCTCTGAATGGTGATCGCGACGGTGTGCGAGAGGCCGCGCTGGCAACCGGTTTTGTCGGCGCGGCAGCAATCACCAGGCATCGCGACCGGATCGACAGGATGATTGATGTCGTTGTCGGCGAACTCAATCGCCCCGGCAGGTTCGATTTTGGCGATCGTGGTTTCGTTGGCACATTGCGCGACCAGACCATGGATGTGGCGGCAGACAAGGCGGCATGGCATATCCCGCCGACCGATCTGCTGTTCGTGCAGCGCAAAATCAGCGGCATGGCGCTGCTCGCGGCTCGGCTGAAGGTCAGGATCGATATCCGTGCCCTGGTCGCCGAACATTTTGCAAGCGATGCCGGCGGCGAGGCGGATGACTAGCCCGTCTGGGCTTGTCATCGCTTCCTCCATTTTTCCGGGCTTTGACGCTCAGCGCATTTTCGAAACCGCTTTCTAGATCGCAGCAGCCATGTAGCTGGCCTGATTGATCGCCGCCTTGGCGTCGAGTTCCATCGCTTCATAGGCGCCGCCGATCAGCTCTGCCGACACATTTTCTGCAAGCAGATCATCATAAAGCTCGCGCAACGGGTCCTGACCGGCGCAGATGATGATGGTATCAACCTCCAGAAGCTCGGGTTGTCCGCCTTGCAGGACATGCAGCCCGTCATCATCGATTTTCACATATTCAACACCGTTCATCATGCCGACGCCGCGGCGCGTCAGCGTGAGGCGATGGGTCCAGCCGGTTGTCTTGCCAAGACCCGTTCCGACACGGCTGTCCTTGCGCTGCAACAAGGTGATTTCACGATCAGACTTGACCACCTTGGGCTCTACTCCGGTGACGCCGCCGCGCGGGTGATTTTCAAAATCCACCCCCCATTCTGCTGCGAAGACATCGCGGTCAATGGCGCCTGATACACCGGCATGACTGATCAATTCCGCTACATCAAAACCAATGCCGCCAGCGCCGATAATGGCGACCTTCTGTCCGACCGGCTTGTTGCCCTTGATCACGTCGACATAGCCGACAACCTTGGCGTGATCGATGCCATCGATATCGGGCGTGCGCGGCTTGATACCGGTCGAGACGATGACATGGTCAAAGCCTTCATTTTTCAACATCGTGGCATCTGCTCTGGTGTCTAGCCGCAGGTCAATATCATGCACTTCGATCATCCGGTTATAATAGCGGATCGTTTCATGAAATTCCTCCTTGCCGGGAATGGTTTTCGCCAAATTGAACTGACCGCCAATTTCCGAAGATGCTTCGAACAATGTTACCGCATGGCCCCGCTGGGCCGCCACCGTCGCATAGGCCAGGCCAGCCGGCCCGGCCCCGACAACGGCAATCCGCTTGGCAATGGTGACCGGCTCATAATTCAATATGGTCTCATGACAGGCACGAGGATTGACCAGGCAGGTCGTCAGCTTGCCCATGAACGTGTGATCCAGACAGGCCTGATTGCAGGCGATGCAGGTGTTGATTTCATCCTCGCGCCCTTCGACGGCCTTGCGCATAAACTCGCTGTCGGCGAGCAGCGGCCGTGCCATGGACACCAGATCGGCATCGCCGCGGGCGAGAACCTCCTCGGCGACATCCGGCATATTGATCCGGTTGGAGGTGATCACGGGGACGCCGACCTCTTTGCGCAATCGGCCTGTCACGGACGTAAATGCAGCCCTTGGCACCATTGTCGCGATCGTCGGCACGGCGCTTTCATGCCAGGTAAAATGGGTCGAAATGATCGTCACGCCTGCCTTTTCCAAAGCTTTGCCGAGCGCAATAATTTCATCCCAGCTCATCCCGCCATCTAGCATATCCATTGCCGCAATGCGGAAGATGATGATGAAATCCTCGCCAACGGCGGCCCGCGTTTGCTCGACGATCTCAAGAGCAAAGCGCATTTTATTCTCAAAAGACCCGCCATATTCATCTTCGCGAAGGTTGGTTTTCTGGACCAGGAATGTCGATATCAGATATCCGGCCGAACCAATGATCTCGACTCCGTCATAGCCGGCCTTCTGGGCCATGACCGCGCAGCGGACATGATCGTTGATCTGCTTGTGAATGCCGGCCGTGTCGAGTTCATTGGGGACATGTTTGGCAATCCGGGACCGTACCGCCGAGGGCGCGACCATATTGCGATTATTGGCAAGCGGACCGGGGTGCAAGATTTGCATGCATATTTTGACGTCGGCAGCAGCGCCATGAACGGCGTCGGTGACCAGCCGATGCTTTGCCGCTTCTTCATCACTGGACATCACCGCGCCGCCCATTGAGGCTTCCTCATTGGGCGCAATCCCGCCGGTGATGATCATGCCAATATTGTTCGCCGCCCGCTCTGCAAAATAGGCCGCCATGCGTTCAAAGCCGCCATCCATTTCTTCCAGCCCGGTGTGCATGGATCCCATGATGGAGCGGTTTTTGATGGTGGTGAAACCAAGATCGAGCGGTTCAAGCAGTTTGGGATATTTCATGATTGTCCTTCTAGCGGCATATTTTTTGTGATCCCATTATCCAATATGCTAAACTCTGCACAAAGCTAGTGTCTGCTTTGGGCAAGAGTTGTCAACGTCCAGCATGATATGCCTGGCTTTGGAAGCTGCATCCGCTAGCCAACTCTGCTGTTGAATCATGAACGTCAAGGCCGATCCTCATCCAGAATCAGCAGGTCATCGTCCAGCCAAATCGCGCCAATAGCGGATACCCGTCCCTTGCCCCAAGCCCGTCAATGCGCCTGATATGGACATTGCGAGCAGCCAATAAATCAGGACTTCCTCCGAAAAGCAGATTTGTAAATTCTGTGCGCCGCACATTCTGCGGTCCCAATCCATTTGCTTCACCCTCTGACAAGGCTAAGGTTCGAGCAGACAGGGAGTATGGAATATTATGCGTATTGAGTTTTTGAAGCGCTACAAGTTGATGGTTTTGGCAACTGGCATGGGGATCCTGCTCACGCCGATGCCAGCGTCAGCGCAATTTGGCAGTCTATTTGGCAGCAAATCCAAGGAAGAGAAAGCCGAAGCGCCCGCAGCGGCAGAAGAGCAAATGGCGGTTTCCGATACTCAAGACACAGCAATCATCGGAACTGATGAAAAAACCGGGGCTGCCGAACAGGCCGGTGCCGATTCTTTCGGCACCCTGTGCGGCAATGGTCAAGGCAAGCCGGACGAAACCGAAGTCAGGAAGAAGCGCAAAGGTCTATTTGGCATGGCCGACCGGATGGCCAGCGTCACCAGAAAAATCCCGTTTGTCGGCGACTTTCTGGTCGATAGTGCCAATAATCTGTCCCAGGCGGTATCGTGCAGGCTCTATCCGGAAGAACAGGAGCAAGCGGCAGAAGCGACTCAGCAAGCCACTGAGGGCGGCGAAATCGGCAAAGCCGTCGAATGGCAAAGCACGGTTCGCGAAAATGTTTCCGGAAGCTCGACGATTTCCTCAAAAAACGCATTGCCCGATGGCACGCCGTGCATGGTTCTTGCTGATATCGTGATCGTCGATGGCGAGGAGCTGAGAGTGTCCAAAACCATGTGCAAGCTGCCCGGTGCTGCCCGTTACACGATCATGCCGGCATGATCTGAGCCAAGGGCAACTTGCTGCCATGGGTTTGATTCAACGGTGCCCGCCGGCTGCAAACTGTCCTGAAAATGAACCGTTTGCGCCAATTGATACAATTTGTGACAATTTTCTTCTGTTCTGACAAAGTTCAGCGACAACTGGCCATTAGAACAACATTCATGGCGGAACGATAAGAGCGTTTCCCTGAACTGGAACATGAGGAAGATGACATGAAAAAAGCAATTTTGATCTCGAGTGCCACAGCATTGTTGATGGTTGGCGGTATCGCCGTTGCCGCTCCCGGTGACCGTGGCATGCGGGCCGATAGCGATGGTGACGGTGCGATCAGCCGCGCCGAACTGACTGCGTCACTGAACACACGCTTTGCCAAAATGGACGTGAATGGCGATGGCCAGCTTTCTAAAGAAGATCGCGAGGCAAAACATGCGGAACGCTTTGTCAAGATGGATGCCAATGGCGACGGTGAACTCTCGCAGGCGGAAATCGCAGCCGCTCGTGCTGCGCACAAGGCCAGCCGCTTTGCCCGCGCCGACAAGGACGGCAATGGCACGTTGAGCCAGGAAGAGGCCAAGGCAATGCATGGTAAGCGCGGCGGCAAGGCCATGCGCGGCGAAGGCATGCGCGGCGAAAAAGGCATGCGCGGTGAGAAGGGCATGCGCGGACATCGCGGTGGCCATGGCATGGCGATGATGCGTCAGGCCGATACCAATGGTGATGAGAAGATCAGCAAGGCCGAATTTACCGCTGCAGCGCTCGCCCGTTTTGAAAAGGCCGATGCCAATAACGATGGCAAGCTCACCAAGGAAGAGCGTCAGGCTGCGCACAAGGCCCAGCGCGGCGAATGGAATAAAAGAGGCGGTTAATCCCTGAACCACTCTTTTTTGCGAACGGATCGTCAGCCATCTCCCCCTCTCCCCCAAATTGGCTGGCGGTCCGTTCCTTTTTATCGATCCTGTGATAGGACAACCGGATGACGAACAAAGTCCACATATTGCTGGTCGACGACGAAGCCTCGCTGCGCGAGCCGCTGGCGGACTATCTGATCAAACAGGGCTATAAGGTCGAGCAGGCCAGCGATGCCAGCGTCGCCCGATCGCTGCTGAACGCTTATGATTTTGACATAATTTTGCTCGACATCATGATGCCCGGCGAAGACGGCCTCAGCCTGTGCCGCTTCGTCACCGACAAGACCGATATTCCGGTCATCTTCATCAGCGCAAAAACTGAAGAGACCGAACGGATCATCGGGCTGGAGCTGGGCGCGGACGATTATATCACCAAGCCGTTCAGCCCGCGCGAACTGGTTGCGCGGATCAAGGTCGTTTTGCGCCGCGCCGAAAAGGGCGGGGCAAAGCAAGTTGGCGCATCCGGAGGCGCCTATCAGTTTTCCGGCTGGACCCTGCAATGCGACAAACGCAGCCTGATCGATGCCGACGGCGTCAATATATCGCTGTCCACCGGCGAATATCAGATGCTGCTGGCGCTGGTCTCGCGCGCCGGAAAAATCCTCAACCGCGATCAATTGCTCGACATCACCCAGGGCCGCGAGGCGCATGCGTTCGACCGCGCCGTTGACAATCAGATCAGCCGGTTGCGCCGCAAAATTGAATCCGACCCCAAAAATCCGGAAATCATCAAGACCATATGGGGCGGCGGCTATGTGCTCGCCGGCGAGGTGAAATCCCTGTGAAACGCCTGTGGCCCAAAAGTCTGGTCGGGCAGCTGCTGCTGGTCGTTGCGCTGATGCTGTTGCTGGCGCAGGGCATCAACAGCTTCCTGCTCTATCGCGGCGCCCAGAACCAGAATCTGGTCGAAGCGTCGACATCTGCAGTCTCGCGCATCGCCTATGGCCTGGAGCGGCAAGCCAGCGATCGTCCGGCCCGACACGGCGGAGCCATGCGTGCCCGCCACTGGGGCCGACTGAAATATGGTTCCGAAAGTGCGGTTACCGACAATATGGGACGCCTGCCGGAGCTGGAAGCGCGCGCCGGTCAGGCCTTTGCCAATATGGGGATCGGGTTTTCCGATATTCGGGCGACGACCATCCGGGAACTGACGCCCGGCATGACCGGCCATCTGATCGGTTCCAATCGAGATGAAAGGCGCAACGGTCCGATCAACCGGTCGATGGGCGGCAGGCCATCCAGCCCGGAGACCCGGGGTTTCGTGATCATTTCTGCGCAGCAGGCCAATGGCCAGTGGGTCAGCATTGCCTCCGTCGTTCGCGAGCGCACCCCGTTGCTGGTCCGGACGCTGCTGTTCCAGACGATCACCATCTTTCTGTTGATGCTGATCCCGCTGATCCTGCTCGGACGCTATATCTCGCGACCGTTGAAATCGCTTACCGCCCGAGCCCATGATTTCCAGCCCGGCGTAACCGAGGCGCTCGAGGAGCAGGGGCCGCCCGATACCCGGGAATTGATCCGGGCATTCAACGACATGAGTGGCCGTGTCACTCGCATGATCGATGAAAAGGACGTGATGCTGGGGGCTATTGGTCATGATCTGCGCACGCCGCTGGCGGCGTTGCGGGTGCGCATGGAAAATGTCGAGGACGAGGTCGAACGCGAACGGATGATCGCCGGCATCGAAGATATGGACCATATGCTCGACGACATCCTGTCGCTCGCCCGGCTTGGTCGCTCAACCGAGCAATCCGCCCCGGTCGACATCCGCTCGCTGATCGAGACCATTGTCGATGAATTCACCGATCTGGGTCATGAAGTGCGCTATCAGCGCGGCGACAAGCAGATTGCCGCCATCCGCGAAACGCTGGTGCGCCGGGCGCTGCGCAATCTGATCGGCAATGCGATCCTCTATGGCAAGGCTGCGGATATATCTGTGGAAAAGTCCGGTATGAAGCTGATGATATATGTGGATGACGACGGACCGGGTATCCCCGAGGCAAAAATTGAATCGATGTTCGAGCCGTTTTTGCGGGGAGACGCTTCGCGCAATCGCGCCACCGGCGGGTCCGGACTGGGGCTGACACTCGCCCGCGCCATCGCCCGGGATCACGGCGGTGATATCATCCTGAAGAACCGGGAAAACGGTGGATTGCGGGCCACGCTGATTTTGCCGGTTGGCTGAGTGAGGGGCTAGTCGCCTGGCGACCGGCCGGGCGGCTAGTTTTCGGTCGTTTCCGGTTGCGGCTCTGCCGCCGGATCGGCAATGCCATCGGAAGCCAGTTCAGCATCAATATCCGCTTCCAGCGCCTTGACCGCTTTGTCGGCCGCTTCTTCCAGAGATTGCGCGTCTTGCTCGATCTGGATCTCATGTTCAGCGATCGCTTCGTCCCCCTTCTCTTCAACCGGGGTTTCAGAGCAGGCTGCAAGGATCAGCGCGGCCGGCAGGATCAGGGCAGGAACTCTCATTCTGCTGGTGCCATGGTCAAATCCGTATCATCATTGGCGATGATCGACAGCACCGTGGTCCAGGCCGCGACATTCTGCCGCAATTGTTCCGGATCGATCTTGTCCAGCGTATCATCCGGCGTGTGGTGCAGGTCGAAATAGCGGGTGCCATCCTGCTGCAGATCGATGACCGCGAGATTACCATTTTTGATGATCGCCTGAACATCCGCGCCGCCACTGGCTTTCTGCTGTCCGCGCCCGATCGCCAGCGGCTGCAGGGCCGTTGTGACCTGGTCTGCCAGCGCGGAAGCGCCTTCGGGCAGGTTGAATTCCACCCGCCAGACCCGGTCCGCGCCGAAGTCCGATTCCATCGCCAGCGCGTGATTGTCGCCCTTATGCGCTTCACCATAAGCCTTGCCGCCCCAGAGGCCGACTTCCTCGGCGCCGGCCCAGAGCAGCCGGATCGTGCGCTTGGCCTGACCAGCCGCCATGACCTGCTTGGCCGCCGCAGTGATGATTGCGCAGCCAGCGCCATCATCAATCGCGCCCGTGCCAAGGTCCCAGCTGTCGAGATGACAGGCGATCACGATCATGCCGAGCGACGGATCGCTGCCCGGCATTTCGGCGATCACATTGCCGGACTCCTGCATGCCGATATTCTGCGGGGTCAGCACCAGATTGAGCTTCACCGGCTTGCCGCGCGCGAACATTCTCACCAGATTTTCCGCATCGGGGATCGACAGCGCGCCCGCCGGTATCGGCGTCACGCCTTCGTCAAAATTGGTGTTGCCAGTGTGCGGATTGCGATGATGGTCGGTCCCGGCCGAGCGGATGATGATCGCCGCAGCGCCTTTCTTGGCGGCAATATTGGGACCGACGAAACGCGCCGGTCCGAAGGCGCCATAGCTTGACCCGTCCTGGGTTGGTTTCATGGCGTGACTGACAAAGGCGATCTTGCCGGACAGGCTGCCTTCCGGTGCCGCAACCAGATCAGCCAGCGTGGGAAAATAGACCACCTCCGCGCTCAGACCCTTGTCGCCAGTGCTGCCGCTATTGCCGAGCGCGGTGACCGCTAGCTTCTGCGGAAACGGGCTGATCACGGCCGCCGTTTCCTTGCCCCTTATCCAGGTCGGCATCATATAAGGCTCGCTGCGGACATTGCTGAACCCCAGCGCGTTCAGCTTGGCGACCGCCCAGTCGCGTGCCCGCGCTTCCGCCTCGGTCCCGGCCTGACGGGGCCCGATCTCGGTGGTAAGGCCCTCGACAATATCATAAGCGACATCGTCTTGCAGCGCTTTGGCCTGCAGTGCCGCCATATCATGATGTTCAGCCAGAGCGGAGGTGGACAGAAACAGCGCGGTTGCGCCAGCGAGCAGGATCGATTTTTTTCTCATGAAGGCTGACTAACCCGGCTTTGGCGCTTTGCCAATGGTCTCTTGCGACTGGCGGGCAGAATAGCTACATAAGCCCAGAAATTAACCCGTCATCCCGGCGAAAGCCGGGATCTCCTCAAACCGAGCGTCAAGCCGCCTGAGATTTCAGCTTTTGCTGGAATGACGAGCAACATCGAAAGCGAATCCAATGGCCGTCCAATATAGCTATGTCATGAAGGGTCTGACCAAGACCTTCCCCGGTGCCCCGAAGCCGGTGCTCGACAATATCCACCTGCAATTTCTGCCGGGCACGAAAATTGCCATCATCGGTAAAAACGGCGCTGGTAAATCGACGCTGATGAAGATCATGGCCGGTCAGGATGACGAATATCAGGGCGAGGCCTGGGCAGGCGAGAATATCCGCGTCGGCTATCTGGCGCAGGAGCCGCAGCTTGACGACAGCAAGACGGTCAAGGAAAATGTCATGGACGGCGTCCGCGAAGTCGCGGATCTGGTCGCGCGCTTCAATGAAATTTCCAACATCATGGGCGACCCGCCGGAAGATGCGGATTTTGACGCGCTGATGGAAGAAATGGGCGAGCTGCAGGAAAAAATCGACGCGGTCGATGGCTGGACTCTCGATAATCAGCTGGAAATCGCGATGGAAGCCTTGCGCTGCCCTCCCGGTGACAGTCCGGTGACCGATCTGTCCGGTGGTGAGAAGCGCCGCGTCGCGCTTTGCCGCCTGCTGCTCGACAAGCCGGAAATCCTGATGCTCGATGAGCCAACCAACCATCTCGATGCCGAAAGCGTCGCCTGGCTTGAAAAGCATCTGATCGACTATGCCGGCAATGTCATTCTCGTCACCCATGACCGCTATTTCCTCGACAATGTGGTGAACTGGGTGCTCGAACTGGATCGCGGCAAGGGCTATCCGTTTGAAGGCAATTATTCCAGCTGGCTGGAGAACAAGTCGAAGCGCCTCGCGCAGGAAGACCGCGAAGACAAGAGCCGCCAGAAGGCGATCGACAACGAGCTGCAATGGATGCGGCAAAGCCCGAAGGCGCGGCAGACCAAGTCCAAGGCCCGTATCAAGTCGTTCGACGATCTGGTTGCTTCGCAGGAAAATCGCGTGATCGGCAAGGCGCAGATCCTGATCCAGACACCGGACCGGCTCGGCTCGAAGGTGATCGAGGCCAAGGGTCTGACCAAGGCTTATGGCGACAAATTGCTATTCGAAAATCTCGACTTCTCGCTGCCACCGGGCGGTATTGTCGGCATTATCGGCCCCAACGGCGCCGGTAAAACCACCCTGTTCCGGATCATCACCGGTCAGGAAACCCCCGATAGCGGCACGCTCGAACTCGGCGAAACGGTGAAGCTCGGCTATGTCGATCAAAGCCGTGATACGCTTGATGCGTCGAAAAATATCTGGGAAGAAATTTCCGGCGGCCATGATTATTTCACCTTCGGCAAGAATGAAGTCCAGACTCGCGCCTATGTCGGCGCGTTCAACTTCAAGGGCGTCGACCAGCAGAAGAAAGTCGGCCAACTCTCCGGCGGTGAACGCAACCGCGTCCATCTCGCCAAGATGCTGAAAGAAGGCGGCAATGTGCTGCTGCTCGATGAGCCAACCAACGATCTCGACGTCGAAACCCTGCGCGCGCTCGAAGACGCGCTCGAAACCTTCGCCGGCTGCGCCGTGGTCATCTCGCATGACCGCTTCTTCCTCGATCGCTTGGCGACACATATCCTGGCGTTTGAAGGCGACAGTCATGTTGAGTGGTTTGAAGGCAATTTCGAGAGCTATGAAGAAGACAAGCGGCGTCGTCTGGGCGATGCAGCGGATCGGCCGACACGGGTGGCTTATAAGAAATTGACTAGGTGAGATGCCAGGAATTGTGGGTTTAATTGGATTGATACTAGCAGTCTTTTTGGCCCTAGTTACCGCTCTCATTTTAACTTGGCCGATTCATTTGTTGAGCAAGTTATCGAAGCTAAAAAGCTTTCTTATCGGGCTGGCGCTTGGCATTCTGTTGGCTAGTGTAGGACTTTGGAATGTATTCGGTCACCATGAAAAATCGATTGAAATTGCAACGGCGCAAAATGAGTTGCCTGAACTATTTGAGCAGAATGCCAAATTCGTTACCGGTTTTGATTTCGTTGACGGACTCTCTCAAGGTGTATTCTACCAGTTTGAAATGACCCCTTGGGATTTTGAAAACTTTAAGAAAAACAGCAAGCTGGCCTTAAACGAAGGTCGTTTGGAAATGGTTCGAACGAGCTATATATCTCCGGATTGGTTCCCTTCGGAAGAATGTGTCGAAGGGGTCGGCTACAGCCCGGATTTCACTAAATATCAGGGGCGAAAAATCGATCGATATAGCTTTTACGTGTGCCCCAAGATTCGCAAGGTTTTTGTGTTAGATATTGATATCTAAAAATTCGTCATGCTGAACTTGATTCAGCAACCAGAGCCGCGATCATTGGCCGAGGTGTGCTAACGCTCTGGATACCGGATCCAGTCCGGTATGACGTTTGTGAGATAGATTGCTCTTCATGGTAGCGGATCGAAACCCAAATCTTCGGCCAGATCGCGCCAAGTGTGATTGTCATCTTCAAACAACGCCAGCTTCCATTTACGCTTCCAGTTCTTGATCTGCTTTTCGCGCAAGATGGCGGCTTCCATGGTTTCGTGAATTTCAAACCAGACGAGGCGCTTGATGCTATATCTTTTAGTGAAGCCCGGAATCACACCTTCGCGATGTTGATACACACGCTGCATCAGGTTGGACGTCACACCAGTATAAATAGCGCCGCTGCGGAACTTGCCCATGATGTAGACAGTTGGCTGCTTTTCCATCGGTCGATTCTAGCCACTCTGGATGCCGGATCAAGTCCGGCAAGACGACAGTTTCGGCCAGTTATGAACTCGTCATGCTGAATTCAATTCAGCATCCAGAGCCGCAATCATGGACCTCTGTGGCTTGACGCTCTGGATACCGGATCAAGTCCGGTATGACGATTACTATACCACCGCCCTTTTCCGGTGAGGGAGAAGAGTGCGCCCGGTCGAACCTTCCTTTTTCCTGAACAATGCAATCCCTATATCATCAGAATGACCAACCCACCCACCATCACCGATTTTGAAACCATCGCCCGGCGCGTGTTTGAAACCATCCCGGCACCGTTCGCAGAGCATCTCACCGACATCCTGCTGCGGATCGAGGACTGGCCTGCGCAGGAGATATTGGACCATTTCGGGATGACCAGTCCCTATCAGCTGTCCGGCCTCTATCAGGGCGTGCCGGTTGGCGAGAAGTCTCTATGGGCGCAGCCGAGCGGCGAGGGGGACCGGATCACTCTCTATCGACGCCCATTGCTCAATGAAATGCAAGCGACCGGGGTGGAACTTGACAAGTTGATCCAGCACGTTGTGGTTCATGAAGTCGGGCATCATTTCGGGCTATCTGATGCAGACATGCACCAGATCGAGGACAGCGCGGACGATTAACGGCCCGACGATGCAACAACTGAAGAAGTTGAGTTGATTGTCGACAGCCCTTCTCCCGTGAGGGAGAAGGATATGGAGGCTTAGGAGCGCAGCGAGTTAGCCGGCGTTGGATGAGGCGCCATTCGGAGCACGTCGTCATGCTGAACTTGATTCAGCATCCAGAGCCGCGATCATGGACCGCTCTGTCCTGACGCTCTGGATACCGGATCAAGTCCGGTATGACGGGGAACAAATATTGCGGTGCGCGCAGAACACCCTCATCCAGCTGCGACTAGGCAATAAATTGCCAAGTCTTCGCATCCTTCTCCTTCACGGGAGAAGGGGAGAACAACTATTTCAGAATCGAATGACCGGCCTTATCAAGCGGTCGCTGGCTGCTTCCCCGCCAAACTAACCCCAACGATCGCCGCCATCGCCGCGACAAAGCCCGGAATAATCTCGTAAACTCCGGGACCACCGATAAACTCCTTGTTCCAGCCCATCGCGATCCAGAAAATCACCACCAGCGCGCCGGTTACCAGTCCGGACACCGCGCCCGCGCCGGTCATCCGTTTCCAGGTCAGCGACAGCAGGATCAACGGCCCGAACGCCGCGCCAAAGCCGGCCCAGGCGTTGGACACCAGTCCCAGCACCTTGCTGTCCGGATCGCGGGCAATGTAGATCGCGACCAGCGCGACCAGCGCCACCGCCAGCCGTCCGACATTGACGGTTTCCCGCTCGCTGGCGTTCTTGCGCAGGAACAGGCGGTAGAAATCTTCGGTCAGCGAGCTGGACGACACCAGCAGCTGCGAGCTGATCGTGCTCATGATCGCGGCGAGCAGAGCGGCGAGCAGGAATCCGGTAATCAGCGGATGAAACAATGTGTTGGCCAGCAATATGAAGATGGTTTCTGGATCATCGAGCACCAGCCCGTTCATCTCGACATAGGCGCGGCCGGTGATGCCGACGCCGATCGCGCCGAGCAATGCCACACCCATCCAGCTCATACCGATGGTGCGCGCCTTGGCGACGTCGGGGATCGAGCGGATCGCCATGAAGCGGACGATGATATGCGGCTGGCCGAAATAGCCGAGGCCCCAGGTTATCGCCGAGAGAAAGCCGATGAACGACAGTCCGGCGGTCAGGCTGAGAAAATCGGGGTCAATCGCGGCAAGATTGGCGGTCACGGCGCCAAGGCCGCCATCATTGCTCAATACAACGATTGGCATCAGCACCAAGGCGACGACCATGATGCAGCCCTGGACAAAATCGGTCAGGCTGACGGCAAGAAAACCGCCAACCATCGTGTAAGCCAGCACGACGCCTGCGGTCATCCAGATACCGGTCATATAGTCGCTCATTCCGGTGTTGCCGAACAATCCGGCAAAGCTGCTCTCGAACAATTTACCGCCGCCGACCAGACCGGCTGCGGTATAGACGGCGAAGAACAGGACGATGATGATCGCCGACGTCACCCGCAGCGCCAGCGCTTTGTCAGGGAAACGATTGGCAAGAAATTCGGGGATGGTGAGGGCGTTGCCTAGTTTTTCGGTCTGCTCGCGCAGGCGCGGTGCAACGACGATCCAGTTGACCAGTGCGCCGGCAAACAGTCCGATGCCGATCCACACTTCGACCAGTCCCGCCGCATAGAGCGCACCGGGCAGGCCGAGCAACAGCCAGCCCGACATATCCGAAGCACCGGCGGACAGCGCGGCGACGGCAGGATGGAGATTACGGCCACCGAGCAAATAGCCTTCGCTGCTGTCAGTGGACTTGCTCCAAGCGTAAAAGCCAATGGCCAACATGGCTATAAAATAGAGGGCGAGTGAAATCAGGGCTCCGGTTTGCATCCGACGGTCATAGCGATTTTGGCGCGCGAGTCACCACCTGCGTTTTTTTGGGGTTGGATTGGTGGAATGGCAGGCGGGGCATGCTCTGCCCTTCTCCCGTGCGGGAGAAGGCGAAAACGCCTACCGCAACCGCTTGACGAACAAATTCCCGTGCTCATCGCGCTTGGTCTGGAAATTCGGCACCGATTCAAACATTTCCGATAGCCGGGAGAATCCATAGTTGCGGACATCAAAGCTCGACCGGTTGCCGGCAATCTTGCCGACTTCGCTCAGGCTGGCATAGCCTTCGGCGTCGCGCTTGGTCGCCTGATAGGCGTCGATCAGCAGGTTGAGCAATTCGTCATCGACCGTGCCGCCGCTTTCGCTGCTTTCGCCGGTACCATCTGCTGCCTGCGCTCTGGCTGCCGTCTTGACGTCACTCTTGCCGCCGCCGCGATTGCGCTTGTCCACCTCGATCAGCGCGTCGACATCGATAAACCGGCTGCACGCCTGTTTGAACGCTTCCGGTGTCTTGGCGCTGCCAAAGCCATAGACCGGCAGGCCTTCCTGCCTGATCCGCATCGCCAGCGGCATGAAGTCACTGTCGCTGCTCATGATCCCGAAGCCGGTGATATTGCCGCGAAACAGCAGGTCCATGGCGTCGATCGTCATCTTCATGTCGGTGGCATTCTTGCCCTTGGTCATGTCGAACTGCTGTTGCGGCTCGATGCCATATTTGTGGAGAATTCTCTCCCAGCCCTTGAGCGCGCTCTTGGTCCAGTTGCCATAAGCGCGGCGGATATTGACCGTGCCGAGCTCCGCCAGTGCGGTCAGCACCGGGTCGATGCCATTGTGGCTGGCATTGTCGGAGTCGATCAGCAGGGCGATATTGTCATTATGTTGTTTCATCGTCCAATGATGGACCGCCGTTGAAGGGCATTCAAGAGGAAAAACGCTGTCCTGCAGCGGGTCGTATCCTATATGTCTGGCGCGGCTCTTTGACAGGAACTGTGCCGATATCGAGCGAACAGCTCGCGTGCGGACGGTCGATTTTTGCCTGAATACGGGCGTGGGCAATTTTAAATATGACAGTGCAAGTTTTGCAAAGATCAGCAGCCAATGGCGCAGAAAATCAGGGAACCAGCCAGCTGCCATCCCAGCGACTCGCCGCCGCATTCCAGTCAAATATGGCGCGCCGATGGCCGCCATGGGCGAGATAGAGCCATTCGATTTTTTGTACCTCGACCAGCAATATCGCAAAATGGGCGCGGGCAGGGGCGACTTGTTCCGGCGTTGGTTTCTGGCCCTCGATTCCCGGATCAAGGCCGGAGGTCGGCGCATCGACCGGGCAGCCCGGCGCGGGATCGGCGAGATAGCAGCGCTGGCCGTAGAGCGAGGCTTGCTGCCACGCGACATCCGCCTCCGGGCCGGTGGTTTGCACGCTACCGATGCCGGACAGGCGCAATTGCACCTTGGCCTGCGGATGATAGCCGAGCACCGAAATGGCGCCGCCGTGCCCGATATCAGCGACTTTTGAGGCCCGATGGTCGCTGTTGAAGCGCAAGCGGCGATTGTCCCGGTCGACCGCCCGCAAGACCATGATCCGCTGGCTCGGTGTGCCAGCGCTGGTGACGGTCCCGACCGCGGGCGTGTGCAGCGGCGAATGACGGTCTGTCGCTCCCTTGCCAAGAATCTCCCAGGCCTCCTCAAGAGACAGGTTCAAATCATTGAGAAAGAGTTCTTCTTTGACGCCGGTCATCCGACCGCAGAAAATTCGCCGCTGGTTTCGTCGAGCGTGAAGAGCGTTGCTTCGCCAATCGCATACCAGGCGCCGTGCAATTTCAGTTCGCCGCTTTTCTCCCGCTCGGCAATGAACGGAAATGTGCGCAAATTGGCGAGACTGATCTTGACCGCCTCCAGTTCCAATGCCCGTTGCGGGTCCTCGTGACCATCTGCGACCACCCTGTTCCGGGCATCGGTGATGATCGACATCCAGTCGTCGATGAAGCTGTGGCCCGCGACCCCGAGATCACCGCCCTTGAGCGCTGCACTGATGCCGCCGCACTGGCCATGGCCCATGACCACGACATGTTTGACGTTCAGCCCGGTCACGCCGAATTCGATCGCTGCAGAAGCGCCGTGGATCCCGCCGCGACTGTCAAAGGGGGGCACGAGATTGGCAACATTGCGCAGCGCGAACATCTGGCCCGGTCCGGTGTCGAAAATCGTCGCTGGATCGACTCGGCTGTCGCAGCAGGAAATGACCATGACCGGCGGATTCTGGCCATCTTTGGAAAGTTCGTCGAACCGCGCCTTTTGCCGGGGATAGCTATATTCGCGAAATCTCTTATATCCATCAAGCAAGGCATTGAATTCAGGCATTAAAACCGCTCTCCACGGACAACTTCGACATTGCCGATGGTGATCAGCAGGCCGTGGCTTTCCAGCAGGGGAGCGACCTCGTCAGCGAAAAGTCCGGCCTTTTCCTCATTGGCGATCATCAGGACAATCGATTTCGCCGCCGCTCCGGTGACCTCGTCATGATCCCAGCGACCATCGCGGCCGCCGCCCGAGGCGATCTTGATCACGCTCCAGCCGGAAATATCGACCTTTTTGACGATCGCGATGATTCTGGGCACCAGAGGGGTGTCGACCAAAATCTCGATACGTTTGCGCTGGACGGTTGCAACCATGACTTACCCCAATATCGGCGCTAGGAAATTGGCCAGCGCGGCAAATATGGAGATACCGAAAATTATATTGAAAGGGAAGGTGATACCGAGCGACATCGACAGATAAATGCCGGGATCCGCCTGCGGTAAGGCCAGTCGCATCGCTGCCGGGACCGCGATATAGGAGGCGCTGGCCGACAGCACACCCAATATGGCCGCAGAACCGGGATCAAGGCCGACTAGCGTGCCGATAAATGTCCCGATGCTGCCATTGATAAGCGGCAGCATCACCGCCAGCGCAGCAAGGCGCATGGTGATTTTCTTGGTTTGCAGCAGCCGCCGGGCCGCGATCAGGCCCATATCGAGCAGGAACAGGCACAATACGCCGTTAAAGCCGATGGCAAATAGTGGTTTGATCGGTTCGAAACGCGCCTCGCCGGCGACCATGCCAATGGCGAAGGCACCAAGCAGCAGAATGACCGAGCCATTGGTCAGCACTTCATGCAGCAGGTTCGATCCCCCGCCACCATTGCCATTTGGATCGCTCAGTGACTCCGTCTTTTTGGCATAGGCTCTGGCCAGCAGCAGACCGGTAATGATCGCTGGCGTTTCCATCAACGCCATGACGCCAACCATGAAACCGTCTGGCCGCATGCCCTGTCCGGTCAAAAGTTCGATGGCCGTGACGAAGGTGACGACGCTGACCGAACCATAATGGGCCGCGACGGCACCGGAATCGATGGCGTCGAGCTTGCCAAAGGATCGCAGCAGGAAAAAGGCCAGGACCGGCAGGGTGAAGCCGAGCGTGATGCCCGCGATGGCGGCGGACAGCAAGTCACTGGAAAAACCCGTCGAGGCGACTTCAACGCCGCCTTTCAGGCCGATTGCCGCCATCAGATAGATGGACATGGCTTTGGCAAAGGGTTCGGGGATGGTGAGATCGGAGCGGATGCAGGCGGCAAAGAAGCCGAGGATGAAAAACAAAATCACCGGTGATGTGAGTGTCTCGATGATCATCGCGTTGCTTGCCCCCTGAAACTGATAGTCGATTAACAAGCATATCGCGGTTGGCAAGCGGGATGTGCATCGCTATCTGATAGAAATGAACGAAATAACCAAAATCTCACCGCCGGAACCGCGCCCTGAACGTCTGCGCAAGCCTGACTGGATTCGAGTCAAGGCTCCCATGGGTGCAGAATTTGAGAAAACCCGCGCATTGATGCGGGAGCATAAGCTGAACACGGTATGCGAAGAAGCCGCTTGCCCTAATATAGGCGAATGCTGGACCAAGAAGCATGCGACCGTGATGATCCTTGGCGATGTCTGCACAAGGGCCTGCGCTTTCTGCAACGTGAAAACCGGCATGCCGATGCCGGTCGATGCTCTCGAACCGCAGCATACCGCCGATGCCGCAGCCAAATTGGGGCTGCAGCATATCGTCGTGACATCGGTCGACCGCGACGATCTTGCCGATGGCGGTGCCAGCCAGTTCGTCAAGGTGATCGAGGCCTTGCGCCGGACGACACCGGATACGACGATCGAAATATTGACGCCGGACTTCCGCAACAAGTCGGAAGCGGCGGTCGAGGCGATTGTTGCGGCCCGGCCCGATGTCTATAATCACAATCTGGAAACCGTTCCCCGGCTTTATCCGACGATCCGGCCCGGTGCGCGCTATTATGCGTCGCTGCGGCTGCTGGAACAGGTCAAGCGGCTCGACCCTTCGATCTTCACTAAATCGGGTGTCATGCTCGGACTGAGCGAACAGCGACTGGAAGTGCATCAGGTGATGGATGACATGCGCAGCGCTGGCGTCGACTTTCTGACCATGGGCCAATATCTGCAGCCGACGACCAAACATGTGAAGGTCAGTGAATTCGTCAAGCCGCAGGCCTTTGATGCTTATGCCTCGGTCGCGCGGGCGAAAGGCTTCCTTTTGGTTGCCTCCAGCCCGCTGACCCGGTCCAGCTATCATGCCGGCGATGATTTTGCCAAAATGCGGCAGGCGCGTGAGGAAAAACTGGCGCGGTCGGGTGCATCGAATGCCGGCGCATAGGGAAACGCGCGACCTACCCTATAGCGCGGCGCAGATGTACGCGCTGGTAGCCGATGTCGGACGCTATCATGAATTTCTGCCCTGGGTGGTGGGGACGCGAATCCGGTCCGACAGTGAAACGGAAATGCTGGCCGATGTTCTGGTCGGGTTCAAAGGCCTTCGGGAACAGTTTTCATCGCGGGTTATCAAGGCGTATAACCAGTCGATCAATGTCGACTATCTCGACGGCCCGCTCAAGCAACTCCACAATGAATGGCGTTTCAGGGCGCGTGACGGTGGCGGATGCCATGTCGATTTTTACGTCGAGTTCACATTCAAAAACCGGGTGTTCCAGAAACTGGCTGGCCAGATGTTCGCCAAGGCGCTGCACAAGATGACCAGCGCATTTGTCGACCGCGCTGGCGAAATCTATGGCAACAGCTACTCGCTATCCTCGGGCAGCAGCAGTTCCAGCGCGACCAGCACGGCCTGAAGCCGAATATCTGCGCGACTCTTGTCTGCGCCAAAAATTTTCCGGTCAGCAACCACATCATCGACGCTTTTGCCTTTTTCGGCCTTGGCAAAAACCACGGTACCAACCGGTTTTTTCTCGGTGCCGCCATCCGGACCAGCGACGCCGGTAATCGCCACCGCCACGTCACAACCCGAATTTTCCAGAGCGCCCTGTGCCATCTCCCAGGCGACCGCGATCGAAACCGCACCAAATGTTTCCAGCAGGTCACCGCTCACGCCGAGCATATTCTGCTTGGCGCCGTTGGAATAGGTGGTGAAGCCGCAATCGAACACATCGCTACATCCCGGGACTTCGGTCAGGGCCGCAGCGACCAGACCTCCGGTGCAGCTTTCGGCCACGGTGATCCGACGACCGGCGGCGCGATTTTTCTCGATGACCGTTGTAGCCAATGCGACAAGTTCGTGGGGGAGCAGATTTTTCATATAGCGGCGCGGTTAGCGCATCATGCCGGTGCTTTGCAAACGGGAATGTCCGGTTTCTGGTCAGCCTTCGGCCCAGCCTGGATGATCTTCAACGCCCGACGGACCAAATTTATCGAGAGCATATGTTGAACATCGCAATGGTTTCTGGCCCAAAAGCGGCAATCCTGGGGCTTGCTTGCCTCGCCAAGCAACCGAGTGAACATGGCGACACTCGCTCATTGCCGAATGGGCAAAGCGCAAATCAGCCAGTTGAGCGATCAGCTTTCACCCTGATTTCCCGCTAGTGAAATCGTGGCAATGGCCTGAGCCGCAATCCCCTCCTTGCGACCGGCAAAGCCCAGCCCCTCGGTGGTGGTCGCCTTGATGCTGACCTGATCCATGGCAATTGACAATATTTCGGCAATATTGCGCTGAATCGTCTCCCGGTGCGGCTTGATCTTGGGGGCTTCGCAGATCACCGTCATGTCGACATTATGGATGATGCCACCCTTGTCGGCGATGAGCGAGGCTGCATATTTGACAAATTGCGCGGAAGGCGCGCCGCGCCATTGTGGGTCCGAGGGCGGGAAATGGTCGCCAATGTCGCCAGCTGCGATGGTTCCGAGCAAGGCATCGGTCAGCGCGTGCAACAAAACATCGGCATCACTATGCCCGGCAAGGCCTCTGTCATGGTCGATTTTTACGCCGCCGAGCCACAATTGCTCGCCAGCGGCCAGGCGATGGACATCATAGCCCATTCCGGTGCGTGTTTGGCGCATATGCTCTGTTCCTTTTTCGGCAAAATCGGCCGGCAATGTATATTTCTTGAGCGCTTCGTCGCCTTCGACGATCGAGACGGCATGACCGGCGGCCTTGAATATTTGCGCATCATCGCTGGCATTCTGGTCCGCTCTAAAATTTTCATGCGCAGCGATGAGTTTCAAATAGTCAAAGGCCTGGGGTGTTTGCACGCGCCACAGGCTGTTACGATCGACGGTCCGGTGGAGCCGGTCGCCTTGCAATTGCACCATCGTATCAACGCTTGGCAGAACGGGGATTGCGGCCGATGCGCTTTTCAGTCGATCGAGCAGCCGGTCTATCACCCGATGCGACACAAACGGCCGCGCAGCATCATGGACGAGAATATATTTGGCGCCGCCGGCTTGCCGGATCGCCATCAGCCCGTTGTAAACGGATTGCTGGCGGGTAGAGCCGCCGATGATGAGTTTATAGGAGGAAAGCGGAGCAAGGACCTCATTCAACTGGTCTTCCTGTCCCGCTGCCACCACGATCCAGATTTGATCGATGCCGGGGTGGGACGAAAGCCGCTCGACGCTATGCTGGACCATCGGCTTGCCACCAATTGGTTCGAACTGCTTGGGAACGTCCAATCCTGCGCGTGCGCCGACGCCGGCGGCCACGATCAACGCATGGGTTTTTTCGGAAGGATCGAGGGTTTCAACCATGAACCGCGATCTACTCTGAGAAAACGGATGAAGCAATTCTTGCCTCGAAATTGATTTGACGATAGAGGCTGCTTAAATTTTAGGCAGCACGTATGAAACTTGATCCCATCTTTATTGGCAATTTGAAAATTGAAAGCCCGGTGATTCTGGCGCCGATGACCGGCGTCACCGATTTGCCGTTTCGCAAATTGGTCCGGCGATTTGGTTCCGGGCTTAATGTAACCGAAATGATCGCCAGTCAGGCGATGATCCGGGAAACACGCCAGTCTTTGCAGAAATGCGCCTGGGATCCGATCGAAGAGCCGGTGTCGATGCAGCTTGCCGGCTGTGATCCCGTCACCATGGCCGAGGCCGCCAAGCTCAATGAAGATCGCGGCGCGCAGATTATCGACATCAACATGGGTTGCCCGGTGAAAAAGGTCGTCAACGGCGATGCCGGCTCGGCCCTGATGCGCGACCTTCCTTTGGCGGCGTCGCTGATCAAGGCGACGGTTGAGGCAGTCAATGTGCCGGTCACCGTCAAAATGCGGATGGGCTGGGATCATCAAAGTCTGAATGCGCCGGAACTGGCCCATATTGCCGAAGATCTTGGCGCGAAGATGATCGTCGTGCACGGTCGGACGCGTTGTCAGATGTACCGGGACAGCGCCGACTGGACCTTTGTCAGCAAGGTCAAGCAGGCGGTGTCCCTGCCGGTCATCGTCAATGGCGACATTTGCTCGATCGAAGACGGTCAGGCGGCGCTCGAGCAAAGCGGCGCCGATGGCGTGATGATCGGCCGCGGTGCCTATGGCAAGCCATGGTTACTGGGTCAGTTCATGCACTGGTTCAAGACCGGAGAAACCCTGCCGGATCCGGACATCCCAACGCAATATGCCATTCTCAACGAACATTATCGCGACATGCTGAAACTTTATGGCGAAGATGTCGGCGTCAAGGTCGCCCGCAAACATATCGGCTGGTATACCAAGGGCCTGACCGGTTCGGCAGAATTTCGCAACCGGGCGAATAGTGAAGCGGATCCTCATATTGTGCTGAAAATGCTGGAGGAATTTTATACGCCCTGGCTGAACAAAGCGGCGGCGTGATGGACGGCTTCCCTTCGAGAGAGCAAATATTGGCTGGGCTCAGCCATGCTTTGATGGTGGTTGATTCGCAGCATATCGTAAGCTGGGTCAATCCATCCGGCGAAGCGCTGTTCGGCACCAGTGCCAAACATCTGATCGGCCGCAAGGTTGATCAAGTCCTGCATTTCTCTGACCCGCGACTGGATGCCGCTCTGACCGAGCAGGATATCAGTCTGACCGCTCGTGGCGTGATGGTCTCAGGCGATGAACGCCGTCTGGGCATTGTTGATTTTGACATTCATCCGCTGGCATCCGATTCCGAATGGCGGGTGATCTCCTTGTCGCCGATGCCGCAGGACGGCCCGATTCTCGAAAGTGAAAATAGCGGTCCGTCCAATCTCGCAATCCGCGCGCCGGACATTCTCAGCCATGAAATCAAAAATCCGCTGGCCGCGATCAGAGGCGCAGCGCAACTGCTCGACCGGCAGCTCGACGAGTCGCAAAAACCTCTGACCCAGATGATCACCGCGGAAGTGGAGCGGGTGGTCAATCTGCTCAACCGGATGCAGACCCTGTCGTCCAATCAGCCGGCCCAGACCAAGGCGGTCAACATTCACACATTGATCGATCGCGCCCGGCGTTCGATCGAGGCGGCGACTGGCCAGGTCGTGAAGATCAAGGACAAATTTGATCCGTCCTTGCCGGATGCCCTGATCGACCCGGACGCGATGATGCAGGTTTTGACCAATGTGCTGGCCAATGCCGTTGACGCCACCAAACATCTGGACAATCCGGAAATCCGGATCGTCACCCGCTATAGTTTCGGCGCCTCCCTGTCTGCGCAAGGCGAGAATGAAGCGATTCGCCTGCCGATCCAGATCATGGTTTGTGACAATGGCCCCGGCGTTCCGGCAGAGCTGGAGCGGGAAATTTTCTCGCCCTTTGTCTCGACCAAGAAAGAAGGGCAGGGGCTGGGCCTCGCTCTGGTGAAAAAGCTGATGCGCGATATGAACGGGCGCATCCGCTATGATCGTGAAAATCAGGACGAGATGAGCAGATTCACCCTGTTTCTTCCCGTTGCCCCGAAAAGCTGACGTCAGGACAATTCATGGCCAAGGAAAAAATCATATTAGTCGAAGACGATTTGTCGGTCAGCCACGTCATCATCACCGCCTTGCGGGCCGAAGGCTATGACGTCGAAAATTGCAAGTCGATCGCCGAGCGTGACGCGCTGATGGCCAGCAGCCACTATGATCTGCTGTTGACCGATGTCGGACTGGGGGAGGGTGAGGGCGACGGGATTTCCTCTCTGGGCAGCGTCAAGGCGACCCATCCGGATATCCCGATCATCATCATTTCCGCTCAGAATACCCTCAACACTGCAGTGCGGGCTTCGGAGACCGGGGCCTTTGAATATCTGCCCAAGCCATTTGATCTGGACGAGCTGGTACAAGTTGTCGGGCAGGCGTTGAAGCCAAAGAATATCCAGCCGATCGAGCCGTCGATGGATGAAGAAAGTCTGCCGCTGGTTGGTCGAAGCCCGGCGATGCAGGATGTCTACCGGATGATCGCCCGGCTCCTGAAAAATGATCTGTCGGTGCTCGTTCTTGGCGAATCGGGGACCGGCAAGGAACTGGTCGCCGAAGCCATTCACGGTCTCGGCCATCGCAAATCCGGCCCGTTCATCGCGGTCAATATGGCGGCCATTCCTTCGGAGCTGATCGAAGCGGAACTGTTTGGCCATGAAAAAGGGGCATTCACCGGTGCCGTGGCCAGCGCCTCGGGCAAATTCGAACAGGCGCAGGGCGGCACGCTTTTTCTCGACGAGATTGGCGATATGCCGATGCACGCGCAAACGCGCCTGTTGCGAGCGCTGCAAACCGGCGAAATCAATCGCGTCGGCGGCAAGGGGCTGGTCAAGCTGGATGTTCGAGTCATCGCTGCCACCAACCATGATTTTCTCGAACTGATCAAGCAGGGCAAGTTTCGCGAAGATCTCTATTACCGGATCAACGTGGTGCCGATCGAATTGCCCCCGCTGCGGGATCGCGCCAGCGATATTCCAGCGCTAACCAAACATTTTCTCAAACTGGCGGTGACCGAGGGACTGCCGCACAAGCAGATTTCACCGGAGGGGATGAACCTGCTTTGCCACAATTATTGGCGGGGCAATGTCCGGGAACTGAAAAATGTCATCTATCGGCTGGTTGTCACCGGCCGGGAGGACACGCTTTCCGAGGACGCCATTCGCCAAATCCTGGCAGCGGAACGCGGCGAGGACCGGGTTGAATCAGCGGATATGGAATTCGAAGGCCATATCAAGTCGATTGTGCTGGGGTTGATGGCCGCCCCGGAAAAGGAAAATCTATACGCCCAGGCGCTGGAAAAATTTGAGAAGCCCTTGCTGATCGAGATGATGCATCACGCCCATGGCAATCAGATAAAGGCCGCCAAGATTCTCGGTATCAATCGCAACACGCTGCGCAAGAAACTCAACGAATATCAAATCGATCCGTCCGAGTCCAAATAGCTGAACCCAAAGCCGACTCCGTCACGGTGGGCACAGGCGGCCGGTTTTGGGGCTCGTCACGACGAAATGACGGTTTGCTTCGCCGAACCGTGATATATTTGCAATATTAGTGCTTTTTCTGCAACGAAACTGTTGTATTGATGGCACAATGACGGTTTTTAACCACAATCCGGAACAGCGTGTCCCCAATTGGCTGCGGCGTCTTGCCCTGATGTCGGAAAAAGAGGCCGTCATGAGACGGGTCGAGTGGATCGTATTGCTTCTGTTTGGCGCGATCATGCTTGGCACCTATTTTCTGTTGAGCCGGCAATCCGATCAAACCGATTTCATCTCGCCGCCTTTGACCGCTGCCCTGCTGGTAGCGAACCTGATTCCCGCGATAACCTTGCTGGTCCTGTTTGGGCGCCGAATTGCAAAGGGGCGGGCGGCCAAATCTTCGATCGGTAGCAAGGGCCGGCTGCACGTCCGGCTGGTTGCCTTATTCTCGCTGGTGGCCAGCATTCCGATGGTGCTGGTGGTCATTTTTGCCTCGCTGCTGTTTCAATATGGCGTTGAGTTCTGGTTTTCTGATCGTGCGAGGGGCATGCTGGAGAATGCAAATGATCTGGCCCGCGGCTATTATGAGCAAAATCAGCGCGAAGTTGGTGAAGAGACGATCACCATGGCCAATGATTTGCGCAATTATTTGCAGCAGGCTGATCTGGAAAGTCCGGAATTTGCCGAGGGTTATGTCTTTCAGGTCCTTTCGCGCAAGCTCAATGAATCGGCGATCATCGAATATGGGCAGGATGGTGTTGCCCGGACCGCGGCGGCGGTTGATCCCGATGACGGAGACCCGCAGCCCAAGATAACCGATGCGGTTCTCAGGCAGCTGCAGCAGGGGCAAAGCTATGTCGTGACCGCCAGGCCGAACAAGATCGAGGCGGTGACTGCGCTTGATCTGAAATCGCGCATATTCCTCTATGCGGCCCGGGACTCCGATATGCTGGCGCTCAGTCAATGGGAGAGGGCACAATCGGTTCTGGCAGATTATGAAGATCTGTTTTCGCGATCCAGAAGCCTGCAATTGCAGTTCAACATTGCCTTGTTCGTCATTTCTCTGCTGATCGTTGGTCTGGTGTTGTGGATTGCATTGCTGGTTGCAGACCGGATGGTAAAACCGGTCAGCGATCTGGTCCATGCGGCCAAACGGGTCACCGAAGGTGATCTTGCGACGCGGGTGCCCACGACCTTTGAAAATGACGAAATTGGCACGCTGGGACGGGCTTTCAACCGCATGACCGAGCGGCTGGAAACGCAGACAACGGCCCTGATTACAGCGAACGAGCAATTGGGGAGCCGGCGGGCGTTTATCGAAGCTGTGCTGGAATCGGTCACTGCCGGCATTATCAGCCTGGATGAAAAAGGCGAGATCAAGCTGGTCAATTCACAAGCCCAGTCGCTGCTTTCAAAGCCGATTGATGACTTGCTCGATGCCGATATTGGCAAGGCGGCGCCACAATTTGCCGAGCTGATCAAGGATGGTGTGGAAAATAGTATCATCGAATTTGCCTCCGATTCAGACATGCGCACTCTGGCGGTGAAAATTGTTGGCGGCCCAACCGGCCATGTGATCACCTTTGAAGACATAACCCAGCAATTGCTCGATCAGCGGCGGGCAGCATGGTCCGATGTCGCGAGACGCATTGCCCATGAAATCAAGAATCCTCTGACACCGATTCAATTGGCTGCGGAACGATTGCAGCGCAGATTTGGCAAGCATATCAAAGACGATGTCGCCGTGTTTGAGAATCTGACCAACACGATTGTCCGCCAGGTCGGAGATTTGAGAAATATCGTCGATGAATTTTCTTCCTTTGCGCGGATGCCCAAACCGGTTTTCCGTCAGGAAAATCTCGACGATATCCTGAAACAGGCCCTGTTCATGCAGGATGTGGCATGGCCGTCCATCGCCTTTAACTTCATCTCTGATGATCAGCCAATATCGCTGGTCTGCGATCGCCGGCAATTGGGACAGGCGCTCACCAATATCATAAAGAACGCTGCGGAAGCGATTGAACAAAAGGCCGAAACCAGCGCCGATTTTCAGGTCTCTGACGGTGAAATTGAGCTGGCCGTTCGCACGGAAAACCAGATTGTCGTCATCGAACTGACGGATAATGGCATCGGCCTGCCGATCGAGCGAGACCGTATCGTCGAGCCCTATATGACGACACGGGCCAGTGGCACCGGATTGGGCCTGGCGATCGTCAAGAAGATTGTCGAGGAACATTTCGGTGAGATGAAATTCAGCGACGCACCCAATGGCGGCACCAGGGTGACGATCCGGCTCAGTCCATCCCAATTGGCGAGATTGTCGCACGGGACGGAAGATGAACATCCCGATTCGCTGTCTGGCCCTGCCGGAAATGGCCAACAAATGGTAGAAATTGATAAATGAGGATTAGAGGTTCAACATGGCGTTAGATATTCTGGTTGTCGACGACGAACCCGATATTCGTGATCTGATATCCGGCGTTCTGGAAGACGAGGGCTACACCACCCGGGTGGCGGCCGACAGTGACGCAGCCCTTGCGGCTGTCAACGAGCGGCGGCCTTCGCTGGTTCTGCTCGATGTCTGGCTGAGAGGTTCGCGGCTGGACGGTCTGGAATTGCTGACCGAGTTGAAGCAGCTCGATGCAAAAATGCCGATCATCGTGATCTCTGGCCACGGCAATATCGACACTGCGGTCGCTGCCATATCGCAAGGCGCCGTCGATTTCATCGAGAAACCCTTTGAAGCCGAACATCTGCTGCATCTGGTTTCAAGGGCGACCGAGACGGAGCGGCTTCGCCGGGAAAACGAGATTCTCAAGGCGCGGGTGGGTTTTGCTGATGAGCTGACTGGCAACTCTGCCGCGTTGAACAGTGTACGCGCGACATTGAAGCGCGTCGCCGGCACCGGCAGCCGCCTGCTGATTTCTGGTCCGGCGGGGGTAGGCAAGGAAGTTGCCGCCCGATTGATGCACAATTGGAGTTCGCGTTCCAATGCCGCCTTTGTAACCATAAGCGCCGCCAGGCTCTCGCCGGAAAGTGTTGAAGAGGAACTTTTTGGCACCGAACGGAACGGAAAGATCGAAAAAACCGGCCTGATGGAAGAGGCGCATGGCGGAACATTGTTCATCGATGAAGTCGCGGACATGCCGCTCGACACCCAGGGCAAGATATTGCGGGTTTTGACGGAGCAAAGTTTCAACCGGCTTGGCGGTTCCCAGAAAGTGAATGTCGATGTCCGGGTTGTCTCGGCAACCTCGCGAGATCTGGAAGTCGAGATCCGCGAAAAAAGGTTCAGGGAAGATCTGTTCTATCGCCTCAACGTCGTGCCGGTAATCCTGCCGCCGCTGAACCAGCGGCGCGAAGATATTCCGGTTCTGGTCGACCATTATGCGGCGCGATTTGCTGCCGAACAACGCTTGCAGCCGCCCGAAATCTCCGATGAAGCAATGGCGGCACTTCAGGCTTGCGACTGGCCAGGCAACGTCCGGCAGTTGCGAAATGTAGTCGAGCGCACGATCATTCTGGCCCCCAAGGATAATTTTACCAAAATCGAGGTAGAGATGTTGCCACCCGAAGTGCTGGGCAATGACGACGATCTCGACCAGGGCGTTGCGTCGCTGATGGGGTCGCCGCTGAGAGAAGCGCGGGAGAGTTTCGAACGGGAATATCTGAAAGTGCAGATCAGGCGCTTTTCCGGCAATATCTCAAAAACCGCGAATTTCATTGGCATGGAGCGATCCGCCCTGCACCGAAAATTGAAGATATTGGGCCTCGCTTCGCGAAAGAAACCGGACCTCGAGTGAGCGTAACGGTTAAGCGGTTGTCGTGAACGCACGAATCCCATATATGAAAAGCGAAGGTCCCCTCGATGGCCAGATGTCGTCGAAAAAATCATAAATGCCATCGTAAAGATAGCCAATAATAGGAGTCAAATATGACCGATAAATCAAACAATTTACAGGATTTATTCCTCAACTCCCTCCGGAAATCGAAAACCCCCGTGACGATGTTCCTGGTAAAGGGTGTCAAGCTTCAGGGCATTGTAACCTGGTTCGACAATTTTTCCGTACTGCTCCGCCGCGATGGACAATCCCAGCTGGTTTACAAACATGCCATTTCCACAATCATGCCATCGGAGGCGCTCGACACGCAACCCTTTGCCGATCTGATGGAAAATGCCAAGACCAGAGCAGGGGTGCTGCAAGAGGTGTTCCTCTCGGCGGTTCGGGACAGCAATGATCCGGTGACGATGTTTCTGGTCAATGGCGTGATGTTGCAGGGCGAAGTTTCTGCCTATGATCTGTTTTGCATCCTGCTCGAACGGGAAGGCCTGTCGCAACTCGTTTACAAGCACGCCATTTCCACCGTGCAACCGGGTGGAGCATTGAATCTGGCGGACTATAACAATGCCGATGATGGTGCGCATTGATACCATTTGAGAAGGAAAGTCTCGACAGCAAGAGCCGTCGGGCGCTTGTCGTACATCCTGACATGGTGTCTCTGAGCCAGACTGCGCTCGAGCATCGCCTTGATGAAGCCGTTGGCCTCGCTTTGGCCATCGGATTGGTCGCGACGGCGTCCCATTATTTCTCGGTTCGCAAACCCAAGCCCGCCACCCTTTTTGGATCGGGCCAGGTAGACCAGATCCGCACGATGATGACGGAAAATGAGGCCACGATATTGATTGTGGATGGCAGTCTGAGCGCAATCCAGCAGCGGAATCTGGAAGAAAAGCTCGACGTCAAGGTCATCGATCGAACCGGCCTTATCCTCGAGATATTTGGCGCCCGGGCGGTCACCGCGGAAGGCCGTTTGCAGGTCGAACTCGCGCATCTTGATTATCAGGCAGGCCGCCTGGTGCGCAGCTGGACCCACCTCGAACGGCAGCGCGGCGGGTTTGGCTTTCTCGGAGGACCGGGCGAAACCCAGATCGAGTCGGATCGGCGCATGATTCGCGACCGCATGAGCAAGCTGCGCAAAGACCTCGCCCATTTGCGCAAGACCCGCGCTCTGCACCGCGAGCGGCGCCAGCGCGCGCCCTGGCCGGTGATCGCTCTTGTCGGCTATACAAATGCCGGAAAATCGACCCTGTTCAACCGGCTATCCGGCGCGGACGTATTTGCCGAGGATTTGCTCTTTGCAACCCTCGACCCGACCATGCGGGAATTTACGCTGCCGGGATATGACAAGGCGATCTTGTCGGACACGGTTGGATTTGTGTCCGACCTGCCGACGCAATTGGTCGCGGCTTTCCGGGCCACGCTCGAAGAAGTGAGCGCGGCCGATATCGTCGTGCATGTGCGTGATATTTCGCATGAAGCAAGCGACGCACAAGCCCGGGATGTTAGACAAATATTGGCCGACCTTGGCGTATCCGAGGAAGCGGGCGAGGGGCCTCCGGTGATCGAAGCCTGGAACAAGATCGACAAGATTTCCGTTGATGACCCGCAATATGCGCGGATATCCTCGCCCTTGCCCGAAAATGTTTGCGCCATCTCAGCCGAGACCGGAGCCGGCGTCGACGCTCTGGTCAACCTGATGGCAAAAACATTGTCGGAAGGCTATAAGACCGAACAGGTGACGGTCGCGGCGTCTGATGGCAGGCGTATGGCCTGGTTGCACGAAAATGGTCGGGTGCTGAGCAGCGAGCAGGAGTCAGACAATCTGATCGTCGCGGTGGAAATGTCACCGAGAAACTGGGGCCGCTATCACGCGCTTCACTAAATGATCAGCCAGCGGCGAGACTTGCCTTGGCCTTTTGCCATTCCACTTCCAGTTCGTCGATCGACATATCCTGCATGTCTTTGGTAATATTGGATTCTATCTGATTGAATCTCTTGGTGAATTTATCTGTCGCGTCGGCCAGGGCGCGTTCGGCATCGACCTTGTAATGACGGGCAAGATTGACCGCAGAAAAGAGCAAATCGCCGATTTCTTCGTGCACTTCGTCGTCGCTCGTGGCGGACGCAACCTCGTCCAGTTCCTCGAGCAGCTTGTCCTTCACCGGTGCCTTGTCGGGCCAGTCAAATCCGACACGGGCAGCCCGTTTCTGGATTTTTTGCGCCCGCAACAACGCGGGCAGGGCCAGCGCAACACCATCCAGCGCGCTCGACTGGCCGGATTGCGCGCGTTCACCGGCCTTGATCTGTTCCCATCCCGGGCTCGCATCAGCCTCGCCAAAGATATGCGGATGACGGCGGGTCATTTTGTCACAGATTGAATTGACGACATCCTCAAAATCAAATGTGCCGCTATCGGCTGCAATCTGGCTGTGAAATACCACCTGGAGCAGGAGATCGCCAAGCTCGTCCTTCAGTGCCAACATATCTTCGCGATTGATGGCATCGGCAACTTCATAGGCTTCCTCGATGGTATAGGGTGCAATGGTCTTGAATGTCTGCACCTTGTCCCATTCGCAACCGTGGTCCGGATCGCGCAAACGCCGCATGATTTCAAGCAGGGGATCGATCAATATTGCATCCGTTCTAACATATCAATTAGGTTGATAATATATATTATGTTAAATTAATCATCATCCAGCCGGGGCTCTGGCCGGCGGTTCCAACACCATTTCCGGCCCTTCTACGCGCCAACTTCCCAACTTTGACAAAAAATTCATGCCAATCACATTGGAATCGCCGAATTCTTCCGCAACAACAACCGGCAGATTCTGCGCCACCATCGGACCAATCTGCAGCGACTGAATGGTTCCACGCTGTGCCTCTACCGATCCATTGGCTGTGGTCAGCAGCACCGGAAACGGACTTTCACTGATATCGATCCCGGCATTTTGGGCCGTTCGCAATGTCATCGCCGTGGTGGTCGCACCGCTGTCGATCAGGAATCGCACCGGCAGCGCGTTGACCTTTGCATCGACCCAGAAATGACCGTCCGGCGATTGCCGGATTCTCAGCGTATCGCCAACCACAAGCTGTTCGTTTGCACCGGTCATTTCACCGGACACCCGGCTCCATACTGCCAATATTTCGCGCTGATAGGAAAACCCAACGATGAAGACCGCGAATATCGCCACCCATACCAATATATTCCGGACGATCTCGCCAAAGCCGATCCGCCGAGAGAATAATGCGCTGGCAACCAGCACCAGCGCGCCAATTGCGAACACGAGATTGATATTTTGGTCTTCGGTCAACGCTCAGATTTCTTTCACATAGCCATCATAGCCGGGCCGCACATCGTCCGGCAATATGGTAACAAGATGGTTATAGTCCATCGATTTGTCCATATGTGTCAACAGGCTCAATTTCGGATGCACATCGCCGATCAGGGCCAATGTCATGTCGAGATGCGCGTGCGTCGGATGCGGTTCATCGCGCAACGCATCGACGACAAACAGGTCGCAGTTTCGATACAATGCCCGCATTTCCGGTGTAACTTCGCCAAAATCGGTTGCGTAAACGATGGATTTTTCCTGATGTTCAAAGCGCAACCCTGCCGATGTTATACCGCCATGTGGCTGATCGACAAAGCGGACCAGAATATCACCAATTTCAACATCACTCTCGAGCGCAATATCATCACATATGGATGGATAATATTTGTGACCCTCAAAGGCATAGGCGAAACGCTGTTTCAGGCTGCCAAGCGCGAAAGGCCGGGCATAGGCGGGTATCGGTTTGCGGGTTTGCTGGAATACTGACCGGAGATCATCAATGCCGTGGCAATGATCAGCATGATCATGCGTCCAGATCACCGCATCGATCCTGTCGATATCATTGTCGAGAAACTGGTTTCGCAAGTCGGGCGAAGTATCGACCAATATCCGGGTGGTCGGGCTTTCTACCAGGATCGAGACCCGGCTTCTGCGGTTTTTTGGCTCGTTCGGATCGCAGTCACCCCAGTCATTGCCGATACGGGGAACGCCCGCCGAAGTTCCGCATCCCAATATGGTGAGTTTCAAAGCCAAATTCAGGGTCGCGCCTTGGAGAAGAGCTGATAGAAATTCCGACTGGTTGTTTCGCAAAGCTGGTCATATTCTTCGCCGCGCAACCCGGCGAGATAGCGGGCGGTATCAGCAACAAATGCCGGTTCCCCGGTTTTTCCACGATGCGGAACTGGAGCCAGGAAAGGTGCATCGGTTTCGACGAGAAGCCGGTCTGCCGGCAATTTTGCTGCCGTTTCCTGCAAATCCTTGGCATTTTTGAAAGTCACGATACCGGAGATTGAAATATAGAGGCCCAGAGCCAGGGCCTTTTGTGCAAAATCTTCGCTGGCGGTGAAACAGTGGATCACACCGGAATAGGCGCCCTGCTCCATTTCCTCGGCCATGATTTCGGCCGTATCCGCTTCTGCATCGCGGGTGTGGACGATGATTGGCAGGCCAGTTTCGCGCGCTGCATGAATGTGGGTGCGAAAACTCTGTCTCTGCTGCTCCCTGTCGCTGTGATCATAATAATAGTCCAGCCCGGTCTCACCAATCGCCACAACCCGCGGATGGGCCGCCTCTTCAACCAGTTTGCCGAGATCGACATCGGGATGGGCATCGGCTTCGTGCGGGTGAATCCCGATACTGGCCCAGACGTCTGGTTCGCGTTCGGCCGTCTGAACAATGTCTCGCCATTCGCTTTCACGGGTGGAAATGTTGAGCATCGCGGTTACACCGCTTTGCCGGGCCCGATCCAGAACCGCCCCCTGCTCCTCGACCAGACCCTTGTAGTTCAAATGACAATGGCTATCGACTAGCATATCAGGACTCTGCTTCTTCTGTCAGCAGTTCAAGACGCGGAAAAATCCCTATCGGCGCTGGCAGCTCAAGCCCCGCTTCTATCGGCGTCACAAGATGTTCAAAATCGCGGGCATCCGGCGATTGGGCAAGCAGATCCAGCATCCTGTCGCAGCTTTCCGGCATCACCCAGCGCAGCATGATCGCCAGTTGCCGGATCGCTTCTGCCGTATGGTAGAGCACGCTGTCCGCCCGAGCCGGGTCGGTCTTGCGCAATGCCCATGGCGCCTGATCGGCGAAATATGTGTTGGTCGCGCTCAGCCGCTCGCGAATGATATCGAGCGCCTGATCGATCTTGAATAGGCCGCCGGTGACCGCCGCTTTCACATCGGAAAAACAAATGTCCAACTGGCTTAGCAACTGCTGCTCGGCCTCGGTTGGCTCCCCAGGGGGCGGCACTTTGCCTTCGCAATTTTTGGCAATCATCGACAGACTGCGCTGCGCCAGATTGCCAAAATTATTGGCAAGATCGGCATTGGTCTTGGTGACAATGGCATCTGCGGAATAGGTTCCATCCTTGCCAAAAACAACGTCAGCGAGCAGGAAGTAGCGCAATTGATCGACACCAAAGCGCTCCGCCAATGCCATCGGATCGACCACATTGCCGACCGACTTGGACATTTTTTCGCCGCGGTTGAGCAGAAAGCCGTGCCCGAAGACCTGCTTGGGTACTGCCAATCCGGCACTCATCAAAAAGGCCGGCCAGTAGACGGCATGAAAACGGACGATATCCTTGCCGATCAGATGAAGATCCGCCGGCCAATATTTGGCGAACATGCCCTGAGTGTCCGGATAGCCAACGCCGGTCATATAGGTCGTCAACGCATCAACCCAGACATACATGACATGGCCTGGTGATCCCGGCACGGGAACGCCCCAGTCAAAACTGGTCCGCGAAACGCTGAGATCCCGCAGGCCGCCCTCAACAAAGCGCATGACTTCGTTGCGGCGGCTTTCAGGTTCGATGAATTCCGGATGGTCTTGGTAAAGCTTCAGCAATTTATCCTGATATTCCGACAGTTTGAAGAACCATGTTTCTTCTGCAGTCCACTCGACCGGTGTGCCTTGAGGCGAAAGCTTCTCATCGCCCTCGCCTGTTTCCAGTTCGTCTTCTGCGTAAAAGGCTTCATCGCGCACCGAATACCAGCCTTCATAGCGGTCGAGATAGAGATCGCCATTGGCTTCCATCGCTTTCCACAAGGCCTTGCTCGCCTCGTGATGAGCCGCTTCGCTGGTGCGCCGAAAACCATCATGCCGAATATTCAATAGCTGGCACATGTCTTTAAAATATGAGGACATTTCATCAGCAAGCTCGATGGTCGTCTTGCCCGCCTCACGCGCGGTCTGGACCATTTTCAGCCCATGTTCGTCGGTTCCGGTGATCAGCCGGACATCGCGGCCGCTCAGCCGGTAAAATCGTGCAATGGCATCGGCAGCGATCGCTTCATAGGCATGGCCAATGTGCGGACGACCATTGGGATAGCTGATCGCGGTGGTAATATAGAAGGGTTCAGACATAGCGTCTCTCTTGATGGATTGGCGGCGCTTGTAAACAGCCAAAATCTCTATTCTTTTTGATTGTCCTGAGAGAGTTCCCCCATAAGACTGCCGAGCCGGAATATTACCGCCTGATTATCCAGCGCCTTTGGCAACGCCATGTTGGCCAGATCACTGGCTTCACGCCATTTTTCGATGGCTTGCAGCGAGCAGGATCGCTGGGCACCCTTGATCTGCTCCGCAATCAGACTGGGGGCCCGTTCCAGAAATGCGCGATATCTTGGCGTCGCTGCCTTCAATGCGAGCTTCCTTGCCAATTCGCTTTTCAAACTATTGTCCCTGTCACCGGATTTGATGATTTGTCGGGCAATGCCCTCTAGCTCGGCAAGTCCGACTTCGGCATATTGCAAGGCGCGTCCCGGCGAACCCTCACCGGCCAAAACCAGCGTTTCGAGATCGGCCTCTCCCAATTTGGGCGCGGCGCTTTTCAGCACAATACGCATCTCATCAGCGCTCAATGGATCGAAGCGCAGCATCTGGCATCGTGACCGGATCGTCGGCAACAGCCGGTCAGGCATATGGCTGATCAGAAAAAATATGGTATTTTTTGGGGGTTCTTCCAAGTTTTTCAAGATGGCATTGGCCCCGGCGCGTTCAAGATCATCGGCCGCATCAATGACCACCACCCGATATTCAGAAATGGAGGCCTGATTCTGAAACAGCGGCTGCAGGGCACGGATCTGGTCGACCTTGATATTGCGCGCCAGTTCATGTTCCTCCAGCGCGTCGAGACCATGGTCCCGCGCCTTCTTCTCCTCCTTGTCGCCTTTCGGGCCGCGACGGAGCAATCGAAAATCCGGATGCGAGCCGGCGGCGAGAAGATGCCCGGCTTCGTCGTCCTGATTGTCGGAAAAACCTGCCGGCTGATTGCGGGAATTGAGCAGAAAATGAGCGGCTTGCTGTGCGAAGGCCGCTTTGCCCAATCCCTTGTCACCCGCCAGAATCCAGGCGTGGTGGAGCATGTCTTTGGCAAGCGACTGGTAGAATATCTGCCGGGGTTTGTCATGACCGAGATATGACGTCATGGCATCAAGTCGCCGAGACTTTGCACAAGATTTTCGGTGATGGCCTCGGCGGCTTGCGCGGCATCGACGAGGCGGATTCGGTCTGGTTCATCGGCGGCAAACTGTCGAAAATTGGCCATGACCGCCTGATGATAGTCGCTGTCCCTGCCCCCAATCCGGTCACTGTCGCCGCGATCTCTCGATTCCGCTCTTTTCGATGCAACCGCTTCCGGCAGATCGAGAATGAAGGTCCGGTCGGGCATCAGACCATTGCTGCCGATCCGGTGCAAATCCATGATTTCAGCGTCGCCAAGCGGTCCGCTGACGCTTTGATAGGCCCGGCTGCTGTCGATGAAACGATCGCAGATCACCCATTCTCCCCGGATCATCGCAGGACCGATCAATTTGGCGCAATGTTCGGCTCGTGCCGCAGCGAACAGCAGGGCTTCCGTGCGAATATTCCATTTTTCCTCTGCGCCGCTCAGCAGCAATTCGCGGATGATTTCCGCACCGGGCGTACCACCCGGCTCCCGCGTCAGGGTTATTTTGAGGCCCTTTTTCTCCAGAGCATCCGCGAGCGCTCTGGCCTGGGTGGACTTGCCCGTTCCCTCCCCGCCTTCCAGGGTGATGAAACGGCCCTCGGTCACGCCAATCCGAGCAAAGATTTCAATCCGGCCCAGACACGATCAAAAAAGCCGGCCTCACCAATATCTTCGCCTGCCACCAGGGGCACGGACTGTTGACCGGCATCTGCCGTGGTAACGATCAATGTTGCTATTGGTTGGCCTTTGACAATTGGCGCCTTGATGGGGCCGTTATATGTTACTTTCATCGATATTTGGCCGTCTGAAGCTTTCGGGATGGTGGCAAAGAGATCCTTGGCCGCGACAAGAGATACGGTCGAACTGTCACCCAATTGCACTTCGGCATTCTGGATTTTCGTGCCTTTGTCGAACAGCTTCTTTGGCTCCCAGGCATTGAATCCCCAGTTCATGAATTTGACCGACTCCTCGATGCGGCCACCATAGCTATCAAGCCCGGCCAGCACCGACACGAGACGCCGGCCCTTTTGTTCTGCCGAACCGGTAAAACCATAGCCCGCTTCTTCGGTATGACCGGTCTTCAGCCCGTCGGAACCAGCCACTTTGCCCATCAGCGGATTACGATTCGATTGTTTGATGCCATTCCACTCAAACTCGTCCTGGCCATAGAAAGTATTATATAATTTCGGGAAATTATTCACCGTCGACGATCCCAAATTCGCCAAGTCCCTGGCCGTTACCATGGTTCGGCCTTCATCCGGCCAGCCATTGCTATTGCCAAAACGGCTCTTCGACATGCCCAATTCTTTGGCGCGTTTGTTCATCAGCCCGACAAAGGCTTCTTCGGTACCGGCAATGCCTTCGGCCAGCACGACGCAGGCGTCATTGCCAGACAGGGTTACGATACCATGCAGCAAATCGCTTACGCTGACCTGATCGCCGACGCCAAGGAACATCGTGGAACCCTGATTATTCCACTTTATCCAGGTTGCCTCGTTGACGCGAAACTTGTCATCCAGCTTGAGCTTGCCTTTTTCGATCAGGTCAAACGCAACATAGACGGTCATCATTTTCGCCATCGAAGCGGGCGGAATTTGCTTGTCCGCATTTTTCTCGAACAACACCGCGCCTGAGGACAAGTCCGTCATATAAGCGATGGGAGCATCGGTATCAAAGCTGGGTGCCGCAACAACGACGGATGATAAGGCGATGAAAGGCAGTGAAGCCAGGAGATATTTTTTCATTTAGGCCAAGATTCCCGATCAATATTTAACGGCAAGAAAGCTATTTGTCCGTGCGCAAGATTCGGGCTCCGCTATAGCCGCGCTGCTGCGCCTGTGCCAGCCCTGCTTGCGCTTCTTGTTCACTGGAATATGGCCCGTAGCGCACACGCCAAATCGAACGCGTGCCGTCCGGAACCACTTTTGCTCCGATTTTTCTGGCCAGAATATCTGCCCGCGATTTACTGCTGAACGCTGCGACCTGTACGGCATAGGATCCGGCCAAACCACCAACATAATTGTCTCCGACACTATTTTCGGCGGCAACAGGACGCCCGGCACCTTCCACAATGAAGCGGCCATCACGTGTTCCGGCCGTTGGCGGCGTCACGGATGCGGGACGGGCGGTTGAGCCGGACGCCGGCGTTGAATAAGCGGGCGCAGTAGCCTGGCTGATTGGCGCAGCCGGCCGAGGGAGCTTGGCCAGATTTTTCCGCAATATCGAAAGCAGCGAATCCGGGGTCGCAATGCGTTCAGTTGCGGGAGCGCCCAGACGAAGCACCGCACGCTCTTGTTCATTCGGATTGACTTTGCGGACGCGGACGCCGGAAACACCATCTTGATCAATACCCAACTGCTTTGCGGCTCCATGGGACAGATCGATCAGCCGATCATTGGCGAAAGGTCCGCGATCATTGACCCGAATCAAAATTGTGCGCCCGGTATCCAGAGCGGTCACCTCGACATAGGAAGGGAGCGGCAGCGTCTTGTGCGCGGCCGAGATGCCCTGCGGATTGAACGCTTCACCATTGGCCGTCGGGTTGCCAGACAACTCTTCACCATACCAACTGGCATAGCCTACTTCGTCGTAGCTTTGCACATCCTCGGGTGTGTAGGTGTTGCCACCCACCTTGTAGGGATCGCCAATTTTTTGTGGGTAGTCGGAAACCGCGGCTGACCCTGCTGACTGGCCTGGGCCGGTGGGAGCGGGCGATCCGTCCGGAAACTGACCAAAATCGCGCGCGCTACTGCACCCGGCCAGAGCCAGGGTTGCGGCCGACAATATTCCAAGTTTAACTGCGTATTTCATCCGCTAATAACCCCACTGCTAGCCCGTAAAAATTCGAACAATTATAATCCAGAATGACGCGATAATTCCCCGTCAACAAATAAGCCCTGCTGCCAGCTCCATCGGGTTCGAGCAGGGTTGCCATTGTGCCGCTATCCAGAGTCTTTCCGGTCGCCGGCGCAACGCCGAGCGCGCGCCATTCCGCCATGCTTTTCCATTGGCTATGTCGGCCGAATACGCGCGAACAGCGGGTCGGAACAATCCTGCTTTCTATCGCCTGGCGATCGAGCGACGAAGGGACGTTGACGGCGATGCCCCAAGGCTCCCCCCGGCGCCATCCCGAATTGACAAAATAATTGGCAATCGAGGCGACGGCGTCATATTCGCTATTCCAGATATCTGCATATCCGTCACCGCTGCCATCTTTTGCCAGCCGCAAATAGACCGAGGGCAGAAATTGTGGCATGCCCATGGCCCCTGCCCAGCTTCCCTTCAGCGCCGATTGAGGAACGCCCTTGTCGATCAGCTTCAGCACGGCGAGCAATTCAGGTTCAAAAAGCGAGCGGCGTCTGCCTTCATAAGCCAGGGTTGCCAGTGACCGGGGAATATCGAAGTCGCCCATGTAGGAACCATAGTTGGTTTCTTTGCCGTAGATGGCCATGATGATCGGACCGGGTACGCCGGTTTCGCGTTCAACATCGATCAGCTTGGCTATCAGGCGGCGATAAGCTGCCTTACCGTTTTCGATCCTCTCCGTTGTGATATGCCGCCGCTGATAGGGAGCAAAGGGCGGAATTGCGCTATTGGTGCTCCCACCCGGCTGGGACTGATCCAGTTCGATCACCCTCGGATTATAGGTCAGGCCGGGCAGCACCTGATCCAGGGTCTGCGCACGCACACCCTCCTGCAAGGCTTTCTGGCGCACTTGCTGGAGATAGGATTCAAAGCTGGAGCCGGATTCTTGTGCTTTGGCGTCTTGCATCGGCGTAGCGGCGCTAATGCTGACAAGAGCAAGAGCGCTGCAGGCGATAGCGGTCATGATACGCATGAATACTTCCCTTTCGTCATCCCGTTGTCGCACAAAGCGAGTCGCAGGGGAATCCCTAAATAACCCGGAGAAGCAACCACTCGGCCCAAAAGCCGCAATTGACCGAAATCTGGCTCTCATATTTCAACCGTTTACAAAATGTTTTGCGCTTTCAAATCGGGAACGCTAGGACGCGTGCGACCCGGCCCTAAGGGCTGTGCGGACAGGTGGCAGAGTGGTCGAATGCAGCGGTCTTGAAAACCGCCGAGGGTGCAAGCTCTCCGTGGGTTCGAATCCCACCCTGTCCGCCAATATTCCTAGTCAACTATATGATACTTATAGATAAATGTGAGAACCAAAATATGGGCCCTACTCCCGGCCCCACTATGAAAAATTACTGTGAAGTTATGCGAACATTCACAATTTCCAACATCCATCGTTTAGCGCGCTCCCGCACTTCTGCGGTTTTAGCGTTGACGGCCAGCTTCATAATTTCTGCCAGCGCCTCTGTTTTCGTTTGAGGGTCCCAGTATTTATTCATTTCGCGTTCGAACGCCGATGCCTCCCGCTCGCCTATTCCTGGGAATCGAATTACGTTGTTCATCTGGTGATCTCCTATGGTTTTGAGCAATCAAAAAAACACGGAAAACTGCTATTTTCAAGGAGTTTTATGTCGACAAACAGAACCACCAAAATCGACGCCTGAAAGACGCGAATTCAGCGGTGTGCACAAAAGCAGAAAGTCGCTGGTGGCTTTGCCGGCCATCAATATAGACACGCCGAAGCAGCAAAGCCGACCCCCGGCCCTCATTTCTCACCGGCCGCTGATGTGAAGTCATGGTGCGATCCGCTCGTAACGCGATCCAATACGACGCCGCTCAAGCAGGGTATTGAAGCCCACCCCTATATATTCACCGCCCCACCCCCGACCCCTCGGGGGGTGCTCGACGGCCGAGCCGCAAATTCTATTCCAGCCCCCCACACTAATTTTCGTTTCCGAAAAGCCGTATGGAGGCAATCTAGGCCTTCAAAAGAACCGATTGCAGAATATTTCTAACTCCACTCGTCGCATTTTTTAAAATTTTTTTCCTTGGCCAATAGCGGACTATTCAAGACTTATGATGACAAGTTGTCATCACAACACATTGTAGTAACACAATTATATATTGAATGACGCTTCTATATCGTTACCTTCTGGTGTTGTCAGATATTGCGAAGGAGTCCCAAAATGCAAAGCTCGATAGAAAGAATTACCGATAACGTGCCCCAAGCCTGTGAACGGCTGGGGATTTCCAGAACCTTGATTTACAAAGAAATCAACTCAGGCCGACTGAAAGCGGTGAAGGCTGGCCGGCGGACAATTATCACTCGCGATGCGCAAGATGCTTGGCTTGGAAGTCTTACCAGCGATCAGGCGTCGTGACAGAACGCGAATTGGTACCCGTTGATGCAGACACGGCGCCGGCTGCTGCCGAATTGGTAATTGTGATGGTACAAATTGAGGTATCCTCAGCCGGTGTTACGGGAGGAGATTGGGCCGATGAGGTCGGGCCTTTTTTTGGCGTGGATTTTGATTTTCCTCCAGAAGATTGGCGCTTTGGGAAACTATCGGATTATGAAGGTCCTGAATTGGCCAATGAGCTTCGGGCTTTTGAGCTTAGGAAGCAGGATATTCCCCCCGGCCATATGCTGCTTCCCCCTCAGCGCGATCTTGGACAGGAACCAGACCAGTCTATAATCGATGCCTTAATGGCAGCCGTCGGCATGCAACTATTGCCCTCCATGATCCTCCTTCGGGCCATTGGCGGTGTTCGGTTTGATTGTCCGCGCGAAGAGGTTGATGATCCCCATGATTTAATTTCCCCTCGGTTTATATTTGTTTGCTCACGAGCTGACGCGGAACAAATTGCCCCTCAATTTTCTTATGATGTTGATAAGAACGAAGAGCCCGCGCGGAAAGCAGAGCGAGAATCTACGCCATGGCTAATTGATGAGCAGATTGGTGACGTCGACCAGCAATTGAAGCAGTTTCGTGTGTACACAAGGTGCTGTCATCCAAACGCAACGGCAATTTTCAACGAGTTCTCGAACTTCAATTCCAAAGATGCAAATCGTTGTTTTGGTGGACCAACCACACCTGATCTGTTGCCAGCCGCTGATGAGGGAATGAACGACTGGATGCAGCGCATCGCTCTGTCCACCGATGAGATTGATAAAATTCTCCGTTATTGGGATATGGCTGAAAGACAAGCAGAGTCGTTTTTGGCGCTATATCCAGGCAGAAAGCCCCCGAGGGAGGAGTTCCTTGTCCCCGGCCTCATTCCAAAGGGCAAGGTCACACTTCTTTTTGGTGAAGGCGGTGCGGGCAAATCAACTCTGGTGACAGAATTGGCCGCAAAGGTTGCGGATACACGCCGTGATTCTTGGGATTTTTTGGGGACGCCGGTAAAAAGTGGTGGCAAGGTGCTTGTTTTTACAAAAGACGAAACACCAGCAGATTGGCATTTGCGATTAGAATATTTCGGACCGGAATTACCGATTTTTATGTTCGATTATCCGAACGCGTCTTTGGCTCAATGCGCAAGCATTGCCGCTAAATACGATGATGTCTCATTGATAATCTTCGATCCGTTCGTCAAATATGCGGGCGAGGATGAAGATAGTTCGATCAAAACTACTGCTGCGATGTCACAATTCAAGAGCATAGCGCATGCGCATAATTGCGGGCTAATAGTTCTTCATCATCTGAAAAAAGGTTCGTTCGGCAATTGGAATACCATGAGGTACGGTGCCAGAGGTTCTTCTGCCATTATTGATTCGGCTCGGATGAATATCGGAATTATGAGGAGACCGGGCGACATCGCAGAAATTGCGATTGCTAAAACGAATATCATTCCCAAATATTTGACGTGGGGGGAGGTCAACCAACCGCGGCGCTTTTATCGAAATAAGGATACGCTTACACTGGATCCGGAACCGGCTGGGCTAAACGGGAAGGCGCCATCAACCTTAGAGCCCGATCCGAAAGTAGTTGAGCAATACCAGCATGTTATGATTCAGTCCGTCTTTGCGAAGAGATGGAGTGAACAATGGCATGGACTGGTATTGC
>Ga0163215_100204_pt1 | contig 147056 bp, 137 predicted proteins | sample SynspAceP_FD_185934 | JGI IMG/M metagenome (GOLD analysis project Ga0163215, IMG submission 185934) | Saline lake microbial communities from Ace Lake in Antarctica - Synechococcus sp. Ace-P (Hybrid Assembly) | ecosystem: Environmental > Aquatic > Non-marine Saline and Alkaline > Saline | place...
CAGAGCGAATGCGGGTCTCAGCCTGTCGTTCAAGCTCTTCGATGCCAGGAATGGACGTGGTCAGAGAACGCGTACCGATCAGCCCCATCACATAGGGGATATGGATGGCATAGTGGGTTTCGCGCGCTTCCTGATCGGGGAACCCGAAGGCGGTAAAGGCCGCCGGAGCTGGTTCGGTTTCCCACATGCCCTCTATAGCCGCCAGTTTCATTTTCTGGCTGTGCGTGGCGCTGTAACCGGATTCGTCACCCAGCAGCACCACGGAGAACGCAGACGCGAGACCGAACGCCGCTGCCACTGTGATCGAGCGCCGTGCCAGTTCGATATGGCGCCCGCGCAGCAGGTACCAAGCCGAGACGCCGAGCACGAAGACCGACGCGGTCACGTATCCGGCTGACACGGTATGCACGAATTTCGCTTGCGCCACTTCATTGAACAGCACTGCGTAGAAGTCGGTCATCTCCATGCGCATGGTCATCGGGTTGAACTGGGCGCCGACCGGATTCTGCATCCAGCCATTGGCGATCAGGATCCACAGCGCCGAGAAGTTCGACCCGATGGCCACCAGCCAGGCGACAATCAGATGCGCGACCTTGCTCAGCTTGTCCCAGCCGAAGAAGAACAATCCGACAAAAGTAGCCTCGAGGAAAAACGCCATCAGTCCTTCGATCGCCAGCGGTGCGCCGAAAATATCGCCTACATAATGGCTGTAGTAACTCCAGTTCATGCCGAACTGGAACTCCATGGTGATGCCGGTGGCGACACCGAGGGCGAAATTGATGCCAAAAAGCATGCCCCAGAATTTTGTCATCTGTCGCCAGATTGGGCGGTTGGTCATCACATAGACCGTCTCCATGATGGCGACGATGATCGAAAGGCCCAGCGTCAACGGCACGAAGAGGAAGTGATACATGACCGTTACGGCAAACTGCAGCCGTGACAACTCGACGATCCCGAAATCCATTTGCTGCGCTCCTTAGAACGAGGGACACGAAATATGCCCGGAAAATACATCTATGAATTCTTGAATATGTCCGGACAGACCGGGTAGCATTGATTTGGATCAATAAAGCTGCATTGCAAATGCGCCTTTGTGCCGCGCCCCCGCATGTCAGCTACAATGTTTTGCCTCAACGCAGGATTGGTCCAGCGCCATAATGCGATCAGCCCAAGTGGTTTCGACCTTACGATGCGACGCCGTCAGGATAGAGGCCATAGGCAGATAGGTCCGAATACCCTTGAGAACGGCCAGTGCCGTGGTTTCATCCAGCCCTTCGGTCGGTTCATCGAGCAACAGCAATCTTGGTCGCCGCAACAGGCTTCGTGCCAGCACAAGACGCCTCGCCTCGCCGCCGGAAAGGCCCGCTCCCATTGGCCCCAATTGGAACTCCAGTCCGCCTTTTGCGCAGATGGTGCTGGACACCACCACGGCCTCTAGCACCTGCCACAGGTCGGCGTCGGAAGCATCGGGCGCGCCAAGCTGCAATGCCTCCCTGATCGTGCCCGCCATCAACGTGCTTCGTTGCGGAACAAGAGTGAGAACGGAACGTAATTTAACCTCGTCCCACTGAGCAAGCGGCACGGAGCCAATGAGGATGCGCCCGCTGTCGGCTGACAGAAGACGGGCAACGAGCAGCAACACCGTGCTTTTACCAGAGCCGCTGGCGCCGGTGATGGCCAAGCTTTCTCCCGGCGTCAGGCTCAAGGACACCCGGTTCAGAACCGGACATGCCGCATTTGCACGGCGGAACGACACATCTTCCATCAGCAAGTCCGCGGTCTCACCGTGAAGGCTACCGCCGGATTCGATGCAACCCGATGTCAGAGTTTCATCAACCCTTTGCGCGGCAACTGTCATGCGGCCCAGATCGGCCATCGCCCGTCGCAACGGCCCGATGGTTTCCATCAAGGCAAGTGAAGCAAAAAATCCGATGGCCGCCAGCGCCGGGGTGATTGTGCCGGCCTGCGCCAGCCCCATGCCAAGCATGAGCGCACCTGCTGCCACCATTGTTCCTGTCATCGAGAGCGCAAATCCTGCACGCCGTTCAACCAGATCAAGCGCGGCACGATCCGTCTGCCGCTTGTCATCGGTGGCCAGTACAGTCTCCCCCTGCCGCGCCAATTGTCCATAGACAGCAAGATCGCCGCGCGCGCGGATCAGATCAATGAACCCGGAGCGAAAGGCTTGGGCTGCGGTCTCTTCGCTGCGGGAGGCGGCTGCGGCTGATCGGGCTGCCAGATAAAGAGTGACCGTGGCCGCGGCAAGAAAACCGGAGGTGATCCAGAGAGCGACGCTGAAATCCACCAGCCACCACAACGCTGCAAATGTCAGCAGTTGCGCGGCAACGCCGGCCGTAATCGGCAGGATCAATCTTAGCGGCACGCCATCGAGAGCATCGACATCTGCCATCAGACGGTTCAGCGCCTGCGGGCCACGTAACCGCACCACCTCATCATGCGGGGCGAAAATGGTGGCGGTCAGCAGTCGCACCCGGACCGACGTTAGCGCCTTGAGGGTCGCGTCGTGGGTCAGCAGCCTTTCACCATAGCGCGCGGCAGTCCGGCCCAATGCCAGAAAACGCACCATGGCCGAGGGCCGAAACACATCGAAAACCGCGCCCATGCCCGCCAGTCCTGCGGCCGCGGCAGCTGTAATGAACCATCCGGACAATCCGAGAAGAGCAATGCCGGCGATTAGCACGGCGAGGCTCAGCGCCGCGCCGCGCATCAGTGCCGTTTTCTGATCCCGAAGGATCAGCCGGAAGATACGCCACAAAGAACTCATGCTCCCTCTCCGATCAGGATCGTCCGGTCCATCCGTGCGGCAAGCGCCGGATCGTGCGTTGCGACGACAAGGCTGCACCCGCGCGCGGCAAGTGCGCTCAGCCCGGCCATGACCATACCGGCGGTTTCGGCGTCGAGATCGGCGGTCGGCTCGTCGGCAAGCAAGATGTCAGGCCGGGCGAAGATTGCGCGCGCAAGCGTGATCCGCCGCGCCTCACCGCCCGACAAGCCGCCACCGGTTTCGCCCAGAAGCGCCTGCGCCCCGTCAGGCAGGGCTTCGACCACAGGCCCGGCCGCCGCGGCGCGCACGGCTTCATCGAGATCACCGGCCTGTCCCAGGCGTATATTGTCTGCCAGGCTCGTATTGAGGAAATGCGGAGCTTGCGGCATCCAGCCCAATCGCGCCCGCCAGGCATCCGCGGTGCTGGTGTTGAGGGCATTGCCTGACACGGTAATCTGTCCCTCATCGGGGGACGCCAAGCCGGCAAGCAGCCGCAACAGCGTGGTCTTGCCTGCACCTGAAGGCCCCATCAGGGCAATGCTCTCGCCTGCGTGAATGGAGATATCCGGATAGCGGATCACCTTGCCTCCAACGTGCGCGGCCACGCCCTGCAGTATAATTTCGGCAGATCCGGGCAGTTTTCCGGTTCTCGCGCCGTGACCGAGCATTTCCGCAGGTGTTCGCTCCCGCCATGCCGCAAATTCACCGGCCACTGCCAAGGCCGCCGCCTTGTCGTGCCAGGCGGCCGACAATTCCCGCAGCGGTTGATAAAAATCGGGTGCCAGCAGCAACAGGAAAATCCCGGCGGCGGGACTGAGCGACGCTGAATAGCTGCCAAACTGGATGGCGCCGAGCAAGGTAAACCCGACAAAAACCGCGACCATCGCCACGCCGATGGCTGAAAACAGCTCCAGCACCGTCGAGGACAGGAATGCAATGCGCAATACGTTCATGGTTCTGGCTCTGAGCCTGTCGGCACCGCTGGCGAAATCCGAAATCACCGCCGGTCCGGCATTGAGCAGTCTGATGTCGACAAGAGCCGACAACCGCTCAATTAGGAGGTCGTTGAGCGAACCGATATCAGCCATCTGCCGCTGGCTTGCTTCTTTGGCGGCCATTCCGACCAGTGCCATGAACACCGGGATCAGCGGCCCGGTGATCATCAGCACAACTCCAACGGCCCAGGAAAACCAGAAACTCAGGCTCAGAATGACCAGCGGCATAATCATCACCCGCGCGCGCGCCGGGGCATAGCGGGTGACATAGGGCAGGATGGAATCAAGCTTTTCGCTGGCCAGTGCAGCGATGGATCCCGCACCTCCGGTGTCGGTTGTCCGCATCTCGCGGCGGATAATTTCTTCCCTTGCTCCGGTCACCGCTTTCGTGCCGACGGCAAACAGCAGCCCTTCCGCGTAGTAGGACAGCAAAGCGCGCGCGATTCCGAGGCCGATAAAGGCCGCCGCTGACAGGACAGGGCCGGGGCCGGGTTCCGGGACAAGCAGTCTTGAAATCGCCATCGCCACAATCGCCGCCTGAAGTGGCCAGATCAGCGACGATGCCACAGTGAGCATCGAAGCCAGGCGCACCTGGCCTGCAGTGGTACGCAACAATTGATCCAGCACGCGCTCGTCTGTTTTGGGATCCGCGTCTGATTTTAAGGACATGTCCGCCTGCAAAGTTGTTTCCAGGATGCGTATTATCTGCTCGAGACGGGTGAGCGAGTGATCTGAATCAACTCGAGCCTGATCGATGCGGTCTAATTTGTGTCTCTATCAAAGCCACAGGATCTGCACCATGCGCCTGACAACCAGAACAAATCTCGCATCCCGTGTCCTGATGTTTTGCGCAGTGCACGAAGGTCAGGTGGTCCGGTCCTCCGACATTGCCAAGGCCTGCAATGCCTCCGGCAATCATCTAGGGCATGTCATCCATCAGCTCCAACAGCACGGTTTTGTCGAAACCTTGCGCGGACGTGCTGGCGGTTTGCGGCTTGGCCTCAGCCCACGCGATATCAGCATAGGAAAAGTCTTCCGCATTTTCGAATCCGGCGTACCCTTCGCGGAATGTTTCGCAGGCGACGAGAATACCTGCCCGTTGGTTGCCACGTGTCGGCTGCGCGGGTTTATAAAGCGCGCGGTAGAAGCTTTTTACCATGAGCTCGATATGGTCACGCTCGATGACCTTGTGCGCGGCAATTGCGGTTTGGAAGCCATTATGAAACTGGCTCCAGAACCACCATCTATGTGCTCCGAAATGAAAAGAGCTGACGCGACAGCTTAAAGTCAACCGAAGAATTGTTCAGGATGTGGGTCGGGAAGCTGCATAGCGCCGGATCTCCTGGACGCCTCGCGGATTCACTTATTGTTGTCTTACGAAGTTGACGGCTCACAGCATTCCGCTGCCAATGTGTTTGCGTTTCGGATTTTGGACCATTTCCAGATGCTCCCTTACTCGAATTTTGCCTGGCTTAACCGCTTCATCTCACATGGAATGCGAACATCGCAAGCAGTGCAAACAGCGCCGCAATCAGCAAAAACAGCAACATTTCGGTCGCCATCGAAACATCGTTGATTTCAGTCTTCGCCGCGATCTGGGATTTGAGTCTGAGCATGCGAAGAAGAGGCGACGAAAACGACGGCGCCGGTCTCCAAGACCGTCGCGTTCTCACGTTTCAAACGCTTGGATGCCATGCCGGGTTCGGTGCCCCATACTGCAATCCAGCGGTAAAAGACCGGCGTCAGGAAAAGGGTAAACACGGTGGCAAAACCAAGTCCGCCAATGATGACCCAGCCGACAGCGATCCGTGCCTCGGCTCCGGCGCCTGATGTCAGGATCAGCGGCAGCCCGCCAAACACGGTCGACAACATCGTCATCATCACCGGCCTGATGCGCAGGCGCAACGCATCGCGGATGGCGCTGTCGATATCCTGCCCCGCCTCACGCAGCTGGTTGGCAAATTCGACAATCAGGATGCCGTTCTTGGCCATCACGCCGATCAGCATCACCAAACCGATCTGGCTGTAGTAGTTCAGCGATCCGCCCGTCAGCGAAATTGCCATCAGCGCGGCGGCGAGGCCGAAAGGCACAGTCAGCATGATGACAATTGCGCTGGCGATGCTTTCGAACTGCGCAGCCAGCACAAGAAACACCACCACGAAGGCTACCCCGAACACCATGTACATACCGGATTGGCTGTCGGCCAGAGTTGCGGCTTCGCCGGTGAAAGCAATACTCATGCCGTCGGGCAGCGTATCGGCGGCAATCTCGGTCAGTCGCGCCATGGCCGTGCCTAGGTCGACACCAGGGCTGAGGTTGGCCTGTACCGACACAGCCAGCGATCCGTTCTGGCGCTCGATTTCGGACTGGCTGACCACCGGCACCAGTGTCGCGGCTGCCGAGAGCGGGACAAAGGAGCCATCGGGGAGACGCAGAAAGATCGATTCAAGATCCGACGGATCGTTGATCGGGGGGCCGCCCGGCACCACGTTTACATCAGTTTCGGTATCGTTTTTGAAAACGGTGACCGCGACCTTTCCCTGAACCATTGAACTGATGGTCTCGGTGATTTCAGCTTCCGTCAGGCCGAACACGCCAGCCATGTCGCCGTCCACCCGGACCTCATACTGCGCTTGCACGCTGTCGCTGGAAAGCTGCGGATTGATAAAACTGTCGTCACCGGACATGGCCGTCACCAGCACGTCAGCAGCGTCAGTCATTGCGGAAATATCGGTTCCGGTGACGGCGAATTTCAAGCCTTGCCCCGCGCCGCGGATGTTCAGGCTGTTGGTTGACCGGGCGCTGACCTGCACGCCGGGCACACTGGTGAGCTGGCGGCTGACCTCCGTCACGATCTCTTCCTGGCTGCGGTCGCGTTCGGCCCAATCGGGCAGACGAACGATAATGAAGGCGCTTGTGCCGCCGCCGACACCGATAATGCTCTGGACAGCAGAGACTTCGCCGCTTTCCCGATAAGGGGTCAGAATATCTTCGACCAGAGCGACCTGGGTGTCGAGGTATTCGGGGGTCGTGTCGGGCGCGCCACGCGCCTGAACAAGGAAAAATCCACGGTCCTCGCTCGGCGTGATGCTGGAGGAGAGGGTTGCTGCTGCTCCCGCCGCTATAATGGCGAAGCCGCATGCGACGGCGAGCACGATCACCGGTGCGCGAATTGCACGGTCCATCACGGTGTCGAATGCACGGGACAATCGTCCCGGTTCCCTGGCCGGTTTTTCCGACCCGGCGCGTCCCGGATCGACGAATGCAGCCATGACGGGGGCCAGCGTCAACGCTGTGATCGAAGACAGGGTGACGGCGAAGGCCAGCACAAAACCGAATTCACTGAACACACCCCCGGCCTGGCCGGGAAGGAAGGAGATCGGGATGAACACAGCCGCCAGCGTCGCCGTCGTCGATATCACGGCAAAGAACACCTCGTTGGTGCCGGCAGCAGCGGCGGCAAAGGCGCCCATGCCCTGCTGTCGCTTTCGCACGATGTTCTCGATCACGACGATCGCATCGTCCACCACCATGCCGGTGGCCAGAACCAGCGCCAGAAGGCTGATGGTGTTGACCGAAAATCCGGTCAGCCAGATCGCCGCGACAGTGCCCACCAGGGCTACGGGAATCGTCACCGCCGGGATCAGTGTTGCACTGGGCGACCGCAGAAAGGCAAAGATCACCGCGATCACAATCGCGGCAGCCAGGCCGATGGACTTGACCACCTCGTCGATTGACCCCTCGATGAAGACACCGTCATCGGAGGTGATGACGATGTCTACGCCATCAGGCAAGTTGGTGCGCAGCTCTTCGACGGCGGTTCGCACCGCTTTCGAGATCTCGAGAGTGTTGCCGACAGACTGCCGGCTGATATCCAGTCCGATGGCTGTCTGACCGTTGACGCGGGAGAACACATCGCTGTCTTCGGGAACCACCTGAACGAAGGCCACGTCGGATACGCGGGTCGTGGAATTGATGGAGACCTGGCCAACGCTGTCAGCTGTCACCTCGGCGTTTCCTACACGCAGTGCGACACTTTGCGAGGTGGCGTCCAGCGCGCCGAGCGGCGTGTCGTCGCGCAAGGCGGCCAGTGCACTCGAGACGTCAGAGACAGTCAGCCCTCGGTTAAGCAGCGAAGGAATATTGAGAGTGACGCGGAATTCATTGGCCCGGTTGCCGCGGATGGTGACTTCGGCAATGCCGTCAATAACCGACAGCCGGTCATAGATCATGCCCTCGGCAATAAGGCTCAGCTCGTTGAAAGTCGCATCACCCATGACCGCCATCCGGATGATGGCGTCAGCGTTGCTATCGCTTTTTGACACCACCGGATCGTCGATGTCATCGGGCAGTTCCCGCTGCGTCGCAGACACAATTTCGCGCGCCTCGTTTGCAGCCACGTCGACGTCAGTACCCTCGGAAAGATCAATGGTTATACGGCTTGAGCCGGTGGTGGAGGTCGATTCGATGTAGGACAGCCCATCAAGGGCGCTCAATGCGTCCTCTAGAACCTGTGTCACTTCCTGATCAACCGTCTGGGGAACTGCGCCTTCGTAGGTGGTGCGGATAGAAAGGACCGGTTGGTCCACGTCCGGCATTTCGCGCACATCCACCGAAGCGAGGGCGGCCAGGCCCGCGATCAGGATCAATAGATTGATGACCACACCGAATATCGGACGGGAAACGAAAAAGCCCGCCATGCCCGATTTGCGGCTCTCAGGCTTCTGACCGGTCATATCGGCTTCTCCGGCGCGGTGGGTTGTACTGTATCGGCGCGCCCGATTTTCTGTCCTGAAGGTTCTGGCGTTGTGGCCTGTTTCGTGCCGGCCGGTTCGCCTTCTGATCCCCGTGCAGCGGCGATGGCAGCTCCGTTCCGCAGCTTTTGCGCGCCCTCGGATACGACCATCGTGCCTGGAGTAATATCCGCTTCAATCCACACCTGGTCGTCACGCCGAAACAGGATCGTTGCGGCAATCTGCTCGGCAACGCCGTCCTTATCGATCCAGATGCTTGATCCGCTGCGCGACCAGGTGATGGCGGTTGACGGCAGGACCGCCAACGGATCGCTCTCATGGACAATGCGGACGGCAAAGGTCATGCCCGGCCAGAACCGCTCATCGGAGTTGTCAATCCGGGCGTGAACTGTAACGCTGCGGGTGACGCTGTCGATGCGGCTGTCGAAGGATACGATCTCTCCCTGAAATACCTGCCCGGTGTAAGTCGGCGTGCTTGTCAGGACCGTTTGTCCCTTTGCAAGCAGACCGACAGATCGCTCAGGCAGTTCGAACACCACCAGCAAAGCTTCAGCATCGTCGATGGTAACAATGGCGCTGCCGGCAGACAAAGTATCGCCGATCTCGACATCGCTCAAACCCAGCTTACCCGAGATCGGAGCCCTGATGGTCCGGTCATCCAATTCAACCTGGGCAAGACCCACATTTGCCTCGGCAAGCCGCTGAGCGACCCGCGCCTCCGCCAATGTAACATCGGTAATCGCCGAATTTCCGGTTGCGCGCAGTCGCTCATAGCGCAAAACCTTGTCACGGGCTTGTTCCAGTTCGGCCTGGGCAATTTCGAGATTGAACGTTTCAGTCCGTGCCTCGAGCTGCACAAGCACGTCTCCAACCGCAACTTCCTGATTGGCAGAAAGGCTGGTCTCGATCACCTCGCCCGAAACACTGGAGATAACATTGGCACTGCGCAATGCATCGGCACTGCCAACGGCGCGCAGGATATCTTCATAGGGCTGCATTTCCAGCGGCGTCAGGACCACTGTTATCGTTCTGGCGCCACGAGACCCACCACCAGAACCCGCACGCGGCGAACCGCCTGCTGCCTTGCCTGTTTGCGTGCCATCGGTGCTTTGGAGTTCTTCGGAGACCCAAAGCGCGGATGGCACGCCAAAGGTGATGAAATATGCTCCTGCAACAATCAGCACTGAGACGATTAATGTGACAACCTTACGCATCTGGGAAACCCTTTAAACTGTTCATCGTAGCCTTAGGCTGTCTTTTGACAGGCCACCTTTTCAGGTGACCTCATGCTGATCGCCAGACCATCCGGCGCAGCGTCGTATCGTGATCAATGTAGTGATGTTTGAGCGCGCCGCCGATGTGAAGAACCAGCAGCCCGGCAAGGCCCCAGGCAGCGTATTCATGGGTCATTCCTGCGGCACTGGCCAACCATTCAACCTTGTCCTGCGCCGGAATGACCAGTCCGAAGACATCCACGTCATGGCCGTGATAGAGAGACATCACAAGGCCGGAAAGTGGCATCGCAAGAACGGTGGCGAGCAGACACCAATGGGTCACTTTTGCCGCAATGGCCTGCCAGTTTGGCATCACCGAGGCTTCCTTGAGGAAACCCTGCGCAACACGCCAGCCAATGCGCCAGAGACCGTAACCGAGAACCAGAGCACCGATCGCTTTGTGCCAGCCCATGATCGCGAAAACGGTCTCACGCGCGAAGGGACCGTATTCCATGGTAATGCCCGAAAGAAGCATTCCGATCATGGCCGCAGCAACAACCCAATGGTTAAGCCGCGAGACCATTCCGTAGGTGGTGGAGCTATCGCTCAGCCTTGCCGTCTCTGTTTGCCGTTGCATTTGAAATTTCCACTGTGTTTCAGGCGCTGATCTGAATTGCGCTTTCGCTGCAGTTCACATTGTCATGGGAATGAATGCGGCGAGGGCCTGGATGCCCTCGCCATTTTCGCCTCAGCCGCGGCTGTCGCCTCGGCGGTCATCATCGCGGCCATGTCCCTTGCGGTCATGTCCACGCCGGTCGTCGCGGTCCAGCTTGCCGTCGTCATTGCGATCCATCCGCTCGACGACATTGCCAAACTTCGCGTCCATTTCGGCCTGTTTCACCACGCCGTCGCCGTCTTCATCGAGACGCTGGAAGGCATCGACCATCTTGTTGCGGACCAACTGAAGATAGATCGTTTCGAACTCGGCAAGCGAGATATTGCCGTCACCGGACGCGTCCGCCTCGGTCACCATTGCAGACCGGAACGTATCAACTTCAGCCTGTGTGACAGCGCCGTCGCCGTCGACATCGACCTTCTGAAGGATCTGACGCATCATCCCGCGACCACCGCGTTTGCCGTGCTTGTCACCATGGCCGCGGACATCAATATTCATGGCCTTGGGGGCCTGCATCTCTTTTTCCATCGCGGTTTGTGCTGTGGCGACAGCCTGGACGGACATAACGGCCATGATTGCCACAAGGCCGACGGGGAGGATTTTCGAGGTGTTCATGTCGTATCCTTTCGAGTTTCCCATGGGGCGTACATCGCCCTGGTGAAACGAACTTAGGGGCTAATGCGCTGTAAAGTTTGTCAGCGCCATCACCGCTTTGTCGTCAATTGTCGCAAGACGTCCTGCTGATACATCTTGCGACAACTCAGTCTGGAAACCGCCCATCCGTTGGTTGATTGTCTCCCGATAAAGGATGCTACTAAGGGGAATGCAGGTGCCAATCGCGCCCGAGGAGACACGCCATGACAGACCCGATCGCGCCGCAAATCCTGATCGTCGATGATGCCCGCGACATTCGCGAGCCGCTGGGCCAGTATCTGCGCAAGCAAGGCTTCCGGACGCGGCTTGCCGCGCATTCCGCAGAGGCACGTGAGATTCTGGCGGAAGCTTCCATTCATCTGGTCGTGCTTGACATCATGATGCCCGGCGAAGACGGGTTGAGCCTGTGCCGATGGCTGGTTGCGCATGACGGCCCACCAGTCTTGCTGCTGACGGCGATGGCGGATGAAACGGACCGTATTGTCGGTCTCGAGCTTGGCGCCGACGACTACCTCGTCAAACCTTTCAACCCGCGCGAGTTGCTGGCGCGGGCCCGCGCGATCCTGCGCCGCAAGCCACCTGAAGCTGCTGTTCCTCCAAGCCGAGGGCGGAAGTTCGCAGACTGGACACATGACCCGGACGTCATGAAGCTATCCCATGAAGACGGACGAAGCGTGGAACTGACCACCGCCGAAAACCGCCTCCTTGCGATTTTCCTCGATCAGCCGCGCACAGTGCTGAACCGCTCCACGCTGCTGGACCTGACCGCCGGTCGCGAAGCGAAAGCCTACGACCGCGCCATCGACAACCAGATCAGTCGATTGCGGCGCAAAGTCGAAGTCGATCCGAAGCATCCACAGTTGCTCGTAACAGAATGGGGCGGCGGCTACAGACTGGCCGCAAACGTGACCGAGGTCGACTGATGAACCGTCTCAAACGCCTGTTACCGGATGCACTGGCAGCGCGCATCGTCTTTCTGCTGGCAATTGCCATTGTTGCCGCCAACTTCATTGCGCTGGCCGTGCTTACCTTTCAGCAGCAGAGCTTTGATCAGCAGGCCCGTGAAGAACGCGAAATCGAACGGATCGCCGCTCTCATCCCTGCAATGGAAGCGGTTGATGCACAGCTTCGACAAGTGATTGCACGGGATGCGTCAACGCGTTTCGCCCGTGTAAGGGTAGAAGACGCACCATTGTTGACCGAGACCGCCACAGATAGCCGTTCAAGATATATCGCTTCGGAACTTGTGGAGACGCTGGACCGTAAAGATGTGAGTGTTGCAATCATCAACCGGCCGCTCCCTCCCGGTGCTGCCGGTAGCAATGACAAGGTTAGCAGCAAGCAGGTCATTGCCATCACCATTCCGCTTACCGCACGAGACGGGCGCACCGAATGGCTCAACGTCATGACCAGCGGAGCATCGCCGCGCTCCGGCCGTGTCGACAGCAAACCATTCCTGACTGTCTTGTCTTTGTCACTTCTTTCCGTGCTTGGCGTTGCCATCGCTCTTGCCCGCCACTTGGCCAAACCCCTCAGTCAACTCTCCGAGGCGGCTCAGGCTGCCGGACGCGGCGATCGCACCGCACGGGTCCCCGAAAAGGGGGCAAGGGAAATGCGCCAAGCAGCGCGGGCTTTCAACGCCATGCAGGCCGAAATTTCGCAATTCGATGCGGAACGCATGCGAATGCTCGCAGCCGTCGGCCATGATTTGCGCACGCCGATGACCAGCCTGCGCATCCGCGCCGAAATGGTCGATGACGCGGACCTGCGCAATGCGATGGTCCGCACGCTCGACGAGATGACGGTTATGGCCGATGGACTGATCAGCTACGCGAAGGAAGGCCAGGATGCGGAGAAGATGCTGCCGCTTGACCTCGGGCAGCTGCTCAATCAGCTATGCGAAGACCGTGGAGCGAACTGCAATGCCGCCTCGAATGTTCAGGTGACAGGCCGGCGCGTCGGTCTTGGCCGGGCTATCGGCAATCTTATCGACAACGCCTTGCGGTATGGCGATGAGGCTACGATCTCGCTATCGCACGACAAGCGCGATGCCATCGTCACCATCGAGGACATTGGCCCCGGTATTCCACCCGGCCGTCAGAGCGCGATGTTCCATCCCTTCACCCGTGGCGACGACAGCCGCAGCCTTGAGACCGGCGGTGCTGGCCTGGGTCTGTCTATCGCGCGGACGATTATCGTCGCACACGGTGGCGAGGTTGCCCTTGAAAACCGTGAAAAAGCCGGACTGCGGGTGGTGGTGACGCTGCCGCTGAACAGACGGACCTGACCGGTAGACAAAAGCCTCAGCCGTCGAGCTGCTGCATCTTCCATGCACCAACAGACACAAGTCGGTGCATGGCCAAAATGCCGTTTCTGAACTCCCGGTTCGCCTATCCGAAGGAGTTCGGCATCAGCAACTTGGGCAGGAACAGCGCGATCTCCGGAAACAGAATGATCAGGAGCAGGATCAGCAACATCGGCAAGAGGATGATGATGACGTCGGGAATGACCTTGATGACGTTCATCCCGCCGATCGCAGCCGAGATCAGCAGACACAATCCGTAAGGCGGCGTCACCAGCCCGAAGGCAAGCGAGACGATGCCGATGATGGCAAAGACCAGCGGATGGATATCTGCGGCAGTTGCAGCGGGAAGCAGCACGGTGCCCAGAATGATGATTGTCGGAATGGCATCAATGAACAGGCCGAAGAACAAAAACAACGCGGCGATGATCATCGCTGTGCCAAAACTGCCGAATTCGAGGCTGGTCAGGAACGCCACGATGAGCCGGGGGACATTGTAGAAAGATAGCATCCAGCCAAACGCTGACGCCGTACCGATGGCAAACAGCGAGATGGAGGCGAACCGTCCGGTATCATAGAATATTTCGCCGAGATCGCGCACCGTCACCGTGCGATAGACGAAGACGCCCAGGATCAAGGCATAGGCTGCTGCGATGATGGCGCTCTCGGTGGGGGTGACAATACCACCGACAATGCCGCCAATCACCAGAATCGGGGTCAGCAGTGCGAGAGCGGCGCCCTTGAAGGCATGCCACGTGCTGGCAAGCGTCGGCCTACCTGCTGTCGGGTAATTGTATACCTTGGCATAGCCGTAGACTGTTGCCATGAGGGCAAAGCCAATCATCAGGCCCGGAATTGCGCCGGCCAGGAACAACCCACCGACCGAGACCTGCATGACGCCACCCCAGACCACCATCAATATGCTGGGCGGGATGATCACGCCCATAACTGACGAGCAGGCGGTGATGGCAATGGCGAAGCGGGTATCATAGCCCTCCTTGACCATGGCCGGGATCAGGATCTTGCCGCAACCGGCGGCATCCGCCGTCGAGGATCCGGAAATGCCTGCAAACAACATCGAAACAGCGACATTGACGTGACCCAGCCCGCCCGGCATCCAGCCGGTCAGGACACGCGAGAGATCTATCAGCTTGTCGGTAATCTTGCCTGAGTTCATCAGGTTGGCGGCGAGAAGGAAAAACGGCACGGCGAGAAGGATGAACGAATTGTAGGACTGAAACATTCGATCAAGGATGATGAATGGGGTCAACCGGATATCGAGCATGACAATTGGAATGATTGCCAGACCGAGAGAGAAAGCCACCGGCACCCGGATGAGAACAAGAAACAAGAAACCACCGACCAGGATAAGGCAGGCAAGAGCGGTCGATAAAATCATGACAAAGCAGCTTTCTCTTGCCGATAGTGGTCGACGACCTCGTAGAGACGGTAGGACGCAAAGAGGGACCACACCACTCCGGCAATCGGCACGGATATGTAGGTCACTAAAAGGTTGGCACGCATCATTACGGAATTCTGGATGTAGCCGAATTCTGCGTATTCGATCCCGAACCAGGCAAACAGCAGACCAAAGACCAGGATCAACAGCATGACGATGCCATTTTGCACCATGGTCCAGAACGGCGATGTCGCATCGGGCATTACATGCACATCAAAATGGGTGCGATCCCATACGGCCACCATCGAGCCGATCATGACGATCCAGACGAAAATGAAGGTCGAGAGTTCTTCGGTCCACAAGAAAGTCGGAATGATGTTGGTGTAGCGAGAGATCACCTGCATTCCGACAGGCAGCGCAAGCGCCGCCATGAGAACCCCGATGAGCAGGCGAAGCCCGCTGCAAAGTGTTTCGAGAGCATTTCCTATCACTTCGCTGCCCCCTCCGATGGGCGTTGCAAAATACCTGTAATCTGGAACAAAATCGATCCCGGCCGAAATTTCCTGCCGGGATCAAATTGATTTGAACCTATTTGGCCTGAATGGCGGCCAGCAGGTCAGTCGCGCCAAGCTCGGTAGCGTAAGCGGCCTGCACCGGCTTCACCATTTCAAGCAACTGATCGCGGTTCTCAAATTCCTGAACCGTGATCTGGCCGGCATCAATCATTTCCTGCAGCTTGATCCCGTCTTCGCGCGATTCCAGCTCGCGGCCAAAAGTACCCGCTTCCGCACCGGCTTTAAGGACAGCCGCCTGCAAATCTTCGGGAAGCTTGCGGAAGGTCTTGCCGCTCATCACAATCGGACGGACCGTGATGGTATGACGGGTAAGTGTCACGTTCGGGGCAACCTCGTAGAACTTGAGGTTCTGAATGCTCGCTGCCTCGTTTTCAAAGCCTGCAATGACGCCGGATTGAATGGCGTTATAGACTTCATTGTAGGCGATCGCCGAAGGCGCAGCCGTCAGCGCTTCGAAAATACGGGCCTGAATCGGGGCGCCCATAACCCGCATCTTGTGACCCTTCAGATCGGCGAGATTGGCGATCGGATTGCGGGACAGAAGGTTGCGTGTTCCGCCGCCGGTGTAGCCGACAATCTTGATGTCAGCTTTTTCCAGCAGCTCGTCTTCCAACGGAGCCAGCACGTCGCTCGACAGGACCGCATTCCAGTGATCCAGATCACGGAACAGGAAAGGCATGTCCATCAACGGAATGGACGGTGCAAAGCTCGCCATGTTTGACGGCGCCATGATCGTATAGTCGATCGCTACGCCCTGCTGAAGAAAGGTAACATAGTCAGATTCGACACCCAGCTCGCCGTTCAGGCGAAGGTCGAACTTCACATCACCGTCGTAGTACTGATCAACCAGTTCAGCGAATTTCACCATTGTCTTGGTGAATGCGTGGTTGTTGTCAAACATGCTGGCGCCGCGAAGCGTAATTTCATCGGCCTGTACATTGACCGTCGAGACGGCACTCAGTCCGGTGGCAAGCGCCAGTCCCAGGATCATTCTTTTTGTCATCTTAAACATTGGTATTCATTCCTCCCTGTTGTCCGGTTTCTGTGTCCGCAACCTCATTGCGGGCTCAAATTTCTTATGAAACCGAGGTGAGCTAAACCGCTGAACGCTATCCCGTCAAGCAAAATGTTGACTAGTATGGTAATTCAACCTAGAATTTTCTGATGGAGAAACAGGCTGCTCCGGACAGCGCAAATCCGGGTCCGTTTTTTAATGTCGCGCGGTTTATTGGTGAGTATTCGAGGAATGCATGGACCTAAGTGAATGGTCCACAGGCAGATGGCGCTCTTGACGCGGAAATCATCTAAAGTGCCTATTCGGATTCGCATCACAGACGAGAAGTCGGATTTAACCATGAACATCAGTCAATCAATTGGCGACACCAAACGGCAGACCGCAGCCGACGAGGTTTTTGAGCGGTTGCAGGCTGATATCATTACCTTGCGACTGCCCCCTGGGACCAAGCTGTCTGAAGTCGAAATCGCCAAGGTGTGCGATGTCTCACGCCAACCAGTGCGCGAGGCTTTCCTGCGGCTGGGTGAACTCAACCTGCTTCAAATCCGACCGCAGCGGGCGACGCTAGTCCGGCGTATTTCGCTTCAGGATCTGGAGAACACCCGTTTCATCCGCGCCGCTGTTGAGGTGGAGGTGGTGCGAAGGGCGTGCCAGGTGGCAAGCGCGGAAAGCATGGCGATGATTGAGGCCTTCCTGGTACCGCAAAAGGCGGCGGTTGATGCGGGTGACATGAGCCTGATGCGCAAACTCGACTACGAATTCCACCGCCTCATATGCTCAGCCGCAGGGTGCCTGCCCGCGTTCAGGACGATTGCTGAAAACAAGGCACATACCGACCGTGTCTGTACGCTCGAACTTTCTGACGACCATGGGATGGCTGAAATTCTGGAAGATCACACCAATATTGTCCGGGCCCTGTCAGCGCGAGACGAGGAGACGGCCGTGCAGATGACGAGGGTTCACCTGTCACGGCTGGACACCACTCTCACCAAGGCAAGTGAGAAATATACGGACTTTTTCGAGGACTGAGGCGCGCCGATTTAGCGTTCTTGACAAGACTTATAGACTACCATACCAGTTGAGCCTCCAAACTGATCCAAATCGATCAGCACTCCATGAATTTGAGGAAGTCCCATGAATCTGAGCGGAAAAACGGCGATCGTAACAGGCGGTGGACGCGATATCGGACGGGCCTGTGCGCTCCGTCTCGCCCAGGACGGGGCACGGGTCGTGATCAACTATCACGCAAGCAGCGAGGGTGCTGCGTCTGCCGTTGAGGAGATCGTCAAGGCCGGCGGCGAGGCCATCGCCGTTCAGGGCGACATGACCAAGCAGGCTGATGTGGACGCGCTGATTGCCAAGACCAAGGCGCAATTCGGTGACGAAATCCATATTCTGGTGCCTGTTACCGGCGGCCTTGTGGCCCGCAAGAAATTTGACGAGATGGACCTGGAACACTGGAACACGGTCATGAATCTCAACCTGACCTCCCTGTTTATGATTGTGAAGGCGACATCTCCATCCATGCCGGAAGGCAGCAGCATCATCCCGTTCGCCTCTCAGGCCGGACGCGATGGCGGTGGTCCCGGCGCAATCGCCTATGCCACCTCCAAAGGCGCCGTGATGACCATGACCCGCGGAATGGCCAAGGAATTCGGCACCCGGATCAGGGTCAATGCCGTTTGCCCAGGCATGATCGACACGGATTTCCACAATACTTTCACAAAACCCGAAGTTCGCAAGAATGTCGCCAACAGTACGCCTCTGAAGCGTGAAGGCACATCCGAGGATGTCGCCAATCTGGTCGCGTTTCTGGCGTCCGACCAGTCCGCCTTCATGACGGGCACAAGTCTCGACATCAACGGCGGCATTCTGTTCTCCTGATCCTGACAGGGGCGGCAGGGAGGCCGGGGCTCATGAAACAGACTTGGCGCTGGTTTGGTCCCAAAGATCCAATCACCATCGACTCCCTGCTGCAGGCAGGGGTCGAAGGCGTGGTCACGGCTCTTCATGATCTGCCTCCAGGCACTGTGTGGCCGATCGAAGCCATCGAGGCCCGGCAGCAGCAGATTGCTATGCGGGCCGATGGCAGTGCGTCAGGGCTGAAATGGGACGTCGTTGAAAGCCTGCCGGTCTCTGAAAGCATCAAGACCGGCACCGGCGAATGGCGCGATCATATCGAGGCCTACAGGCAAAGCCTGGCAAATCTGGCGGCCTGTGGGCTGCGGACGGTTTGCTACAATTTCATGCCGGTGTTGGACTGGACCCGCACCAGCCTGCGCTCGAAACTGCCGCATGGCGGGTGCGCCATGCGGTTCGACCTGATTGATTTTGCGGTCTTTGACCTGTTTCAGCTCGAACGCCCCAGCGCCCGTGCTGACTACCCCGACAGCCTTTGCCAGGACGCGGAACGCCGTTTCGCGGAGATGACCGAAGAGCGACGGGACGAACTTGAGCACACTATCGTTGCAGGGCTGCCCGGTGCCAACGGCAACTGGACCCTCGACGATGTCCGGCGAATGCTTTCAGTGTATCACAAGATCGACGCCGCGCAGCTCCGGGCCAACATGATCACCTTCCTGGAGTTGGTGGTGCCGGTAGCCGCCGATCTCGGCATCAATCTGTGTTGCCATCCGGACGATCCACCCTTTTCGATTCTCGGGCTTCCCAGAATCATGTCGACGGGCGACGACTATGCGCTGATCATGCGCGCCGTCGACATGCCGCAGAATGGCATCACACTGTGCACCGGGTCGATGGGCGTTCAGCCGTCTGTCGGGTTTGCGCAATTCATTGGCGAATGGGGCCACCGGATCCACTTCGCGCATTTGCGCAACACGCGCCGCGAAGGTCCGGCGCAGGGAAACCGGCACAGCTTTTTCGAGGCCGAACACCTCTCGGGCGACACCGATATGGTGTCGGTGGTCAGAGCGCTTCTGAACGAACAGACGAGACGAAAAAGCCAGGGTAGACCTGACTGGCAAATCCCGATGCGCCCGGATCACGGCCAGGAGTTGCTGAGCGACCTGGGTGGTCATTCCCTTCCCGGATATCCGCTAATAGGCCGGCTCCGCGGACTGGCTGAACTCAGAGGTGTGATGACCGCTTTGTCGCATGAAATTAGCGACTGAAAATCGAAAAGTTACTATAAGCACATGGCTGAATGCCCCAGGTCAGCACTCAATAGGCAGATCATTTGGAACGAAGCGAGGAGACTGGCGCGTCCAAGCTTCGGGACTTCTCTGAGCAACCCAATGAAGACCCACAACAATGCCTCTAAGTGGCGGCGATATCGATAATATGTAACGGCCTTGCCTCAGACGTCGACCGGATTGCCGGCACACCAGCTTTGCGCTTTTGTCGGATCTGGCCGAGCGTGTGGTGCTTGTGCTGGTGCCGCCGCTTGGGCTCATTTTCCTGGTACTGGGCACAATCCTTGTCGGGCTCGCCACCCCAAACCGTGGGCGGCGCAGATGGAAGCGGCCATGTTGCATAAAAACAATTAGTATACTAAATATAGAAATGCTGCGATGCAGCATCAGACGTGTAATGGTGTGTGGCTCATGGCGGCGACGGATGTCGGAGCTGAGCTGGCCGTGAGCATTTTGCCGTCACTAAAGATCGGGGCACCACCGTGTCGGTGACCGGCAGAATTCGGGTGAAAAAGACAATGGTAAGAGAGCCAATATCGAGCGGGCAAACCGCAGCATTGGCCACTGCGGCCAATCCCGTCTGGCGGCTGGCGCAGGTTGTGCTGATCGTGGCTGTGCTGTGGACAATTTCCAGCGCAGGCTACTACGCGTTGGTCGATGCGCTTGGCATCGACAGCGGCTACAACGACGCACCACTGCTGTTCACAGCTTACTACCTCGGCTGGACCGGAGTCACAGTATGGTTGTTCCGCGACATGATCGCAGACCAGATCGACCGCTGGATGCTGGCGCAAGAGACGCTGGTGATGCTGCCGATATTGGCTCTCTTTGCAGCCTATGTGGTCTTCGTGCTGCCATACTTTCCGCAAGTTTCAGAGGTGCGTGCGCCGTCCGATCCGCCCGAATTCATGTTTGCGTCCGCCTGGTATTACCTGCCTAAATCGGCGGACATTCTATTCCAGCAGGCGATCGTCGCCGCCCTCATCCTGACCAGCGCCCGCGCCGGGTTCAGCCTGGTTTCGATTTCGCTTGGCATAGCGGCAGCTTTCGGCAGCTTCCATCTGTCCCTGGCATTCGACGGCTTCACTCCGACCTACGTCACCCGCTTCGTGTTGGCAGCCACCGCCTTCGGCGCCTTGCTTCCCTATCTCTACCTCCGCGTCAGGCGGGGCTTTCGTTGGGCCTATAGCCTCCACTGGGGGTTCTACGCAGTCGACGCAACTTTGACCCATTTCATTCTTGCAGCGCCGCCTTGGGCGCAGTCCTAATCAAGCCCATAACCGGGCAACCGAGAAAAACCATGCTTACCAAGACGCTCACCCTCGCAACGCTGCTTGCTTTCAACGCCGCTTCCGACCTGACGCGACTATTGCGCCGGCGTTGCGCTGTATCAAGAGATAACGATGCCGAAGGGCCATAATAGCGGCTTCGTCATCGCGTACGACACAAAGCCGATAGAGGAATAAATACAATGCGTATCACAAGCCTTGCCGCCCTTCTTTTAGCCACGGCGCCCGCCTTTGCCGAAGCACCCTACCCGGTGCCCGACACCATGCAGACGGCCTGCTTTGACACGGCCCAGGAGATTACATGCCCGGCTGCGGACGAAGCCTTGTATGGTCAGGATGCACAATTTGCGCTTCATCCTGCCAACTATACCGACAATGGCGACGGAACTGTCACAGACAACGTGACCGGGCTGATGTGGGCGAAATCGCCCGACCTGAATGGCGATGGTGCAATCAAGGCAGATGACAAGCTGTCCTATGAGGCTGCACTGGCGGCCGCACCTGACTTCACTCTGGCAGGATTTGATGATTGGCGGGTGCCGACGATCAAGGAAATGTACTCGCTCATGGACTTTCGCGGCATCGACCCGAGCGGGTATGAAGGTGATGATCTGACTGACCTGATCCCCTTCATCGACCGGACCTATTTCGATTTCGGTTACGGTGACACATCGGCTGAGGAACGGATCATCGATGCCCAGATGGTCTCCACCACGCTCTACGTTTCCAACACCTACCCCAATGCGGAACGCACCCTGTTTGGGGTGAATTTTGCCGACGGGCGGATCAAGGGGTATCAACTCAACTTCTTCGGTCGTGACAAGACGTTTTACGTGATGTTCGTGCGCGGCGATCCTGGCTATGGCGTGAATGAGTTCGCCAGCAATGGCGATGGTACAATCACCGATGCCTCGACCGGGCTGATGTGGACCCAAGCCGATAGCGGCGAGGCGATGGACTGGCTGTCCGCCCTGGCATGGGTGGCTGCGCGAAACACCGAAACCTATCTGGGCCACACCGACTGGCGGCTTCCCGACGTCAAGGAACTGCAAGGGATTGTGGATTACAGCCGATCCCCCGACACGACCAACTCTCCAGCGATCGATCCGATCTTCGAGACCACCGAGATCACCAATGAGGCTGGCCAGGTGGACTATCCCTGGGTGTGGAGTTCGACAACCCATGCAAACTGGACGCAGCGTCAGGGCAATTTCGCATCCTACGTCAGTTTCGGACGCGCGATGGGATACATGAGAGAAGCGTGGGGCGATGTCCACGGTGCAGGCGCGCAGCGTTCTGATCCCAAAACCGGAGACGCGGCGGAGTATCCCGAGGGCCACGGGCCGCAGGGTGATGCCATCCGGATCAAGAACTTCGTCCGCCTCGTGCGCGACGCAGATTCCATTTCACAGTGAGGAAACCCTGAGCAATGGCGTACTTGAAAACATTTATCGTCACGCTGGGCCTCAGTGTGGCGCCGCTTTCTGCGTTTGCGGCTGATCAGCCGAACATTCTGCTGATCATCGCAGACGATATGGGGTTGGACGCCTCGCGCTGCTACGCGCTTGGCGATCAGCAAGCACCGATGCCAAATGTCGAGGCGTTGTGCGCCAGCGGTATGGTGTTTGAAAATGCCTATTCCGCCCCGGTCTGTTCGCCGACCCGCGCCACGATCATGACCGGACAATACGGGTTTCGCACAGGCGTCGGAGCGGCCATTCCGCCTAACGGCGGCACCGGCCTTTCGGCAGACGTGACCAGTCTATTCGACGTCCTGGCAACGACCGATTACAGCGCGAATCTGATTGGCAAGTGGCACCTTGCCGGGATGGATGCCGGGCTGGACCATCCGGCTCAACTTGGCGTGCCTGATTACTTTGGTCTGTTTAAAGGCGGGACGCCGAGTTATTTCCAATGGACCGCCGTGACGGATGGAGCGGAGGTCAGCATCGACGAATATTCGACCACTGTCTTCACCGATCACGCCATCGACTGGATCGCTGCGCAAGACGCTCCGTGGTTCCTCTGGCTGGCCTACAATGCGCCGCACGCGCCGTTCCACCTGCCGCCTGCAGATCTGCACAGCTTCGACGATCTGCCTGATGACAAGGCCGCAATCGCCAACAATCCCTTGCCCTATTACAACGCCATGCTCGAAGCGCTGGACACCGAAATCGGACGTCTTCTTGCATCGCTGACGCCGGAGGTGCGGGACAACACGATCATTGTTTTCATCGGCGACAATGGGTCACCGAACCAGGTCACACGGGGTTTTTATGGCGACCACGCAGCCAAGGGTACGATCTACGAGGGTGGCACACATGTTCCCCTTGTCGTTGCCGGGTCGGGTGTGGACACAGGTCGAACAGACGGCTTTGTCACCACGTCGGATCTTTTCGCGACAATTGCAGGCCTTGCCGGAGCCGCTGCTCAATCCGCCGACACGCATGATTTCCGCCCGCTCTTGTCGGGTGGTGCGGGAAGCCGGGATGCCATCTATGTCGAACATTTCTCGGACACGCCGCCAAACGCTGTGGACGTCTATGGCTGGGCCATGCGGGTTGGCGATTTCAAGCTTGTTCACGCTGAAGATAAGAATCTTGCGCTCTACAATCTGAGCGATGATCCGCTCGAAGCCGTCAATCTGCTCACCGACGGCATCTCGGATGATGAAGCCGTGATGGTGGCAGAGATCGAAGCGCGCATCGCAGCGCTTCACGAAAACTGAACCGGGCAGCCGCAACCGAATGGGCATGCCCAAACGTCAAATGTGAAATGAAACATCCGACGATGGAGCTGAATATGAAGAATATACTATGTTGCGTCGGCTTGGCTGTCTCCTTTGCTTCTCCTGTCTCGGCGCAAGAGGCGAGCTTCACCATCGGTCCCGCCACCGTGATCAATCCCGGCCTGATTGATTGTGGTCGCGGGTCGCGGGTCAGTGCCGTCGGCGAGATCGCGTCGGATGACGGCACGGTCTGGACAGTGCCAGCCGCCACGCATTTTGAGACGGCAGCCAAGGCGGCTGATCTTTTCAATCAGTGCGGAGGCACGGAATTGAACTCGCTGTCCGAGCTGGACCTGGCCAGTGTGCCGGTGATGAATGCCGGCGGCACCGAAGAATTCACCGCCTACATCTTCGCCGACAATTATTTCGAGCTGTACGTCAACGGCAAGCTTCTGGCCGTCGATCCGGTGCCGTTCACGCCGTTCAACTCGAATGTCATTCGCTTTACCGCTGAGCGGCCGGTAACGGTTGCCATTCAGATGGTGGACTGGGAGGAAAACCTTGGCCTTGGATCGGAAGGCAACCGTGGCAAAGCCTATCATCCCGGCGACGGCGGTTTCGTGGCCAGTTTCCAGGACGCCGATGGCAACACAGTCGCAATCACCAATGCGAACTGGCGGGCGCAGACTTTTTACACCGCTCCGTTGAAAGATCGTGATTGTCTGATTGTGGATGGCGCGACCCGTGACAGCTCTGCTTGCGATCTGGACGATGTCGCCGATGGAACCGGATTTTCCGCCGCCCATTGGGCCGTTCCGGGTGACTGGATGATGCCCAGCTTTGACGACAGTGCCTGGCCTCAGGCCGTGACCTTCACAAACGACACGGTCGGCGTCGACAACAAGGCAGCCTACACCAACTTTGCCGAGATTTTCGACGCACCCGAAGCGGATGCTGACTTTATCTGGTCGTCAAATCTCAACCTCGACAACCTGGTCCTGCTGCGCACAACGATCGAGTAGACACGCGATCCTGCTCCGGCCTTCGGACTGGGGCGGTCACGCGGGTCGAGAACGACAAATCTGCCGCTCCTCGAATGAATCGAAGGGTGGAAAAGGATACCGAAATGAAAAAGACAACAGCCTCACTCCTGGTGGTGCTTGCCATTGCTGCATCCGGCTTTGTTTACGTACAGATGGGCGGTAACCCGCTGGTGGACGGTCCAAGAAGCCCCGGGCCTCACGGTCCTTTCAGCGCCTCGGACTTTAACCATGACGATCAGGTCACACGGGCGGAAATCGACAAGTTTATTGCGATGGGACCGGAACGCGGCGTCGGCATGGCCTCCTATTTCGATCAGTTTGACACCAATCAGGATCAAACCCTCGACGAAGCCGAACTTGCCAAGGTTGAGCCCGAGTTTGCCTTCGATGGCTCGGATGCAAATGCAGATGGCCGCCTGACGCTTGAAGAAGTCACGGCCTATGCCAATGAAAGGCTCTACCGTCAGATGGGACTGGGCGAGTTCTTTGATCTGATCGACACCGATGGAAATGACACAGTCTCCACCGACGAGATTGAAGCCGCCCATGTGTCGGGCCAATTGCCGCGCGGTTAGAGCTCCGAAAACAGCTTTATACGCAATTCAATGCTCCGAAACCTGAGCCTGAAATATCAGGATGCCGTTGGCACGATCTGACCCATCATGGTGAGCAACACTGCCTGCCGATGTTTTGGCCTCCGGTGATGAAGCAACAAAGTGCTCCCAGCCCGGCCAACCCAGCTCCTTGAAGTGAAGGACTGCAAACAGTGGATCGGCCACGCTCGGCATTTTTATTTGTAACAATTTGTAATATCCTTATTGGATATATTGCACATAAATATACATCTGGAAGGATTACATATTTTTCAATCGATCAAAATTGGTCAAGGCGACATTGGTAACACTGGGCTTTGCCTTGAGTGCGGTGCCTGCATTGGCTGCGGATTGGCGTGGCTGGAACATTCACGTCGTGGACTATCCCGTCTTCATCGCCATGGAATCCTTCATGGCCGAAGTGACGGAAAAAACCGACGGTGAAATCAAGGGCAAGATCTTTCACAACGGCGTTCTGGGTGGGCAGCCTGATGCCATCGAACAGATCCGTCTGGGTGCTATCGATTTCGGCGAATTCAGCCTCGGACCGATGGGTCAGGCTATCCCGGATAGGATTTGACAGAAACAAAAAGCAAAGGCGCATTGGCCATGAAAACCAACACTGAGACTACCATCCCGGTTTCCGACGATCTGCGCACGAAGTTCCAGAGTGTGAGCACGGCCACGTTGACCACCGCCATGTTCAAGCGCGGCTTCAGAAACATCTATCTTCAGGGGCCGCAACGCTTGCGTCCGGGCACAAACATGGTCGGCTTTGCCTATACGCTCAGGTATATTCCGGCACGAGAAGACCTCGATGTTCTGGACTCCTTTGCGGATCGTAACAATGCGCAACGCAAAGGCGTTGAAGAGTGTCCTGACGGGGCCATCTTCGTCATCGATTCGCGCGGCGATGCAAATGCGGCCTCCGCCGGCTGCATCCTGGCCACCCGGTTGCAGATGCTGGGTTGCGCCGGACTTGTCACCGATGGCGGCTTCAGGGATACGCCGGAGATCGCCGCCCTGGACATGCCTGCCTATCACTCGCGCCCTTCAGCGCCAACAAACCTGACCAAACATCACGCCGTGGCGATCAACGATCCGATTGCTTGCGGCGGGGTAGCGGTCTTTCCCGGAGATATCATTGTCGGTGACAATGAAGGCGTCGTCTGCATTCCCGCCCATCTGGCCAGTGCCGTCGCCGACGAAGCGATCGAGATGACAATCTTTGAGGATTTTGTTATGGAAATGGTGCAGGGTGGAGCATCAATTTTCGGACTTTATCCGCCGACGGATCGATCAACAAAGGTCAAGTTTCAAACGTGGAAACAACAGAACGGAAGGTGACGGATCCGCTCGAAGATCCAGCGAAAGCACGGGCGGATCAAGACCGGACGCTGTCAGATCTGGCCTATGAACAGGTTCTGTCTATGATCGTGGACGGCCAGATCGCTGTCGGCGCAAAACTGCCGACGGAGAACCGGCTGAGTGAACAGCTTGGGGTGTCGCGTCCGGTCCTCCGCAAGGCACTCAAGCAACTGCGCAAAGACGCCGTCATCGTGTCGCGGCAAGGCTCCGGCTCCTATGTCAGCCGCCGCCCGGATGAAGCCGTCTTGACCTTTGCCCAGGTCGGATCAATTGCGGACATTCAGAGAGTGTTTGAATTTCGGGCCGCCATCGAAGGCGAGGCATCCGCCCTCGCCGCCATCCGCCGCAGCGAGACCGATCTGAAAAAAATCAAATCGGCTCTGGATGAACTGGACCGCTGCATACGTGACGGGGATCTCGGCGTCGAAGCTGACGAAGATTTTCACGCCGCGATTTGCAATGCCAGCGAGAACCACTACTTCACCGCAGCGCGTGCTTCCATGCGATCAAACATCCTGGCGGGACTTAACCTGACGCGCAATCTTTCGCTGACCAAGACCAATGACAGGCTGCAACTGGTCCAGCGGGAACACTATGTGATTTACAGCGCGATGCTGGCGAAGGACGCCAGCGCGGCGCGCATCGGAATGCGCACGCATATCGAAAATGCACGCATGCGGGTCTTCGAAGGCGACAAGACTGACTGACATGCCGGGCTGCGGCATGCAACGCCTTCAGACCGCGCACCCGGAAGCGACACATTGCTTACGGGTAAAGGCCCGCAACCTTTGCCCTGAGCTGCGTTAATCCCAGAACGGTATCAATAATGGGAGTGGGTGTCTGTGTGATCATGCCCAGTTCCTGAACCGAGCGCACCAAGGCATCTATTTCCATTGGGCGGCCTGCATCCAGATCCTGCAACATGGACGTTCGATGCGCGCCAACAGCGGCTCCGCCATTGATACGACGGTCCACGTCGACCGGAAATTTGACACCTAACTTTTCCGCTATGGTTTGCGCTTCGAGCATCTTATTGCGTGCAATCTTGCGTGTTCCCTCATCCGTGCACAGCACATCAAGCGTGGCATGTGTCAGCGCCGAGATCGGGTTGAACGAAAAATTTACCCAGAGTTTTGTCCAGATTTCATCGCGGAGTTTTGAACGCACCGACGCCTTTAGCCCCGCTTCCGTGAGTGCTTTGGACAATGCAGTCGCGCGTTCGGATTTGGAACCATCCGGTTCCCCGAGCGAAAACCGTTTTCCCTCGATGTGCTTTACAATTCCGGGTTCAATGACTTCTGCCGCCGGATAAACCACGCAGCCCAGGACATTGTCGGGGCCAAAGCCATCCCATTGCGCACCGTCTGGATCGACGCTTTCAAGGCGTGTGCCCTCCAACGGCCGCCGATTTTGTGAAAGTACCACCAGGGCACACCATTGACGCCGCTGACAATCGTTGTGTTCTCGCCAATGAGTGGCTTCATCCTGCCCACGATGGCCGGAACAGTATGCGCTTTCAGCGTTGCAATGACATAATCTTGTGGCTCCAGATCCGCGGAATTATCGCTGACAGTGACGGCCACATTGGTCGTGCCACTTTCCTCGATCAGAGTAAGCTCGTTTTGCGCATCGCAGCCAGATGAGGCCCGCTTGCAACAAGACTGACGTCCGCACCTGCATGAGCCAGTTTCGCGCCCATATAGCCGCCGATTGCACCGGCACCGAAAACACAAATCTTCATCAGGTTTGCCCTAGCCCCTAGTCGTCATGCTGATGTGACCAGGCCCGACTTTTGAGCGAGCCCGATGCGCTGCATCTTGCCGGTCGCCCCTTGGGGAATTTCATCCAGGTTAATCACTTTTCGCGGAACCTTGAAATCAGCCATTCGTGTTGCGGCAAAATCGCGAATGTCGCGCTCAGTTGCTTCCATGCCTTCTCTCAACACCACTGCTGCCGCCACTTCTTCACCCAGCTTTGGATGCGGCAAGGCAAAGGTCACAACCTGCGCAACAGCCGGATGGTCCATCAGAACGCCATCGACCTCAAGCGGACTGATCTTCTCACCACCGCGGTTGATGATTTCCTTGAGACGGCCGGTCAGTCGCAAGTCCCCTTCATCGTCAAGCAAACCGCGATCGCCGGTGCGGAACCAGCGTTTGCCTTCGGCAACAAAGAAGCTGGACTGGTTGGCTTCATCGTTGCTTTCGTAGCCCAGCGTCACATTCGGGCCGGAGATAACGACTTCACCTGCATCATTGATCAGGGTGTTCTCAAGTTCGGTGGCAATGTGCACCAAAGGTCCGGCAGCGATGCCGACCGAGCCTGGTTTTTGAGCACACGGTGGAAGTGGGTTACACGTCATCTGATGGGCTGCTTCCCTCAACCCATAGGCTTCAATGACAGGCGCATTGAACGTGGCGACAAGTTCCGCCATCACCTGAGCGGGAAGTGAAGCCGACGAAGACCGCAAAAAGCGTAGCGGCACGTCCTTGATGACATCTTCGTTCCGCGACGCACGGGTCAGCAAGGCGTGATGTGTGAAGGATCAGCGCGATGTCATCGACCGCCGGTTCCATAACATCGCTGCTCGGCGAAATATCGCCGTCCTGCTCCAAGGCAAAATGGCCTGCTGGCGCGGACGCATCGGCTTTCAATCGGAGAATGAGTATGCCATTCGCCCGTGCGGCCGCGACCGAGGGACCCTCGTCCCCCTCCAGCACGACCAGCGCCTTGGCTTTCAGGTCATCCAGATAGAAGGCATATTACTCCTCGCGATAGGTCGGGTTTAGCGGCGCAGTAACCGCCGCATGAGCGATCGTGACAAATGCAGTCGCCATTTCCGGGCCGCTAGGCAGGACAATGGCGACACGGTATTTTGCTCCAATACCCAGGCCGTTCAGCGTGCGGCCAACATTGGCCGCCAAATCGCGCAAACCGCCATAGGTAAGCCATTCACGATCGGGCGCACCAATGGCCAAGAGGTTTTCATCGCGGTCGGCAATGAGTGCCGTGAGAGTACCGCTCATCTTGTTCTTTCCTGCATTTTTCCGGCCAGGTCAGAGCGTCAAATCCGGTTTCTGGCCCAATCGTTGGATTGGCTCAGTTTCTAGCGTGAGGCTGCGTAATATGACACGCGGCGTTCCAGATAAGCCAGGAACTCAGACAGTGTGAACGCAACCGCGAACAGCACGATCAAGACCGCCCAGAAATGTTTCATCATGAAGTTGTTGGAGTAGAGTTCAAACAAGGCGCCAAACCCGACAATCGAAATCAACAACTGGCCGATGATGACGCCCTTGACCGCGCGGATCACACCGATACGCACACCACCCAGGATCTCTGGCAAGGCCGCCCAGAAGTAGATCTTGAAGAATGCATCCACAGGCGTCGCGCCGAAGCTTCTCGCCATGTCGACCAGCGACCGGTTGATCTGCTTCACACCGGCACGCGAATTCAGGATGATGATCCAGATTGCAAACAGAGTTGTCGTGATGATGATCGACTTCATGCCGAAGCCGAACAGAACCATCAAAACCGGAACCAGAGCTGTGAGCGGCGCGCTCAGAAAGATGTTCACCCACGGCAGGATCAATTCGTCGAGCAAGCGGCTCTTACCAATCAGGATGCCGACCGGAATGCCGATTATGACGGCGAAGAATACGCCGGCAAAAAACGCATAGGCAGTTTCATACATCGCCTTGAGGAAAGCCGGTGTGCCGATCACCTCAAACAGCGTAATGAAAACATCAGACAGAGGTGGAATGAAGAATGTCCACCCTGTCCGTCCGACAATTTCCCAAAGCAACGCCCACAGCAGCAGCGAAGACATTCCCGGCAGTCTGTATCCGTATACCGTCATGTCAGCCTACTCCACATAGTTGCGCAATGACGCCCAGATTTCATCCACGATATCCAGATATTCCGGCGAACGGCGAATGTTGTCGATGCCAGTGCCACGGAAACTTTTGGGACGAATAATTTCGGAAACGCGGCTAGGCCGCGGCAACAGAATCGCGATCTGGTCGGATACGTAGACCGCTTCTTCAATTGAGTGGGTCACGAAGATGAAGGTCTTGTTTTCGTGACGCACCAATTCGAGCATGTCTTCCTGGAACTTGCGGCGGTTCTGCTCATCAACTGCTGAAAACGGTTCATCAAGCAGCAGCACCTGGGCGTCGACAGCAAGTGCCCGGGCCAACCCCACACGCTGGCGCATACCCCCGGAGAGTTCATGCGGATAGGCTTTTTCAAACCCGGACAGCCCGACATTCTTGATATATTTTTCCGCGATTGCCTCACGCTCGGATTTGGCCACACCGCGCAATTCAAGCCCAAAGGCGACGTTGCGAATGACGCTTGCCCAGGGCAGCAACGCGAAATCCTGAAACACAAACGCGCGGTCTGGTCCGGGGCTTGTGATAATCTTGCCATCGATCTCGATTTCACCGGAATTTGGCTGAAGCAGGCCGGCAATGATCTTGAGCAAGGTTGTCTTGCCGCAACCGGACGGCCCCAGCAAAGAGGTCAATTCACCACGGGGAAACTCGAGGGACAGGTTCTTCAGCGCCTCGACGTCACCATAGTTTTTGGAGACGTTGCGTACCGAAACGGCGCTATCGCCCTCGAGAGGAACGGCCTTTGTGAAAGCATCATTAGTCTGAGACATAACCACGATTGTTCCCTTCAAACAGATAGTTTTCAGTGCGTTCAAGCAGATTCAAGAAGAGAACGGCCAGGACGATAATGGAAAAGATCGCCGCGTACATCGACGGATAATCGGCGATTGAACGGCTATAGGTGATGATGTCCCCGACACCGGTCGGGGTGATCTTCAGTTCAGACAGGATGGCTCCGATAAAGCCGGCCGAGATACCTAGCCGCAGGCCCGAGAAAATCACCGGAGACGCTGCGGGTATGATGATTTTGAGAATGATATCGCGGTCGGAGGCCAGAAAGGATTTGCCCATATCCTTGATTGACGCAGGCGTATTGCGCACCGCACTTGCCGTATTGAGGACAATCACCGGCATAGCCATGATGCACACGACAAACACTTTTGATGTCAGTCCGATGCCATAGGCCATGACCAGAATGGGGATGAGTGCTGCCAGCGGGGCGGCCTGCATGACCACGAATATAGGCGAAAACAGCCATTCGAAACGGCTGCTCAGACCAACCCAGAGACCGATTGTAATGCCAAAGAACGCCGAGATCGCAACCCCGATGACCAGTGGCTTCAGCGTTTCCGCATAGGCAGTGAATATGGAGCCGTCCAAGGTCATGACGACAAGGGCGTGCATTGATTCAAGGAAAGTCGGGAAAGCGTAGCTGACGGGAATTCGACCTGCGATTTCCCATGCGCCAAACACGATGGCGGCAGACAGCAGCTTTAGTGCGAGAGAACGATTCATCGTCTTGGATCACCCCAAGCTTGAGAAAATTGCCACCCGCTCCGGATAGGAGCAGGTGGCTGATTTTTTTACTTCTTCATCGCTGCATCGAGCGGCGCGAGGTACCAGAAGTCCTCAATGTTCAAGCTCGCTGGATCCCCATCAAGCTGGCCAGCCTTGGAGTACCATTCCATGTCGGCCTGAGCGGCATTGCGTCCGCCGCCATTGGGATCATAAAGGCCGCCGGCAACGGCATCAGTGTAGAACCCATCCAACTCAGCGAGGATCTCTTTCGGCAGCTGGCCAATCGGACCATCAGGATTGGTTTCCTTGGAGATGATGGTTGGATCTTCCTGCATATCCTGCCAGACGCTCGCCAGCGCCTTGACCAAGATATTGACCTGCTCCTCATTCTCCTTGATCCAGTCAAGGTTGGCGAAAAGCGCCTCGTCGCTGGAATCAACTTCAAACATCGGCAGAACGTTGAACTTGTCAGGAAACTGCTTCATGACCTTGTTCTTGTTTGAAAGGTCGATGATTGTCGCGTCAGTCTGACCCGAAACCAGTGCAACAACACGGTTTGACGAGCCAGGCACATAGGACCTGTCACCGAATTTGATGCCAATCTTGTCTTCAATCACGTTGGCGATTGAATCTGTGCCGCCCCCACGCGAGTGCAGCAGAATTGGCTGACCATCCAGCTCCTTCAAGTCAGAATATTTTTTGGATGTGACCGGAAAGAACTTCAGCTTTGAAAGCTGAAAGATAATGCGGATCGGCGCCTTCGAGCGCTGCATTGCCGAATAGGGCGTGCCGAAGCCGATGTTCATCTGACCGCTCAGCACAGCCTGAATTGCAAGCTCCTCGTCCGAGAACGCTGTCCACTCATAATCAAGACCATTTGCCTTCGCACGATCAAGCGCGACAAAGAATGCTGCCAGCTCATCGGATGGCGTTTCCGCCAAAGCAATCTTGAGCGTTGCCGCTTGCGCGCCAGACAGCATCAAGCCGACGGCCATCGGCACAGCTACGGCCATACCCGCGATTTTTTTCAGTATCTGTCTCATAGGCTCTCCTCCCAAAGCGCAGGGGCACATGCCCCTGCAAAACCTGTGTAACTCACTAAACTCCACTTATTCAAATAAATCAATATTTTTATATTTTCTTTATAAACATCGATATATTTCAGATATCTCAATGTTTATCTATTTTTTAATATACCCAGCAACTGCCAGCCGCAACTTCCCGAGATCCACCTCCCCGCTTCAGATCTCACCAAAAAGCCGCTCAGCCACGGAACGCAAATGCTTGCGCATCGCCTCATGGGCAGCAGCCGGATCACGGTTCGTGATCGACAACACAATGTCTTCGTGCTCCGCAAAACTCCCATGATCCGCGGGAGGCCTGACTGAGTGTCGCTTGACCGCACCCCAGGCGACAGCACGCCGCACCATGTTGAGTTGATCAAACACCGAAAGCAGCAGTAGATTGTCACTCGCCTCGGCGACTTCACGATGAAACACGTCATCTTGCGTTTCGTATTGCTTCCAGCTCGGCGCCGCGCGCATTCGCTGAATCGTGCCAGTCAGCCGGGCAATCACATCGCCAGACGCATTGATCGCTGCTTCGCGCGCAATCGCAGGCTCAATCGCCAGCCGTGCCCGCATCATCTTGAACGGGGTCAGCTGCTTTCCAAGCGAGACCGGCGATTTGGTCATTTTGTCGAGATCATCACTGGTGGCGGAAACAAAGGTACCTTTGCCAACGTGGCGCCAGATAATGCCGTCGCGTTCCAGAGCGTCAAGCGCCTTACGCAACGTATTGCGAGTCACTCCCAGCTGAGCCGTCAACGCTCTTTCAGCTGGCAGTCGCTCGCCAGGCTTCAAGCCGTTTGACGTGATGTAGTCACGCAAATCAGTGACCGCCTCGCCTGCTGCCATAAGAGCATCTCGATCGAGCATTCAAACCTCCGAATTGGTTGATCAATAATTCAACCAATTGACCCCAGACTACAAATTGGTACACGATTCGCAACACATTTATTCGCATTGGTTTGGATTGATTTTCGTCAGTGACTGCAATATGTCGATATTGCAACGCATTTCAGCTGGGAGAGTTCAATGCCTGACTACGTAATTCCTGCCCCGAAAATTCCGACAATTCCTGTAAAGGGCGGCGGGGAATTTCCCGTGAGGCGCGTCTATTGTATCGGACGAAATTACGCTGCCCACTCCGTTGAGATGGGTGACGATCCTGATCGGGATCCACCATTCTTTTTTCAGAAAAACCCGAATAACCTAGATGGATCGGGCGATTTTCACTATCCGAACCAGACTTCAGACGTTCACTACGAAGTCGAGATGGCGGTTGCGCTGAAGACCGGCGGCACCAATATTCCGGTCACCGAAGCGCTTGACCACGTCTATGGCTACGCCCCATGCCTGGACATGACACGCCGCGACCTGCAAGCCGAAGCCAAGAAAAAGGGCCGCCCATGGGAAATTGGAAAGGCCTTTGAACGCTCTGGACCAATTGGACCATTGCAGCCGGTTTCCCAGGTCGGACATCCCGACAACGGACGCGTAGAGCTTCTGGTCAATGGCGAGATCAAGCAGGAAGGCGACCTCAATCAGATGATCTGGAAAGTTCCCGAGATGATTTCCTACCTCTCGGATTACTTCGAGCTCCAGCCCGGCGATGTCATCATGTCCGGAACGCCAGCGGGCGTGGGACCGATCGTCAAGGGCGATGTCATGGTTGTCAACATTGCCGGACTTGAAACCCTGACGGTCAATGTAGTGTGATCGATAGGTACGCCGCGCATGTCGATGCGCGGCGTACCTCCCTCAAACAGACTGAAACCGTTAAAAGCGCGATGGCGAGAAACTGAGCCACCTCAGATTGCACCGTATCCAGACGCATTCGGACGGTTGGCTTTGGCTCGGTTATTTAATATCTTGATCAGAAAATTGCCGTACATAAGCGCGCAGCGCAAATTTGCCTGACAGGCAAGCTCGGCCATTTGATTTCGCGCCCTTCAAGACCCACACATATCCCACCTGCATGGACAACACGCGGCGACGGCGAACTTCGGACATCGCGTTGGCGTGATGCCCGAAGCTTGAATGTTTGTGGCACGTGAATTGGGCAAGCCGTGAGCAAACTAGCCACGGCTTGCCGGATCAAGCTTCGTCTAAGCCGCCCTGCGGGCAAGAATGGGCTCAGCAATTGCCTTGAACTCATCGTCGGTGAGGATATCGCGCTTCTTGATGCCAGCCTGCTTTACAGCATCCAGGATCTCGGCGAGATCAGCGTCCACTGCGGTCCCCATACCCAACTGGTCAAGCTTGTAGACAATCGATGCCTTGCCGCTTTTCTTGCCAAGAACCACTTCGCCGGCACGCCCGGTCAATGCCGGATGGGTTCCGAACATGACCAGCGGATCATGCATGACATACTGGATGCCGATGCCGGACTCACGGGTAAAGTTGCCTGCGCCCAGAATCGGCTTGTTACGGGCAATCGGGATATTGGCACGCTCGGACAGCAACCGGCCCAGTTCCGGCATCAGGTCGAAGCGGTATCCGGTGTCATAACCATAGAGCAAATCAAGCGCGAGCATGAGTTCCTCAAGCGCCGCGTTGCCGGTGCGCTCGCCAAGGCCGTTACCACAGCTATGGACCACTTCGGCGCCGGCCGTGACCGCAGCCAGTTCCGTTGCCACACCCATGCCGAAATCATTGTGCGTATGGATCTCGATCGGAAGCCCGGTCATGCGCTTGACCCAGCGCACCATGTACTTGATCGCTTCAGGGGTCGCGCAGCCCATCGTGTCGACGATACCGATGGAGTCTGGCGGCGATTCCGCCATGATACCCTTGCAGAGGTTCTCCAGATCATCAGGACGCGCGCGCGTCGTATCGTAGGGAAAGAACACCGCATAAAGTCCATTTTCACGCGCATAATTGATCACCGGCGCGCTGCGCTCGAGGACATCTCTCCAGGTCCAGCCAAACTGGGTCGTGAGCTTGGGGTAACCAATCGGCACTTCGATGATGACGCCTTGAGCACCGCACTCGAGCGCCATGTCGATGTCTTGCTTCATGGCACGGGCAAATGTGAATATGCGGGACTTCAAACCCATCTTGCTGATCAGTTTGATGGCTTGCGCATCCTGCGGCGAAACAGCGGGCATGCCCGCCTCGATCCGGTCGACACCGACATCGTTGAGCATCTGGGCGATGGCAAGCTTGTCATCGACCGAGAACACAACGCCTGGCGTCTGTTCGCCATCACGCAGGGTCGCATCGTGAATTTGGACTTTAGGAGGCAACTCGAGCGAATTGCGCACTTCCGGCACAAAATTATATGGGCTTACCCACCACTTCCCGTCTTCAAAATGCGTTTCGCGCATGAATTGGCCTCCGTTGCCTTGAAAAATCGATCTACGGAACGGCGCTCATGCAAACCATGACAGCCAGCCCATGTTATGTAGATTTTAACGCCACATCCAAAAATATCAACTTTTTATTCAGCCCTGATACGTGGAAATTTGTTTTACAAAGCACGCTTATTTAACATCCCGACGCAAAAACGCTCGTATTCCACTGTTTTTTAACAGTATTTCGTTTCGCTAGAAAATTTCGGACATGATGCATCTGAAAACTTGCGCTTGCGGCTTTGCAAAAAAATCGATATTTTTGAGAAATGATGTCCTCATTGATCCGATCACGTTTGCAATCCATCGCCGATAGGGGGTTCTCCATCATCGGCTTGTCCAACCAGAGTGAGCGTAAGCTTCCTCCCGGAGAGATTATCAAGCTTTGCCACATTCTGCTTACGGGTCGCGGTGAAGCCTCAGGCGTCGCGATCTCCCGTGAGATCCTTGAACGCTACCAAACGTTGGGTGAACAAGAGAAAACCGAATTCTTCCGTTTGTTGTTATCGGAGTTTTCCGTGGGGCCGGACAAGACCCTGGAAGCCGCCAAAAACTATGTTAGCGATCCAAGCCACGAAAGCCTGGACAAATTGCTGGCTGTTTCACAACCCTCCCGCCTCAACCTCATCATGCTTTTGAATCAAGCCCCTGATGCGACGAAATTCCTTGTCGCAATGCGGGCCGATCTCCTGGCGCGGTTCCGTAAAGAGCCCGATTTACGGTTTGTCGATCGCGAATTCGTTCACCTGTTTACAACCTGGTTCAGCCGCGGCTTCCTCGATCTGAGAAGCATCGACTGGAACACGCCGGCGGCGATCCTGGAAAAATTCATCCACTATGAAGCCGTCCATGGCATGGCTGGTTGGGAGGATCTGCGCAAGCGGATCAACCCTGAAGATCGGAGGATCTTTGCGTTCTTCCATCCCCGGCTCGAGGATGAACCACTGATATTTGTGGAAGTGGCGCTGATGGATGAAGTCCCGGCAACAATCCACAGCGTATTGGACAACAAGCGTTCGGACGTTTCCGCACTGGATGTCAGACGAGCAAACTCGGCGATTTTCTATTCCATTTCGAATTGCCAGAAGGGCCTCCGCGGGATTCCACTGGGTAATTTCCTGATCAAGCAGGTTGTCGAGGAACTGCGCGCCGAATATCCGGCCCTGAAGAACTTTGTTACTCTCTCCCCGGTCCCATCTTTCAAAGAATGGGTCACCAGTGCGCTCGAGGGCAAGGCCGAATTTCGCTTGCCGCAGGCAACGAAGGAAGCGTTTGAACTGACAAACAAGGACGGTTGGCAAAATGACGCCAAGACGGCCGCGGTCGTCGAAGAGCATCTCATGCCATTGGCTGCCTGGTTCCTTTGCAACAGCAATTCCAACCGCCGCCCGGTCGACCCGGTTGCCCGGTTCCACCTTGGGAATGGCGCAAGACTGGATCGCATAAATTGGGCTGCTGACCTGTCGGAAAACGGGTTGGCCGGTTCATTTGGCATTATGGTCAACTATCGCTACCAGCTGGACGAGATTGAACGCAATCACGAAATGTTTGCCAACAAGGGACTGGTCATAGCGTCATCCGCTGTTACAAAGTCGGCGAAGACTTATGACACTATCCTTGCCAGGCAAAATCCTGTGGACGCGTCGGAAGACGAAAAGTCGTCTTCCATCGAAACAACGGGAGTGCCATGATGAGGCGCAGAACAATAATCGACTCGGGGGCCGATTTGGACGAGCTAGACCAGAAAGATGGAATCGCGGCGCTGGACGAAACCGCGCCGGGTCAGTACGGGGATTCGCTCGGGTCAAGCTCGATAACAAGTCAGGCCTATTCAAGGCTTCGCTCCGACATTATGTCAGGTGTTCTTACTCCCGGCAAAAAGCTCAAGATCGAGGAACTGCGCAGCCTTTATGAATTCGGCTCAAGTCCGATCCGCGAAGCGCTGAGCATGCTGACTTCAGACCTTTTTGTCGAACGCATCGACCAGCGCGGCTTTCGCGTCGCCGATGTCAGCGAAAAGGAGTTTGATGAACTTTTGCGCACGCGGCGCTGGCTGGAAGAGCGGGCGTTGCGGGAATCCATCGCCCATGGAGACAGCAAATGGGAAGAACAAGTCGTTCTTTCCGCCTATCGGCTTTCACGCGTGCCGCGTTCACAGACAAATGACCACTTTGTTGCCAATGAAGAGTGGGAAATCCGCCACAAACACTTCCATATGGCGCTGATTGACGCCTGCCCCTCTTCAATCATGCTCAAATTCTGCGACCAACTGTATGATCAGAATGTGCGCTATCGGCATTTATCCGGATCAAAGGCTTATCCCTCGCGCGACATCAACGCCGAGCACAACGCCATTACAGATGCCGTGCTCGAGCGTAATGCTGATCTCGCAGTCGAACTCTTGATGTCGCATTATTCGACGACCGGAAACTTCCTCAAGGAAGAGCTGACGCCGAAGAAAAAGGCTTAAAGCCGGCCGTCCTCAAACTAGACAACTTGACCGCTGCGCTTTCGTGATCCGGCAAGGAGCTTGAGCGCTGTTGCCTTGAGGCGGCATTGTCCAGAGTGAAACAGAGCCGGCCCGTCAAGCCGACTCTGTTTGCAAATGAAGCGCTTTAAGCCTCCGGCACCAGAACGAAGTCGAAATCAACCTTGTAATATGGATCGGTAATCGCATCGCCGACAGCAAGGCCGCCTGGAATGGCATCGCCTGCGGACTGCTTTTCATAGACCATGATGAGTTTTTCACGAACGCCGAAAACCGCATCTGCATCAAGATAAGGATCGTCACTGGGGAAGACTTCCGTCACCAGAGAACGATAGCCAGGCGCGGTAATAATGAAATGCAGGTGCGACGGCCGCCAGGGCTCGCGTCCCGTGGCATGCAGCAATTCACCAACCGGACCGTCATCAGGAACCGCATAGGGCGACGGACGAACGGTTGTGAAGAGATATCGTCCATCGTCGCCGACAACCATATGGCCGCGCAGATTGTATTCAGGCTGGTCAGGATCCTGGTTCGAATACAAGCCGTTGTCAGCCGTCTGCCAGATTTCGATTTCGGCGCCCTTGATCGGCTTGCCATCCGGCTGGCTCACAATACCGGAAACGATGACAGTCGGGCCATCATTGTCGCCCTTCAGATCCCCGCCAACCGGCAGATCGGGTGCTCCGAGAATGTGGAACGGGCCAAGCACGCTCGATGGTGTGCCGTCATCGGGCGAATTGATCATGTCGACCAGAGATGACAGACCGAGCACATCGGAGAACAACACAAATTCGTTGCGTTCAGAATCGGTGATCTCCCCCGCCTTGGTCAGCAGTTCCAAGCCTTTGCGCCATTCTGCATGGGTCAAATTGTTTTCAATCGCAAAGGCGTGGAGATGCTTGACCAGACTCTCCAGCACGGATCTCAGGCGCGGATCGGTATCAGAGCCGCAATAGTCTAGGAAAGCCTGGGTTATGGTGTCCCGGTTCACGGTGCGCATGGGTCTACCTCAAAGTCATTTTCAATGGATGATCCCCGTCGACAGAATGGGGAAACGGATAATTAGAATCAGCACCAGCAGCATGACGAAAGCAAATGGCAGGGCGCCGAGAAAGACGTCTTTCAAGGTCACGTTCGGATCATTCAACGTTGCCTTGATGACGAAGCAGGAGATGCCGAGCGGCGGTGTCAGAAGGCCTATTTCGGCGCCAATGACTGTCACGATGCCGAACCACACGAGGCTGTGACCACTTGCTTCAATGAGGGTAATGAACAGCGGCACAACGATCAGGATGATCGATGCCGTATCGAGCAGGGTGCCGAGAAACAGCATCAGCAGAACATAGACCACCATGATGCCAAAGAAACCGAACTGGTAATGATCCAGGAACGCATGGAGCTCTCCTGGCAAGTCGGCATAGCCGAGCATGCGGCTATAGAGCGAAGCCATGGTGATCAGAAACAGGATAGACGCGGTTATATAGCCGGTGTCTATCGTCGTTTCCCAAAGGCCCCTGAGGCTGATCTTACGGCGAGCCAACGCAATCACCAGCGCGATCAAAGCGCCGGCGGCGCCCGCTTCCACTGGCGTCAGCCATCCGGTGTAGATCCCGCCAAGCACGACGACGATGAGGAACATTATCGGCAGCGTCTTGTCCGCCAGTTCCGCATAGGTGAGCGGTGGCATATCGCTTTGTCCGGCGTCCTTCCCCACGAAGGACGGCCAGAACTTGCCCATCAGCATGATGGTCAGAATATAGGCGGCCGTCAGCAACAACCCCGGGATGATGCCTGCCATGAACATCTCGCCGACAGATTGTTCAGCCACAAAGGAATAGATGATGAGCATCGCGCTCGGTGGAATAATCATGCCGAGAACGGATGAGCCGGCAACCACACCTACTGCAAATCTCGGATTGTAGTTGAAACGCTGCATTTCCGGCACAGCGATTTTGGTGAACACGGAGGCCGAGGCGATTGATGATCCGGTAACAGCGGCGAACACTGCATTGGCGCCCACGGTCGCCATTCCGATGCCGCCGGTTATTTTTCTGAACCCGCGGTTCATGACCTCATAGATATCTGTTCCCACGCCTGCTTTGGATACGAGCAGCCCCATGACGGTAAACAACGGTATCGTGGCGAAGGAATACTCCGTCACTCCGTCACCCACAGCCACCTTCAGGAAGTTGAAGGCGAGGACCGACTTGCCGCTGATAATCCAGATCGACGCGAATGACACAAGGCCCAGCGCTACAGGAATGTAGACGCCCATATAGATCAACGCGACAATAGCGATGACTGATAGCATACCGATTTCAACAGGGGTCATGGTTGCCTGTGCTGCGTGTTGGAGGGGTCATTTTCGGGCTCCGGCAGGGTTTCACCATACTCGGATCCCATAAGCGCCTTCAGGAAAAACAGGACGGTCGACAACCCGACACCGAAGAGGATTGCAAGCTTGGCAGGCCACCATGGCGTTGTGAAAACGCCCGGCGTGCCGAAATAGTCGCACCGTCCCCAAGCCTGCGCCACATCTCCCCATAAGCTTCCGGTTGGCGCGCCGCCAAACTCCGGTTGAATAAAGAAACTGCAGCTCCCAAAGGCGTCCAGAAATTCTGGCCACATCGTCCATGTAATCAGAGCCATGAAGACGCATGACACGGCATCGATCACACGTGAGGCAAAGTGTGACACTTTTGGCCGTATGCTTTGCATCAGCAAGAGGAACCCGTCGGAGCGGGTTAGTTTTCCGCCGTTTACGACGTTGGGCAATTGCAAGAAGACAATCAACACCAGCGAGAAGATGACGACTTCGACAGTTCCGCGTAGTGGCGCGTGGAAAACCCCACGCGCCACTACGTCAACATTCATGATAACGACCAGCAGCAGGATGAACGTGGTGCCAATCACGTTTGCGCCAACGGCGAGGCTTGTGGCAATGTATCTAATACCGCTTACCAATTTCCGCATGTTTTCCCGTCCCGTGCCAGTGCTGGGTTACATCAGTTGGCGAGTTCAGCGGTCCAGTCGCGGATCGGCGTCTCACCAGCATCCGTCAACTTTTTCATGTAAGCCTTCAGCATATCGGTGCCTGGAGCTCCGGACTTGTCCAGTTCCGCAGCCCATTCCGCAGCGATGTTCGGCATGGATTTCGCCCATGCTTCGCGGTCAGCTGCGGGGAGTACCACGACACTGCCACCGGCAGCCTCGAAGGCTGTGATCGAAGATGCCGCTTTTTCCATCGCAACATTGGCAACCTGATCGCGGTATTCGACGGCAACCTTCTGGAGTACACCCTTCACCTCGTCGGGAAGCTTCGCCCAGACATCCTTGTTGATGGTCACGGTTTTCGAGTTCACCGCACCAAGATCGACCTTCAGCATGTAAGGCGCCACTTCGGCCATCTTGAAGGTAACCGCGGCTTCAGGCCACAGCATAGCCGCATCCACCACGCCGGTCTGAACCAGGTTGTAAAAATTCGGCAAACCACCACGTACTCCGGCTGCATCCTTTACGCCTTCGAGATAGCGCAAATTGTAGCCGGCACCGGCGACTTTCTTTCCTTCAAGATCCTTCAATGAATTGATCGGCGTCTTGGAAAAGAGTTGATAGCTGTCGAGAACAACGCCTGTCGCCAGGTAGACCTGGTTTTCGGCATCGAATTCCTTGTTCATTTGCGGGAATTCCCTGGCGATCTCATCGACCGCCTTGGCAACTATTCTTGCGTCTGCTGACACCATCGGAGTTACAGCCGAAATGCCCTGGCTGGGCAGCGCGGAGTTGTGGAAGATGGTTGTGACGATGCCGATGTCTCCAAGACCGAGCTTGATACCCTCTAGCACGCCGCGAGGTTTGACGATGGCGCCGCCATAGGCCTCTTGCCAATCGATCTTGTAGTTTCCAGTCTTGGCGAGCTCCTCGTTGACGTGCGGAATAAAGAAGCCGGAAAACTCCTTCACCCACATCGAACGGTCGGGGTAGCCATCGATCGCAATCAATTTGATCGTTTCAGTTGCCTTTGCCGGCGAAGCCAGCGGCGAGAAAGCCATGCCCAGGGACACGGCCGTCAAAAGACACATCCGGCGCGAGATATTCTTCATGTAATCATCCTCCCAGTTTATCGCCTCACTGCATTTTGCAGGTTCAGACGGATTTCTTCTTCCAGATTTCCTCGATTTCAGTGCCCGCCTGCCTGAACAATTTCGAAACTGGACAATACTTGGCTACTTCCTCAGACAGTCGTTGCAGGTCGGCTTCACTGGCTGAACCGTCTGCCTCCACGGTCAATATGATCTTGGTAAAGGGAACAGCGACGTCCTCCATCAACGTCCCCCCCCGCCGATCAAAATCACACACGGCCGTAATATGGAAATGGCCGACATCAATGCCGAGGCTGTCCGCGCACTTGTTGCCGATCGTGTTGGTGCAGCCAACAAGTGCGGCAATCACAGTCTCGGTCGGCGCTGGTCCCAAATTTGTACCGCCACGCTCCAGCGGCTCATCAATGACAAACGAAACATCACGTGTGCTCAGTTCCGTAAGCGAGTGAGACGGACAAGTAGCCGCCATCCTGATCTTCACCGTTGTTTTCGGCCTGATTTCCATGTTCAATACGCTCCCTAGAAATCACGCAAATGTGGAGATGTCTTCAAATTCGAAGCGAGGCAGGCGCTGGAAAAGTGCCTTCTCATCCGCATAACCGAGGTTACAGAGAAAATTTGATTTCAGCGTCGTGCCCTTGAAAAACTCATCATCCACAATGGCATTGGAAAAGCCCGACATGGCGCCGATATCCAGTCCGATCGCGCGTGCGGCAATCATGAAATAAGCGCCCTGTAGCGTTGAATTGCGGAAGGCCGTGCTTTCGCTGTGTTCCAGCTTGCCCTCAAACAGTGGCCGACGGTCTTCATGAGGGAACAGCTTGGGCAGTTCACGCCAGAACTCCGTGTCGTAGGCTATGATGGCCGTCACTGGCGCACCAGCCATCTTGGCGACATTGGCGGGCTTCAGGGATTTGGCCAGCCTCTTCTTGCCCTCATCGGAGCGGACGTAAACAAACCGCGCCGGGCATGAATTCATGCTGGTCGAACCCATTTTTACAATGTCGTGAATACGGCGGAGCTGCTCTTCGGTAACGGGTTTGTCTGTCCAGGCATAATGGGAACGGGCACCAGTCAGAATGAGATCAAGCGAGTCCTGGTCCAGCATCTGGATACGCTCGCGCAATGCCATTGCATCGGCCTGCGCGGCGGCCCGAAGCTCTTCAAGCGTGCTTCCATCCGGTGTATTACGGTTCATTCCAGTCTCCATTTTCGAAGCCATTTTACCGGCTTTCGCCGGTCCGCTTTCCGCGGGTCGCGTCTTGTTAAGAATAAGTCGCGTCTCTTGCGTCAGAAACCGGCACTTCATTCATTTCAAAATTACACATATTAATGTCAGCTGGTCAATAAATATCGATTTTTTATTTTCCAGAACCAATTTTTGTGTAAAACACTCATCAAGCAAACGGCAGAGGGGAGTGACTATGCCAACTTGGTCTGAATATCGGGAGATTGCGCGCGGACGCGGCGCACTGGCTTATCAATTGTTCATTGTGGATTCGGTGGCCAAGGCAACACCAGAAGAGATGCAGAAAATCCTGCCCCGTCATCTTTCCTATCAAAAGGAGATGGAGGCCGCAGGAAAGCTGTTCCTTGCGGGACCAGTTTCAGATGACACCGGAACCGCGATGGGTGGCGCAGGCCTCATAATCTATCGTGTTGCGGACATCGAGGAGGCGCGCGCTATCGCCACCAACGATCCAATGCACAAAGAAGGCGGCCGCAGCTTCACGGTTCGCGCCTGGCTGGTAAACGAGGGGGCTCTGAATTTTCAGCTCAGGTTGTCGGAACAACGAGGCAGCTTTGGTTGATGCGATGCCCTAAAAGCGGGGGCCTGTAGACGAAACTAGTCAGCTACTCGCCATTCACCTACAGCGCCGCGCATCCAATCGGATGCGCGGCGCTGTAAATCTTTGAAATGATGCATGTGCGTTAGTGTCAGTAGCCTGGCCCCCGCTCGAACACCGCTGTTCGTCATAACATCTCCACATAGATCAAGTGGATCGCCAGGATGGCGAGAAATGTAAGAATCAACGCGTCGAATATTTTTGGACTTATCCGCCTGCCAATCCAATCCCCAACGGGGAGCGCGCCAAACAGCGGAATGAAGGTAAGCAGCCCAAGTATCGCGATGTCCGGGGTCAGGAGACCATAATAGATCTGTGTCGGAATTTGGATTGCCGTCATCGATGCAAAGAAGATCGAAACCGTAAAAATGAAGGCCGGACGGGCCAGTTTCATGGCGTTGAGAAACGTGACCACTGCCGGCGAGGATACGCCAACAGCGCCTTGCAATATGCCGCCAATCACCGAGACGACCGCAACGGATTTCTTGGCGCTGGCCATGGAAAGCTGAACGCTTGGTTTGATGACACGCAGCAGAATATAGGCGATGATAATTCCGGCCATGCAAAGGCTCAGAAAGCTGGATGGCAGCTCAGCCAGCGCAACGGTGCCGATGCCCGCACCGATCGCTCCGAAAATCGCCAATTGCCAGTAAAAACCGTTGTCCGTCGGATTGTTGCGAAACTTATAAATCTGCCAGAGATTGGAAATCAGGTTCGGCAAGACCATAACGGCGACTGCGATTTTAACATCGTAAACGGCGGCAATGACCGGCACGGCGATGATCGGAATTCCAGCACCGGTCGCGCCTTTCAAGATGCCACCAAGGATCATGGCGAGCGCAATGGCTGCCAGACCCCAGGTATCGGTAAACGAGATTTGCGGAAGCATGGGCGCGCTATTTCACCGCATCGTTGAGAACGAACATGATAATGCAGGGTTCTGTGCCACGGTTGGCCCAGGCATGGTTTGTGCCCTGCTGGATGATCACATCGCCCTGCTTCAGCAGCACGTCTTCCTCATCCATCAGCATCCAGATTTCACCTTGCAGCACGATGGAGTAATCCAGCGAATCCGTTCGGTGCATATAGGGATGGCGGGCATTTTCGACCACATTGGCACCGGCGCCCATCGCCGCAAAAGCTTTCTTGCCGTCAATGCTGGCTATGACATCGGGGTCTTCGGGATCAAATTGCACCACCCGGAAGACGGCACCATTCTTCGGCGGATGCAAAATCAGCGGACCTTCGACGGGATCGTCATGACTTTCCATCGGTGCAGGCGATTGGCTGTGCTGCCAAAAATTGGTGAGTGTCACGCCGGGCCGTGTCGGGCGCTGCAGGATAGATGAGGCTGTATCGTCACGGATGACTTTCGCAACACCATTTGCATCGTGTCCCGTGACCACGCGGCGGAATTTCCTGGCTTCAAACGCCATTGTTATTTCTCCTGAATAGCATCAATTTTTGGCGGCGCACGCTTGAGTGCGATTGAACCGGTGACCCAGACAATGGCAATGCCTGCAGCACCTAAGAGGTTGGACTCAATTCCCTGATCCATCAGGGCAACACCGGAGCAGAAGATGACAACCCGCTGCCAGAAAGCGAGTGGCAGTCTGAAATAGCCAACCACGCCCGCGGCCACGCAAAATACGCCGACCAGCCCGCTGATGACGGCCATGCCGATTTCAACCGGTGTTCCCTGCAGCATCAAGGCGGGGCCATAAAAGAACATGTAGGGCAGCACAAAGCAGGTGATGCCGTAGCCAAATGCAGTCCATCCAACTTTGTTGAGGTCTGCTTTGGCGATGCCGGCGGCCACATAGGAGGCGAGCGCGACAGGCGGCGTAATCGTTGAGACGCAGCCAAAGAAGAACACGAACATATGCGCGGTCAGGATAGGCACGCCCATTTTTGCAAGCGCCGGTGCGACAACAGTCGCAAGGATGAGATAGGCCGCCGTGGTAGGCAGGCCCATGCCCAGGATAAGGGCGGTGAACATCGTCAGGATCAGCGCAAGCAGCGTATAGCCCATCGACGCATCAATGATGAGGCTGGAAATTTTCGATCCCAATCCGGTGATGCCAAGCGTTCCGGCGATAATGCCAGCGGCTGCGCAGGCGATAGCGATCGGGACCACGCTTATTGCGCCTTCGACAATGGCAGTGCCTATCTTGCGGAACGTGTCCAGCGAAATGCTGCGTCTCCAGATGACGTCACAGGCAAGAAGCAGAAGGATCGAATAGAACGAGGCCATGAAAGGCGAATAGCCATAGACCATCATCACGATGAGCGTGACGAAGGGAATAAGGTATTGGCCGCCCTTGAGCAGGATCAACCAGATAGATTCATCGTCATCCGCAGGCTGCTCAAACGGCACGATATTGTTTTTATGCGCCTGAAGGTGGACGACGAAAAACATCGAACTGAAGAACAGGAAAGCGGGTATGAGTGCCGCGCCCATGACGGTCGAATAGGGAACGCCAACGATCTCCGCCATGATAAAGGCCGCAGCGCCCATCACGGGGGGCATGATCTGGCCGCCGGTAGAGACGACGGCTTCAATCGCGCCGGCCTGGTGGGCCTGATAGCCTTCCTTCTTCATCATCGGGATAGTCAGCGTGCCGGTGACGGCGACATTGCCAGCCGCCGAGCCTGAAATCATGCCGAGCAAGGTGGAGAAGATGACCGCCGTTTTCGCGCCCGCAGCCCGCATGCCTTGGGTCAAACGGTTTGCAACGCGGAAGAAAAAATCGCCTGCGCCAAACGCGCTCAAGAACGCGCCATACATCGAAAACAGAATGATGTAGGTGGATGACACACCGATCGGCACACCGAAAATACCGTTGGATGTGGTTGTCATATATTCGGCAATGCGGGTGATGCTGTAGCCGCGGCTGGCAAGCGGACCTGGCAGATATTCAGAGAAAAACGGATAGGTGAAAAAGAATGTGCACAAAAGTGCAAGCGCCAGTCCCGCGCCGCGCCGCGCCGCTTCAAGCACCAGCAGGATGACGATGACGCCAACAGTGGCATCCATCGGAACCGTCGCACCGCCAGACATGGCAATGTCTTTCCAGCGCGACAAAAGATAAACACCCGAGCCGATGGTGATCGCAATCAGCACAAGCCTGAGCAGCTTCTCCCAGGCGGCTTCCTTGAACTGCTTGCTAACCGGCGTGATCATGAAAAGCAGGACGAGCATCATGACCAGATGAAAGATCCGAATTTCGCGCGTCGACAGAACAACGATACCGGACACGTTGAGCAGATGGAAAAGCCCAATCACAAATGCAAAGGCCACAGAACCATATTTGAAGAACTTATCGACCGGATTTTTCATTGGATTTCTGCGGACCCCTGCTTGGCGTCAGACGACGAAGGCGGGCCCTTGTGGCCCGCCCGTCACAATATCTTGCACACCGCTAGTCTATTCTTTGAAGAAACGCTCGGCACCGGCATGTAGCGGGATAGCCAGGTGCATCGACATGGCTGGATCAATCTGCTTGGCCAAGGCGTTTTCAGCGCGGAATTCATCCATGTTGCCGTAGACCGCTTTGGCTATCTTGTAAGCTGTTTCGTCATCCATGCTTGCGTTGACCACCAACACGTTTGACACGCCGACAACCGAACCGGCTTCATCCGTATCGTAGACGTCCGGGTCTACGGTGAACGAACCATAGGCAGGTGTCTTTTCTCTCAAGGTGGCCAGTTGCGCGTCTGACAAGTTGATAAACCGCAACTTGGCTGATGCTTTTGCCTGCATCACCGCACCGGCGGGAAAGCCTGAAAGTGCGAATGAGGCATCGACGATGCCATCTGACAATTGGCTAAAGCCGTCTTGATAAGACACAAAGCTCGGCGTGATGTCATCGCTGGTCAACCCTTCCAGCGCAAGGATTGCGTTGAGGAACGGGATTGTGCCGCCACCGGCAGGACCAACCGCCACGCGCTTGCCCTTGAGATCGGCAATTGACTTGATGTCGGAATTCGCCAGCGTCATCATGTGCAAAATACTGGGATGCAACGATCCGATGGCGCGCAGGTCGAGACCGGCATCCTTGTAGGGACCGATATTCTTGTTGGCGAGCACGCCCAGATTGTTGTTCGTAATACCGGCATCCACCTCGCCGGAGCCCAGAAGGCGCGGGTTCTGCACAGACCCTCCGGTGACGATCGGCACCATGGTGATACCGTCGCCGGCATGCTTTGAAACCAGCGTCGAAATCGCCTGGCCGACCGGATAAAACGCACCGCCCTGGCTTGCCGTTCCAAGACGCAGTTCAGTGGCATTGGCCGCGATAGCTGAAAACGCGAGCGTCGCGCCAACTGCAACAGACGCGATAAGTGTTTTGATATCCATGAATGTCTCCTCCCGAGAATTCTGAGGCCGTCTTCTGCCTCTCTGCGTCCGAGTCTAGCAGGAATTTTATCTCTGACAATGGAATATCGATTTTTCGTCATTTTTCTTGATAATCACCAAATTAATCAAGCAGACGCAGAATCGTCCTGACCAGCTCACCCAGTCAACCGCTGGTGTTGCCGATAAAGCCAACGAGTAGATCGCCGCGGTGAAAGTGGCGATTCCAAGCCCTAAAGCCATCATAAACCCTGGATCACTCGATACTGGGCTGGCCGGAATATCAAACGACCCGGCCCGGGACGACATGGCACGGCTGACACTGGCTTTTTGGGGTCAAGCCGACGCACGCCAAAGCGTGTCAATTTCGCCCGAGAACTCGGAACCATCCCGGCGCTGCGCTTCGGCCATCTGCGCTGGTATCTTGTTCTGGACTTCCACAAGGTAGCTGGGGCGAGATTGCATAGCGGCCAACCAATCCGCGATGCGCGGCTCAGTGTCGAGCCAGAGCAGATCGAACCCAAGTCGCTCGAGACGGTCGATGTAGGAGATCAGCGCGATATCAACAATTCCGAACTCGGGGCCCGTGACCCATTCGCCTTCCGACAAAGCCTTGCCCATATCCGAAAACGTGCTGCGCAGGTGCGTAAAGGCCTGCGATACATAGGATGATTTTAGCCCATTTGCATAGAGGTCCTTGCGCTTCATCTGAGCAACCAGGTCTGGCATCCGGGCGACCATTGCTTCAATTTCCTGCGGGGTTTTGGTCGCAAGGTGCCGTTTCCGATTGACCGTAGAAAAGGTCAGCGTGTTAACGGCGGCATGAATGGCAAGGCAGCGCAGAAGCCAATGACGCGCTGCAGCCGCCTTGGCACGATCAACGGGCATCAGGTGGTCCTGATTGTAGGTCCGGTCGAGATATTCAAGGATCAGGCTTGATTCAACCAGCACAAGCCCGTCATCGATCAAAGTCGGAACCACGGCCGCCGGGTTGAGCTTCATATAGTCCGGATCAAACTGGTCGCCCTTTTGAAGGTCGAGCAGGCGGTCCTCATAGTCCAGGCCGATTTCGGCAAGCCCGATCCGGACCTTGACAGAGCAGACACTGGTGACACCGTGATATAATTTCAGCATTTCCGACTTCTCCTTCACCCAGATTCCTTGGTCAGCAGGCTTAACGGGCCTTGATAGCAACGGCCAGCCCCATACTGGCAACCGTGCCTAAGTGCGCCCCAGCGCCCACAATACTGAAGAAGCCAAGTAGCGGCAGGATACTCCCTGCCGCCCTTCTGAATGAAAGCGCAACCACCTCAACCGCGCGTTGCCTATGACCGCCGGCCCATTCATGGGCGCGGCGGGCGTACCGAAGCGTCGCAGACTGCGTCGTCACCCTCGAGTACGCAGCCGGCCTGAGCGGTGAGGCAGCCGAGAATCGCGTTCGAGCCTGCCGTTCCTGCGTGATAATGATAGGCTAGCCCCTCGCTCTCATGGCCGTTGCAGCTGTCGAGATCGTCAGGATCGGTGCCCGATGCGGTCAGGTGCGAGAGGATCTGGAAACCATCCATCGCAATGCCGATCTGGGTGCCATGCTCAGCGGTAACAGGACCGAGGGTTGCCGGTGACTGCTGCAGGCAGTCTGTGACAGCATGATAGTGATATCCAACATGGGTGTTTACGTGCCCGCCGCAATCATCAAAAGGAGCGATGGTATGGGCGGCCAGGATCGCGTCGAGCGGCGCAGGGCCGTCCAACCGGATGCCGTTATAGGCGATGCCGGATCCGGAAAAGTTCGTGGGTTGCGACCGGTTTGTGGCCTGCGGTTCCACCGGGATTACATAGGTCAGGGTCGCGTCTTCCGGCATGTATTCCGGCAGGCACTGGACGCAATAATTTTGGTAGGCCGGATCGACATCCGGACGTGCGGCTGCCTGACAGGCCTGCAAGGTACCGGTGAAGCGGACATTGCCTGTGTCGGGGTCGTAAAGCTGCCACTTCGCATCACATAGAGTTCAGCAAGATTTTTGATGAAGCTGCCGTCAACATCATGAACCTCGCCATCCTTCAACCAGATGCCGCCAGCTTCTGCGCCGTCGGCAATGTTGCTTGGGCACCAAGGGCCGGGCGTATAGCTCTGTGGATCGGCTTTGACCGTGATGGAGAAGCACTTTGTCTGCGCTCCTCCCGACAGTGTGCAGTCGACGATCTTGGGTTCATTGACCAGATCGGCGTCTTGAAAATAGGCGGCGATTTCAGTGACGTTGTTGTGCGAGGTTTGCGCAAAACCCGCTGTCGCAAAAGTCGTAAGTCCGACGAGGGTTAAAAATTTCAGGCTACCGGTGGTCCATCTCGTCATAATACGTTCCCAAGGTTGAAAGAAGGATAAGCGCTCTTGCGATTGACATAAAGTTAGTATACTAACTGTTGAAATGCAACACAATCCCATCAAACTTCATTTCCTTCTGCATTCGGCAACCCTGGTGGAGGAGCGGCTCCGCCTAAGGCTTGCCGATCTGGACATCTCACACCGCCAGGCTCGGATCCTCGACGCACTCGACCGTATGGGCCAGGCCTCACAGGCCCAGCTTGCGCGGGAGTTCGATCTGACAGCCGCCAGCATGAGCACGATGAGCGTGCGGCTGCTGGAGGCTGATTTGATCTTGCGCACGCCCCACCCCGATGAGGCCCGGAGCAATGTATTGCAATTGTCTGACAAGGGTCGTGGCCTGCTCGCAGAGGTCCGCACCGCCTGGGCGGATATAGACCAGATGATCGAAGCCACGATCGGGCACGAGAAGGCAAGACATCTTGCAGAGCTGACACGAGAGCTGCGCGATGGGCTTGGCGGACGCGTGCCGGGTCAACTGCGGGAACCGGGCAGCGAAAAACGCAATCCTTCCCATTTCCGGTCAAGTGAAATCATCTGACAGCCGCCACCGAGAAGAAGACATCACGCCAAATTTGAACCATGCACTGCGCGCCCTGCTGCTCAGCGGCACATTAATGGCGCCCGGCACTGCATCAGCCCATCCCGGCCTGGCGACATTTGACGCGACCGCCTTCTCGAAAGAGCCGGTCACTGTCGATTGCACACTCGAAAACGGTGCTGCGGCAAAATGCTACGAGATCACCGTCAATTATCTTCCCAAGGGGCTGGATATCGGACCGTTCTGCCCTGCAACGCTCGATGACGCCGGTGGCATATGGAACTGGACCAGGGGGAATGGCGGACTCTACCGTGTTGACGCGAAATTTCTGAAGATGCTCGACGATCTGGGCTACCGCTTTTTTGACGATGACGGGACTGTCCATGTTGTCGACAATGCGACCGAGCGGCCAACCGTGGACCACGCCTGCATCAACGTCTCGGCGGACGAGACAGTCAAGATCACCATGCGGCTGCCGGTGACTCCGGTCAGGGCGGACAATCCGACTGTGCTCGGTGTGGTCGGCAAGATTGGCGTTGCGCTTGACGGTGTGCCGATTTTCTCCGATGCGCCCAGCATTCAGCAAACCGGCCACATGCCGGCGCTTGACACCTGTGGCGGCCATATCGACCCGGGTGGCTGGTATCATTGGCATGCAACGTCAACTGATATCGATACGGTGTTCGATCAGGCCAAGGTTGCGGCGCATTGTGCGCTGAAGCAGGATAGCACGGCTCTCTTCGGCTATGCGTTTGATGGCTACCCGATGGTTGGCAGTACCGAGATGGACGGCACACCTGTCGCCGGTCTTGATGAGTGCAATGGCCATATCGGCGAAACGGCGGTGGGCAATACCTATCATTATCATGCCTCTGAAGAGTTCCCGAACCTGCCTGGCTGTCTTGTCGGAGTTCAGGCGCAGAACAACTTCTCGACAACGGCCACGGCCGGGGTTGGTGCGACGCGGGCCGGTGAAGATGGACGCAACGAGCCGCCACGTCCGAACGACGGCAGACCGGGTCAGGTACCACCCGGCTTCGAAGAGGCTGCGGCAACTCTGAGTGTGACCACCGACGCGCTGATGCAGGCGCTTGGAAACCCGCAAAGCGGCCGGCCTGATCTGGCAGCAGCCGCAAAAACGCTCGGCACCACCGAGAGTGAATTGCGCGCAGTTCTGCCGCCCCCTCCTCCGGAGCGGTAAATCCGGACAGATGTTCGAATTGATCCCGCTTGCCGGTTCGGAGTTTCCCGGGCTCGAACCTGTCACTCCGAGCGAACGCGACGTGATGACCAACCAGGATCGGCCCGGGTGGGCAATTTAGGTGCAGCCATAAAAATTTAATCGTGAATAATCAGCGGCCTCATAGAAATCGAGAGGATTTGGAGACAGCCTCTCTCATTGTCGAAACAAGACAAGTCCAACACCTGATTACGAGGCTGTTTAAGAAGTTCTTGGTGCTCTTCTGATAGATCCGTTCAAAACACCCAGATGCAGCGTCACGAACGGCAGACCAACGATGAACCACCAAAGTGAATTCCTTTCCCCGAAAACCGACACCTGGGAGCGCGCGCTTGAAGCTGCAGGCATGGGCGTCTGGGACTGGGATCTGCGGACAGGAGCTTGCACCTATTCCGAACCATGGTGCCGAATGCTGGGCTATGAGAAAGGCGAACTTCAGGAAGATGAGGATTTGTGGCTTTCGCTCATCCATCCGGATGACCGGGAATTGGCAATCCAAAGCGGCGACAGACATATCGCCGGTGAAACCGAAAGCATCGAAACCGAACTGCGGCTGCGTCACAAGGACGGACACTGGGTATGGGTGCTGGACAGAGGCGGTATCGTCGAGCGTGATAATGCCGGGCAGCCGCTTCGTCTTGTTGGGGTCCAGACCGACATAACACGCCAGAAGCAAGCCGAACAGAATCTGGGTCGAATGAACGAGCGTTTCAGACTTGCGCTTGCGGCATCCGGATTGGGTATCTGGCACTTCGATGTGGATCGTCAGAAGAGCAATTGGGATACTCGGACCCGCACGATATTCGGCATGAATCCAGGCCCCGAGGAAATCGTCTCGGAGACCTGGCATCAATATCTGCATCCGGACGACCGGTCACGAGCCGAACGCGAGCACATCAGCGCGCTTTCCGAAAACAAGGAAATCAAACTTCGCTACCGGATCGTTAGGGAAGATGGCGAGATCCGGCATGTCGAAACGCTTGCGAAATCAGTTCCGGAGGACGGGGGTTCGGGGTACCTGGTTGGAACCATCCGGGATATCACCGAAGAAGCACACCGGCAGCAAGAACTCGCATTCGCGGCTCGCCATGATGCACTGACAGGTTTATTTAACAGGGTCGCTTTCGATGAAGCGCTGGAGGAGACCATTGGAGCATCAGCAAATGCACCATTTTCGACCCTTTATATCGATCTCGATCATTTCAAGGCGCTGAACGATTTTGCCGGACATGCCGCTGGCGATGAAGCCTTGAGCATGATCTCAACCGATGTGGCCGTTCACCTTCCCGCAAACGCTGTTTTTGCACGGCTTGGCGGAGACGAATTTGCCATTCTGCTCCCCGGTTCAGATGTTGAAAACGCAAAGAAAATCGCAAGCGACGTGATCGCGGCGGTGAGCAAAGTTGAGCTTCGATACACCGTTGCGCAACAACGGCTGGGGTGCAGCATTGGGATTGCCGTTGTCAACGACCGGTCGATCACTGCAGCTGATGCATTGGCACGTGCCGACGATGCCTGCTATGCCGCCAAATCTGCAGGCAGGAACAGATATGTCGTGTTTGCTGAACACAACAATGTTCTCACGTCAGGGCTTACGGCCGCGCGGCGCGTTGCGGATCTCACCGAAGCGCTTGAAGAAAACCGGGTCTTGTTGTTCGGTCAGGAAATACGATCGATCGACAGGCCGCATGAATGGTCCGGTCGTGTTGAGATCCTTGCAAGATTGCAGGACCGCGACGGTAAAATTGTGCCGCCCGGAGTGTTTATCCCGGCAGCCGAACGTTTTGGCATGGCGTCAACGCTTGACAGGCGGATTATCAGAGATGCGCTCAAAAAATACGGACCGGTCATGGAAGCTAGTGATTTGAAGCTGGGCTTCAATCTTTCGGCCCAGACCCTGTGCGATCCGCATCTCTGGTCGTTTATCAAGTCCACAGTGGAGGAATCCGGCGCATCTTATTCGAATATCGGATTTGAAATCACGGAAACAGCTGCCGTGACGTGTTTTGAAAGCGCCGACCAATTTGTCCGCGATGCGCGCCATCATGGCTGCCCTGTATCCCTGGATGATTTCGGTTCTGGCCTCAGCTCATTCGACTACCTTCGCCGGTTCCCCATCAGCTGCATCAAGATCGATGGCGCATTTGTGGAAAAACTGACTGAAAGCAAGTTCGACCGGGCCATCGTATCCTCTATCGTCGGCATTGCCACCGACCTGGGACTTGAAGTGGTCGCAGAAAAGATTGAGGACGAAACGACGGTCGCCCAGCTGCAGCGGATTGGCGTCAACTTAGGTCAGGGTTTTCACCTTCACCGTCCGGAACCGCTCGCCGATCTCGTTGCGCGAAGGTTGGATAGCAGTTCTCAAAAAGCAGCAATGAATGATCGGTTCGCCTGCGTTTGAACCATTTTTCCGGAACCACTATTATAGCTGTATATCAGCCTCGCATGCATTGGCTCGCGAGCGATCTAACATCAAGGGGCGTTCGTCAGTCTCGCGCCGTCGCCAGCGTCATCAGCGTCTGGCTTTCGATGAGCGTAATTCTTTGACGGCCACTCTTGATCCAGCCCTTGGCTTCCCAGCTGCTGAGCAGCCGGGAGACGGTGTGGAGCGTCGTGCCGGTCATTTCCGAGATGTCCTGACGGGAAATCAGGAAATCGATCAGAATCCCCTCCTCTGTGGCCTTTCCCGTGTTTTTGGCAAGATTGAGGACCGCATTGGCGACACGGCGTTCGACCCGCTCGGTCGCCAGTTCAACAACCTTGTCCTGGGTATCGAGCAACCGTTTGCCAACCATCGCATAGGTGTTGGTGGCAAAACCCGGATGTGCCGCGATAATACCGTCCCATGATCTTGATGGCCAGGCGAGCAGGACGCAATCGGCAGCCGCAACAGCGTTTGCGGGATAGCTTTCTCGGCCAATCGCCTTGGCGATGCCCAGCAATTCACCGCTGGCAATAAAGCGGACAATGACCTGCTCGCCGTCAGGTGCCAGTTTGACCACACGTACGTAACCATCAAGCAACAGAAAGAAGGAATGTGCTTCCTCGCCTTCCCGGAAGATGTGAGCCCCCTTGGCATGCCGGAGCGGTGTTGCGCTTGCCAGCATATCCGCAAGAGCTTGACGTTCCATCCCGCTGAACGGCGGCAGACCGGCTAATTGCGATGGATCGAGACGGCTCATTCAGTGTCTCCAATTTGCGTTATTGCAAAGACCCGGACATCCAACTTGATAGGGATAGAGTCAAGCCAATGCAATCACATGGCACGGCACCCGAAATGAGGGCAAGCTCGACGCAGTGAATCGCACCGCGCAAAGATGGATCCAGTCATGGCAATTCCCAGAACCCGCCCCTACACAGGCCCGGCGATCCTGAGCTACGGGTTTCGTCCGTTTTTTCTGCTTGGCTCGCTCTATTCCGGACTGTCAATTCTGCTGTGGCTGCCGCAGTTTTATGGCGAACTCAGCCTGTCGACGCTGTTTGCCCCGACCGACTGGCATGTTCATGAGCTCTATTTCGGCTTTCTGCCGGCTATTGCCACAGGGTTCCTTTTTACCGCGATTCCGAACTGGACCGGGCGGATGCCGTTGCAGGGAAACGGTCTGCTCGCGCTGGTGCTGCTCTGGATCGCGGGGCGGCTTGCGGTCACGTATTCGAGCCATATCGGCTGGCAGGCAGCGCTCATTATCGATGTCGGTTTTCTGGTTGCAGTGGCGATAGTGATCGCACGCGAAATCATCGCGGGCGCCAACTGGCGCAATCTGAAAGTGCTGCTGCCGCTCACGATCCTGACCGCGGCCAACATCGCCTTTCACCTGGAGGCGCATTTTATTGGCGTGTCCGACATCAGCCGCAGGTTGGCGGCGCTGGCAGCGATCATGCTCATCATGCTGATCGGCGGGCGTGTCATCCCGAGCTTTACGCGCAACTGGCTGGTGCGGGAGAATCCCGGACGCCTGCCTGCCCCCTTCTCTCGTTTTGACCTGCTGTCGATTGCCGTGGCGGTCACCGCTTTGGCGCTTTGGACTGCACGTCCGGAATCGCTGATAACGGCGACAGCAATGGCAATTGCAGCGCTGTTTCAATTCATCCGGCTCGCGCGCTGGGCAGGGTTTCGCACATTGCGTGATCCGTTGGTCTGGATCCTGCACGCCGGCTATCTGTTTGTACCCGTCGGACTTGGCCTGATTGCCGCCGCCATATTCTTGCCGGAGCTTGTCTCGCCGCTTGCTGGCGTTCACGCGCTGGGCATCGGTGCTGTCGGTGGCATGACCTTGGCGATGATGGTACGCGCTTCGCTTGGGCACACCGGTCAGGCGTTGCACGCTCGACCGGCCATCACCTTGCTGTTCGTGGCGGTACTGGTGGCGGCGATCACGCGCATTCTGGCAACCATGACCGACAGCCACACCGATATCATGTTGCATGTCGCAGCATTTGCCTGGATGGCAGCGTTCTGCGGTTTCGCCGTTGTTTTTGTCGCGGCGTTAAGCAGACGACGCAAAAACCAGTCGGCTCAATAAAAGTAAGCCAGAGGCGAAACGCCAATGACCAGGGGGTGCAGCAACACCAATGCGACAAACAGAGCAATGCCAACCACTGTCCGGATCAACGCATGGTCTTGCGCAAAGCTCTGCAGAAGTGGGGCCTGCCGCACTGATGTTCGTAACGCCTCAAAGTCTGCCGGGCCGAGCCGCCGCCTGGTGCGGCGGTTTATCAGCTTCATTCCCATGAGTGAGAACCCTGCGAAGAGGCCAAACAGGATCACATGCGCCAGATTTCCGTTGGGCAGCAGATGCGCGCTGGCCCAGAGGAAGAATGCCAACAGGAGGGGATGACGATGCAGGCGAACAATCCCGGCATGGGCTGGATCAAAAGCCGACCCGGAACTGCCGCCGAACGAGAATGGATTGGGCCTACCGAGCGTGAAGGCAACGATGGAACAGAAGCCGAACATGATGATCAAGGTAACCAAATGCAGCCACGGCGCCGGTCCCCAGAGCCCGACATAGGGCGCCCGGGATGCCGCAACAATCAGCCAGCCGAGGGCAAGAATAGAGACGCAGGTATAGAAGAGTGTGAACAGCCTGGCGCCAATCAGGCGGACAATCCGGAACTTCACCGCGGGTCGTACCGGCAGGCTGTGCAGCAGGAAAAAAGCCAACAGGGCTGCCGTGAATTCAGTCCAATCGCCCATGTGCGCTCACTTCGAAATCAGTTTGATTGGCACAAGGCCTCAAAGAATAAAATGTTTGCTGTCTAGTCAATATTCGCGTGGGATTACAAAAACATCAAGCCATGTCAGCATTCAATGCAGGATGCGCTGATATTTACTATTTAGCAGATCCAATAATATTGTATATCCACAATTCATTATATTGAAATTAAAGGAAATTCGCCTCGAAAGGTTGCGCTAGATCAAAGAGTATTTTGCTTCGCATCGATAGGTTCCCGTTGAACGAAACCGGATCAAGCAAAGCATGACACCCAAGCCAGACAACGGCCGCACCTGGATAGCCACGGTGCTCGTGATGATCGCGAGCCTTATGTTCAGCGTCGCCGCCGCGCAAGCCGAACCGCTGGTGATGAAATTTCTGGACAAGGCCAGTGTCGGGGACATCGTTCCCGGCGCCACCGAGTATGGTCAGTTGCGCTCCGACATTCCGGTTGTCGAAGCCCTGAAAGACGGCAAAGTTGTCGGCTACGTGTTTCTGACCTCAGATTTCGTCACGACCACCGGCTATTCCGGCAAACCGATCCACACGTTGATGGGGGTTGATGAAAATGCCAAGGTGACCGGCGTTCGCCTGGTCAAGCATTCCGAACCAATCGTGCTCGTCGGCATCCCCGAATCGAAAATCACTGCGGTGACGGAAAAATATGCCGGGCTCGATCTGATAGCCGAGGCCGCCGCCGGGGGCTCGGCGCATGACCTCGATATCGTCTCCGGCGCCACGGTGACCATCATCGTCATCGACGATTCCATCGTCCGGGCAGGCCTGAAGGTGGCGCGTGCCCTCGGCCTTGGCGGTCTTGAGCCTGAACTGGCGAGTTCCGGGCCTACCAAGAAGCTTTTGATGCCGAGCGATGGCGAGGTCGAGATCTCCGACTGGCAAACGCTTGCGGGCGATGGATCGATCCGCAGCTTGCGGCTTGATATCGGGCAGGTGAACACCGCCTTTGAAGAGACCGGCGATGCCCGCGCCATCAAGCGGCCGGAAAAAGGATCTCCGGAAGACACATTTATCGACATGCAGGTGGCGCTGGTCAGCGCGCCCGAAATCGGCCGCTCGTTGCTCGGTGACAGCGAATACGCAAATCTGCTCGAATGGCTCGACGAAGGCGACCAGGCCATTCTGGTGGTTGGTCGCGGCAAATATTCTTTCAAGGGCTCGGGCTATGTTCGCGGCGGGATCTTTGATCGCGTGCATCTGATCCAGGGTGATACCGCCGTCCGGTTCCACGACAAGCAGCACAGACGCCTTGGCAAGCTGGCGACGGAAGATGCGCCGTCTTTCACCGAGCTTGATCTCTTCAAGGTGAAGGCCGACAGCGGGTTTGACCCAGCTGAGCCGTTCCGGCTGCAATTGCTGGTGCACCGCGCCGTGGGCGCCATTGAGAAGTCTTTCATCACCTTCGATCTCGGCTACCGCATTCCCGACCGCTACACCGAAAAGCTTGCGGTCGACGCTCCGGTTGCCAGCAATCCGCAGATCCAGAGCGACGTCGCGGTGTCCGACCCCGACGAACTAAGCCATCTGTGGAAGCGGATCTGGCTTCAAAAACGCGTTGAAGTCGTCGTGCTGATGACGGCCCTCATACTTCTCACCGGGGTTTTCTTCTTCCAGATGCAGGTGACGAAGTACGAGCGCTTCACCTACTGGTTCCGCATCGGATTTCTGGTGTTCACGCTGGTCGGCCTTGGCTGGTACGCCAATGGGCAATTGTCGGTGGTCAATGTGCTGGCTTTCTTCTCGGCGGTGATGGCCGGTTTCTCATGGAACGCTTTCCTGATGGACCCGCTGGTCTTCATCCTGTGGTTCTCGGTGGCCGCGTCGCTGCTGTTCTGGGGGCGTGGTGTCTATTGCGGCTGGCTGTGCCCGTTCGGTGCGCTGCAGGAACTGACCAACAAGATCGCGCGCTTTTTCAAGATTCCCCAATACACAGTTCCCTGGGGCCTGCATGAGCGCTTGTGGCCGATCAAGTACATGATCTTTCTCGGTCTGTTTGGACTGTCTCTCTATTCGCTGGAAATGGCCGAGCGCTATGCGGAAATCGAGCCTTTCAAAACCGCGATCATCCTCAAATTCCAGCGCGGCTGGCCGTATATCCTGTTCGTCGTCGTGCTGCTTGGCGCAGGTCTTTTCATCGAACGGTTCTACTGCCGCTATCTGTGCCCGCTGGGTGCTGCGCTGGCGATTCCGGCCCGGCTCAGAATGTTTGACTGGCTCAAGCGCTACAAGGAATGCGGCGATCCATGCCAGCGCTGCGCCAAGGAATGCATGGTCCAGGCCATCCATCCCGAAGGCAATATCAATCCCAACGAATGCCTCCAGTGCCTGCATTGCCAGGTGCTCTACCAGAGCGACAGCAAGTGTCCGGTGTGCATCAAGAAAGAATCCAAGCGGCTAAAATTCCGCAAGCAAAACCTTCTCGATCCGATTGCTCCTGCGCCATCAGGCACGGGGCAGCCGCTCGTGGGAACCAATCCGACATCACAGCCGACAACCTAAAAAGGAGACAGCATATGTCAGCCGAAGAAACCAAAAGAAAAGGCCTCTCACGCCGAAGCCTTATGACTGCCACCGCCGGTGGAGCAGTTCTGGCCGGTTCAGGCATTGGCGCAAGCCTGCTCGGTGGAGCGCTTGTAACCCAGGCCCACGCAGCATCGCCGAAACTGAATTTTGAACCAGGCGAACTCGATCCCTATTACGGGTTCTGGTCATCCGGCCAGAGCGGCGAACTGCGCATTCTGGGCTTTCCGTCGATGCGCGAACTGATGCGCGTGCCGGTGTTCAACCGTTGCTCGGCAACAGGCTGGGGCCAGACCAACGAGAGCCTGAAAGTTCTCACCGAAGGCCTGACCGAGGAAACCAAGACGTTTCTGGCGGCCAAGGGCATGAAGACCTATGACAATGGCGATTTGCACCATCCGCATATGTCGTTCACTGACGGCACTTATGACGGACGCTACATTTTCGCCAACGACAAGGCCAACACCCGGGTCGCGCGTATTCGTTGCGACGTGATGAAGTGCGACAAGATTCTCGAAATCCCGAACGCCAATGACATTCACGGCATGCGCCCGCAGAAGTTCCCGCGCACCGGCTACATCTTTGCCAATGGCGAGCATGAAGCACCTTTGGTCAATGACGGCACAATTCTCGATGATCCATCGCAGTATGTGAACATCTTTACCGCCATCGATGGCGACGAGATGAAAGTGGCCTGGCAGGTCATCGTGTCGGGCAACCTCGACAACACCGACTGCGACTATCAGGGCCTCTACGCCTTCTCAACCAGCTACAACTCTGAAATGGGCATGAACCTGGCCGAAATGACTGAGAGCGAACTCGATCATGTGGTGGTGTTCAATCTCAAGGCCATCGAGGAAGGTGTTGCCGCCGGCGACGTGCAGATCCTCAACGGAGTGCCGGTGATCGACGGCCGCAAGGGCCAGAACAAGAAGTACACACGTTATATCCCGATCCCGAACAGCCCGCACGGCGTCAATGCCGCGCCGGACAAGAAGCACATCATGATCGCCGGCAAACTGTCGCCGACCGTCTCGATCATTGACGTGAGCAAGGTCGCCGCGTTGTTCGACGAAGATGCCGATCCGCGCTCCTGCATCGTCGGTGAACCCGAACTGGGTCTTGGCCCGCTTCACACCGCGTTTGACGGCAAGGGCTTTGCCTACACTACGCTGTTCCTCGACAGCCAGATCGTCAAATGGGACATCGACAAGGCCATCCGCGCATTCGCCGGTGAGGAAGTCGATCCGATCGTCTCCAAGGTCGATGTGCATTACCAGCCAGGCCACAACTCGACCTCGATGGGCGAAACCGCCGAGGCCGATGGCGCATGGCTGATCTCGATGAACAAGTTCTCCAAGGACCGGTTCCTCAATGTCGGCCCGCTGAAGCCGGAGAACGAACAGCTCATCGACATCTCGACCGATGACATGAAAGTTGTTCATGACGGACCGACCTTCGCCGAGCCGCATGACAGCATCATCGTGCGGGCCGACATCGTTAACCCGGTCAATGTCTGGTCACGCGAAGATCCGACATTTGCCGATGCCTATGCCCAGGCGAAAATTGACGGCGTGGATCTCGACTATGATGACGTCGTCATCGTCGACGGCAACAAGGTGCGCGTCTACATGACGTCTGTTGCTCCGCAGTTCGGCCTTGAAAAGTTCACGGTCAAACAGGGTCAGGAAGTTACTGTCTATGTGACCAACCTTGATGATGTGGATGACGTGACGCACGGCTTCTGCATATCCAACTACGGGATTGCGATGGAAGTGGCACCGCAGGCAACTGCGTCGATCACCTTCACCGCAGACCGTCCGGGCGTTCACTGGTTCTACTGCCAGTGGTTCTGTCATGCCCTGCACATGGAAATGCGCGGACGCATGTTTGTCGAACCTGCATAACACTTAGGACCATACGACCATGAACCTGACCGCCCGCACATTTGCAGTGCTGCTCGGAACCTCCCTCTTCGCGGGGTTGGCGCATGCCGCCGACATCCGCGTCGAGCCGGGTCCGAATGCACTGGTGCGGGCGGTCGAATTGGCTCAGCCGGGCGACAGATTGCTGTTGTCCGGCGGAACCTATCAAGGCGGTGTCACCTTGACGAAACCGCTTGAAATCGACGGCAGCGGCAAGGCTCATATTGTTGGCACGGGCACAGGCTCGGTGATCACCATTGATGCGCCAGACGTGATTATCGATGGCTTGAAACTGACTGGCTCCGGCACGTCGCATCAGACCATCGACAGTGGCGTTCAGATGACCAAAAAAGCTATCCGCGCCATCGTTCGTAACAACCGGATTGAAGACAATCTCTACGGCGTCGACATTCATGGCGCACGCGATGCCCTCGTTGAGGACAACACCATCATCGGCGGTGACGACCGGTTGATGAGCCGGCGCGGCAATGGCGTCTATGTCTGGAACGCTCCCGGTGCCACAGTCACTGGCAACACCGTTCGTCAGGGCCGGGACGGCATTTTCGTCAACACCAGCCGGAAGAACACATTCACCAACAATCGCTTCGAGAAGCTGCGCTTTGCCATTCACTACATGAATGCCGATGACAGCGAAGTTTCGGGAAACATTTCGATCAGCAACCATCTTGGTTACGCGATCATGTTTTCAAAGCGCGTGACCATGCGCGACAACATCTCGCTTGATGATCGTGATCACGGCATCATGCTCAATTACGCCAACAACGCCCTCATCGAAGGCAATGCCGTAGTCGGCGGCGGAGAAAAATGCCTGTTCGTTTACAATGCCAACAAGAACATCATCAAAGACAACCGCATTGAAGGCTGCGAGATCGGCATTCATTTTACCGGTGGATCGGCACGCAACGAGATTTCCGGCAATGCCTTTGTCGGCAACCGCACCCAGATCAAGTTTGTCAGCACCAAGGACCACACTTGGTCCGGCAACTACTGGAGTGACCACGCCGCCTACGATGTCAACGGCGACGGCATCGCCGACCAGGCCTTCCGGCCCAATGACGCGATGGATCAGGTGCTGTGGACCCAGCCATCGGCAAAGCTGCTGCTTGGCAGCCCGGCGGTGCAGCTGGTGCGCTGGGCGCAAAGCGAGTTCCCGGCGCTGCTGCCTGGCGGCATTGTCGATGACCGGCCGTTGATGAAACCGCATGAGTTGCCCGAAACCGCGCGCAACTGGAAGGCATCGCTGCAATGAGCGAGATTTTAAAAGCCCGCAACGTGAGCATGAAGTTCAAGGCCGTTGATGCCCTGACCAATGTCTCGCTCACCGTTGCGCCCGGTGAACAGGTGGCGTTGCTGGGCCACAATGGCGCAGGCAAAACCACGCTGTTCCGCATTATTCTTGGGTTCATCAAGCCGACCGCTGGCTCGATCTCGATTGCCGGTTTCGAACCGGGCAGCGATGGAGCGCGACGCACGGTTTCCTATCTGCCCGAACAGGTCGCGTTTCCGAAAATGCTGACCGGCCGCGAGGTCGTCCGCTTCTACGCCAAGCTCAAAGGCGCGGCGCTCGAAGATGTGCTATCCGTGCTCGACAAGGTCGAACTTGTCGAGGCTGCGGACCGCCGGGTGGACACCTATTCGAAGGGCATGCGGCAACGGCTGGGATTGGCGCAGGCTCTGGTCGGCAAACCCGACCTGCTGTTGCTCGACGAGCCGACCTCCGGTCTCGATCCGCTTTCGCGGCAGCATTTTTATGAACTGATCGCCGACGTCGCCCGGCAGGGTGGCGCGGTATTGCTATCCTCGCATGGCTTGAGTGAACTGGAAGCCAAGACCGACCGGGTGGCGATCCTGCGCAAAGGCCAGCTGGTTGCCAACGCGCCGCTGGCAGATCTCCAACGCGAGGCCAATCTGCCGATCAGGATTCGGGTGCGAGCCGCAGCCGATGCGATTGAGAAGGTTCATGCGGAGATTGGCGGCGGGCGCATCAACGGCGCTTCGGTGGAGCTGTTTTGCGCCCAAGGCGACAAGATGCGCATTCTTTCACAGATCAGCGGCCTTGGCGCGCAAGTGGAAGATTTCGATGTCGCTGCCCCGACGCTGGACGAAGTCTACCGTTATTTCTCGAAGATCGGGGCAGACGAAGCCCCGCGGGGGATGTTGTAATGCACGGCGTGCTGACGATAGCTGCAACCGAAATCCGAATCGGTCTTCGCAACCGCTGGATCATCCTGTCGACGCTGATCCTTCTGGCCTTTGCCTTGATTCTCGTGCTTTTGGGCAGTGCACCGGGCGGTGAGGTCAAAACTGACGCTGTCACCGTGGTGGTCGCCAGCCTGTCGACGCTTTCGGTCTATCTGGTTCCATTGATCGCGCTGCTCCTGTCTTTTGACGCCATAGCCGGTGAGATCGATCGCGGAACCTTGCAGCTGGTTCTCGCCAGCCCTGTATCCCGCGGCGCGGTACTGGTCGGCAAGTTTCTCGGTCATGTCGCGGTTCTCAGCATTGCTGTCAGCTTTGGCTATGGCATTGCCGGGCTTGTCGCCTTTTTCGCCAATGGCGGCGGTGAAGTCAGCGCCTTGATCGGCGTTGGTCGCTTGATTGCAAGCTCGGTGATCCTTGGCGCCACCTTCATCGCCATCGGCTATATCGCCAGCGCCAGTGTGCGCCAGACCGGCACCGCAGCCGCACTGGCCATCGCGATCTGGCTGTTTACCGTGGTGCTCTATGATCTTGCGCTGCTGGGCGGGCTACTGGCCAGCCAGGATGGCTTTTTCGCCAGCCAAATATTCCCCTGGTTGCTGGTGTTCAATCCGGCCGATGCGTTCCGCCTCTACAACATGAGCGCCATCGATGCTGCGGCCGTGGGCAGCAATCTGGGCGGTAGCGTCGGGGCTTCGCTCCCCCTGTCCGGCCTTGCAACCATGCTCAGCCCCGTCGCCTGGGCTGTCATAGCCTTGGGGCTTGCAACCTTCATTCTCAAAAGGGTCCGGCCATGAAAACGCTAGTAAGGCTTGCTGTCACAGCCATGGTTGCGATCACCGTTTCGGCCTGCAGCGAGCAAGAGGCAAAGATCGAGGTGCCGCAGCCGGTGGCGCTGACGGAGGAATCGGTCGGGCACTATTGCAACATGACCATTCTCGAGCACACCGGACCCAAAGCGCAGATCCACCTCGCCAACAACCCGAACCCGATCTGGTTCAGTCAGGTGCGTGACGGCATTGCTTTCATCCGCTCACCGGAAGAGCATTATGAAACCGCAGCGGTTTACGTCAACGATATGGGCAAGGCGACCGAATGGGACTTTCCCGGCGACGATACCTGGATTGATGCGCAGCAGGCCTGGTTCGTCATAGAGTCCCGCAAGACCGGTGGAATGGGCACACCGGAGGTCATTCCCTTCGGCAGCGAGCAATCGGCGTCGGCCTTCGTCGGCAAAAATGGTGGTGTGGTGGTCCGGCTCGCCAGCATCCCTGACGCCTATGTTCTAGGTCCTGTCGGGCTCGATCAAGAATCTGAAATTTCAATAACTGGAGCGATCCAATGAGCCTTTCGCGCCGCCGTTTCATCACCATTGCAGCAGGCAGCCTGCTCATGGCCAACAGTGCATTTTCCTCCACCCTTCCCGGTGCACGCTGGCAGGGCATCGCGCTTGGCGCGCATGCCGACCTGCGCCTCACAGGGCTGCCGGCGGGAGATGCGGAAGTACTGCTATCAAGCGCCCGCGCCGAGATCGAAAGGCTGGAACAGATCTTCAGCCTTTACCGTCCGGACAGTGCGCTTGTGCGGCTCAATGCAGCAGGTGTTCTGGATGAACCGGCACCGGAGTTGCTTGAATTGTGCTCGCTGGTTTCGAGCATTCACGAGGCCAGCGGCGGCAAGTTCGATCCGAGCGTACAGCCGCTCTGGGCGACCTACGCAGACGCCAATGGCACGCCGGACAGGAACACGCTGAATGCTGCACGGACGGCAACCGGCTGGACCAGGATTGAGGTTTCGGCCGAGAGAATTCGACTGGCTCCGGGCGGGGCACTGACGTTCAACGGCATCGCGCAAGGTTTCATTACCGACAAAATTGTCGCGCTGCTGACAGCTCAAGGCCTTGAAACCGGCCTCATTTCGGTCGGCGAAATCGCAGCCGTGGGATTGTCGCCAGACGGCGATGGCTGGCGGATCGGACTGGCCGAGTTCGAGGATGGCCAACCCGAGACATCAATCCGTCTGCGCGATCAGGCAGTGGCGACATCAAGCCCGCGCGGCACCATGATTGGATCGGCTGGGATCGGATCGGGTAATATCGGGCACATTCTTGACCCGATCAGCGGCTTGCCGGCCCCAGTCAACTGGAAGCGGGTCAGCGTCATGCATCGCTCGGCCGCCATTGCCGACGGGCTTTCCACGGCAGCCGTGCTGACGGAACCGGCTGATCTGCATGCGTTGATCGCCAATTTTCCTGGCACGCGGGTCAACGCAGTCACCGATCAAGGCAAGCGCATTCTCGGCTGAGTGCAGCCGGTGCGTTTACCAGCCTAATGGGCGGTCGATCCTGACAACAGGTTCAGGACGAGCACGCCAGCGACGATCAAGCCAATGCCAAAATAGGCAAACAGATCCAGTTTCTGACCAAACAGAACAACACCGATGAAGGTGACCATTGCCACGCCTGCGCCCGCCCAGACAGCATAGGCAATACCGACAGGTATCGTCTTGAGAACGATGGCCAAAAAATAGAACGAGATGCTGTAGCCGACGACCGAGATGCCACTATAGCCCCATTTGGTGAACCCGTCGGAGGCCTTCAGCGCCGTGGTGGCGATGACTTCACCGGTGATCGCAATACCAAGAAACAGCCATGGCATGTCATAGCCCTCCTTCATCGGCTTGTGGTTCGGGCACCGTGTGAACGGCATCAAGATCTTCGAGAAACTGCAGGATATCGCGACGTGGCGACGGATTGGAATCCGGTCCGCCACCAAGATCCGACAACCACAGACCATCGGCTGCCAAACGCAGAGTACGGGCCAGCGGCGTCGCATCAGTTTGATGGTGTTGACGCAGACGAGCCTCCACCCAGCTGTTCCATTGTGCGCAACACTGCGGATCGGAACTGAGCATCAGAATCAATACGGCGAGGCGTTTTTCCTCGGGCACGGACATGTCGATGTTGGCGATAACCCGCAGATAGGCACGCGAAAACCTTGCCGGAATTGTCTCGTCGGCTTCAAGCCTCGCATCAACCTGACAATCAAACCACTCAACCACCCGATCAAACAATCCGCTGATCAGCGCGTCCTTGCCGGGATAGTGATGCAACAGACCGCCCTTGCTGACCCCGGCCTCGCGCGCAACGCTTTCCAGCGTCAACACGGACAGACCGTAATCAACGATCAACTGCGCCGCGCAGTCGAGGAGCCTGGCACGCAGGGCATCCGGGTTGTTCTTGCGTTGAGGTTTTGCCATCATGCAAGGAACATACCGTCTGGACGGTTTTTACACAATGGTGTCTGGTGCCTGCAATCCTGATCGTTCCGTTGAATTCTGTGCTTTCAATCATGCAAATGCCGAAAGCTGGTCACCAGCTCATTTATGGATCGACAAGAATCTGTATGCTTCTGGCCCATGGGCGCGGCAACAAGGTGCATTCGTGACAAAACCGACCACACAACTCTATGAAACCAATGACGCAAGCTTTTCGCGGCTGATCCACGCCAACGCCCGTCTGGAAACGCTGTGGACCGGTGCGCGATGGTGTGAAGGTCCGGTCTATTTTGCTGCCGGCAAATACCTGCTGTGGTCAGATATTCCGAATGACCGGGTGATGCGCTGGGACGAGACGGACGGTTCGGTTTCAGTGTTTCAGCACCCATACGGGTATCACAATGGTCACACCACGGACCACGAAGGCAGACTTGTCAGCTGTGAGCATGGTGGCCGCGCCGTCAGCAGGATAGAGCATGATGGTCGCAGGACGGTTCTGGCCGACCGCTTTGACGGCAAGAAGCTCAATTCACCCAATGACGTCGTGATCAAATCGGATGGCTCGATCTGGTTCAGCGATCCGACCTATGGCATCGACAGCGATTATGAAGGCCATGCGGCACAATCCGAATTCGGTGCTTCGCAGGTCTATCGCTGCGCGCCTGACGGTACTATGTCAGTTGTGGTCAGCGATCTGGTGCAGCCGAACGGACTTGCATTCTCGCCCGACGAGAAATTTCTGTATGTGGCCGATACCGGACGCACGCATGTTCCCGATTGCGCCCCGAAAATCCGCCGGTATGCCGTTGCATCCGATGGTATCAACCTCGAATCAGGCGCAGATTTTGCGATCTCGGACTGTGGATTGTTTGATGGGTTCCGCGTTGATATTTCGGGCAATATCTGGACTTCGGCTGGCGACGGCGTTCACTGTTTCTCGCCAGAGGGCGAGCTTTTCGGCAAGATTCTGATTCCCGAAGTGGTTTCGAATGTGTGCTTCTTCGGCCCCAATAGAAATCGTCTTGCGATCTGTGCAACAACATCAGTGTATTCGATTTATATCAACACAAAGGGCTGCTAAAACAGCCCGTCCCTCAAGCGCGCAGGTCCGCGCCTGATCGCCCCGCCTCAGGGACATCACAGAATTTGAAGTGCAAGCCAAACGGCATTGGAGACTTAGATGTCAAACAAGGACAAACCCACCCAACTGCGTTCACAGCTGTGGTTTGACAATCCGGAAAACCGCGAAATGACCGCGCTTTATATAGAGCGCTACGTCAATTACGGTCTCACACGCGACGAGTTGCAGTCCGGAAAACCGATCATCGCGATTGCCCAGACGGGATCGGATCTGTCTCCGTGCAACCGCCATCACATCGAACTGGCCAAGCGCATCCGCGATGGCATCATCGCCAATGGTGGTGTGCCGCTTGAAGTGCCGGTTCATCCGATCCAGGAAACCGGCAAACGCCCCACCGCGATGCTCGACAGGAACCTCGCCTATCTGGGGCTGGTGGAATCGCTGTTCGGGTACCCGCTCGACGGCGTTGTGCTGACCATCGGATGTGACAAGACGACCCCTGCCCTTTTGATGGCGGCGGCGACGGTGAACATTCCGGCCATCGCCTTTTCGGTCGGGCCAATGCTGAATGGCTATTTCCGCGGTGAACGGACCGGATCAGGCACTGTCATCTGGAAGGCGCGCGAACTCCACGCCGAAGGCAAGATCGACGATGAGCAATTCGCCGAGCTCGTCGCCTCGTCAGCGCCCTCGGTTGGCTACTGCAATACCATGGGTACGGCCTCGACGATGAATTCGCTGGCCGAAGCACTGGGAATGCAACTGCCGGGATCGGCTGCCATTCCGGCGCCTTACCGCGAACGCGGCCAGATGGCCTACGCCACCGGCAAGCGCATTGTCGACATGGTCCGGGAAGATCTCAAGCCTTCCGACATCATGACACGCGAAGCCTTCGAGAATGTCATCGTCACCAACTCCGCACTTGGCGGCTCTACCAACGCACCGATCCATATTGTAGCCGTCGCCAAGCATATCGGCGTCGAGCTCGACAATGACGACTGGCAGACGTTGGGACATCATGTTCCGCTGCTCACCAACCTGCAGCCAGCCGGCGCCTATCTTGGTGAAGATTTTCACCGGGCTGGCGGCGTCCCCGCAGTCGTGGCCGAATTGATGAAGGCCAATCTGCTGCCGCACCCCGGCGCAATAACAGCCAATGGCCGCAGCATCGGTGAGAACTGCGCCAATCGCGAAAGCGAAAATGCCGATGTGATCCGGCCGATCTCCAATGCGTTGATGAAGGACGCGGGCTTCCTCAATCTCAAGGGATCGCTGTTTGACAGCGCCATCATGAAGACGTCAGTGATTTCCGACGAATTCCGTCAGCGCTATCTGTCCAACCCGGATGACAAGGATGCATTCGAGGGTGTCGCAGTGGTTTTCGATGGACCAGAGCAGTACAATCAGACGATCGACGACCCGAGCCTGGCAATCGATGAAAACTCGATCCTGGTGATGCGCGGCGCCGGACCACTTTGCTATCCCGGCGGCGCCGAAGTGGTCAACATGCGGCCACCGAACTACCTCCTGGCAAAAGGCATCACGGCCCTGCCCTGCATCGGCGACGGTCGCCAATCAGGTACTTCGGCTTCACCCTCCATCCTCAATGCGTCGCCCGAAGCTGCCGCCGGTGGTGGTCTTGCCTTGTTGCGCAATGGCGACCGGATCCGCATTGACCTCGGCAAGAGCCGTGTTGACGCGCTTGTGCCCAAGGATGAATGGGAGAAACGTGCACAGGATCTGGCAGCTTCAGGCGGGTATCCGATCCCTGAAAGTCAGACCCCTTGGCAGAAATATTTCCGTGAACTCGCCGAACCGTTTTCCGAGGGGATGGTGCTGCGTGGAGCCGATGAGTTTCAGCGCGTCGCGCAGAAATTCGTGCCCCGCAACAATCACTGATCCCAAGCAACGGGCACTGACCGCAAGCAGGCGATGGACCCAAGCTGGAGGCCTCTGAGAATTGGTCTCTGGATCTGGGCGAAAACAGCTGCGAGCAGACTGAACGAAAAACCTCTCCACTACATGTCGGGCTCAATTGGTGCTCGGCATGTACCTGACCGAGATCTTTACAGCAGATTAGAGCCGCTATTGCGCTTGAGTTCCGCCTCAGCCCGCTCGAGATCGGTGGCGGTGGTGATCTTGAAATTTGCCTCAGATCCCTCGACGATACGAACCTCCAAGCCAGCTGCACGCGCCACCGCCACATCATCATGGGCCTCGCCGTCGTGGCCGCGATGGGCTGCGAGAATTATGGCGAAATGAAAGCCCTGCGGTGTCTGGGCCCGCCAAAGCCCTTCCCTGGAAATTGGCTCAACTGCCCGATTTCCGTCTGCACGCCACAGCGCATCAACAACCGGAAGCGCCGCGAAAGCGCCCGCCGTTTCGTTGAGTGCCGCCAGCACCGCCAGAACTACACTGGCAGGGATGAATGGGCGCGCCGCATCATGGATCAGGACATTGTCCGGGCTGGCATCACAAAACGATTCCAACCCAAGGCGCACAGAATGCGCACGAGTCTCCCCACCAAACACCGGTGGGAGAAGTCGATCGTCTTCAATCCCGGCCAGGGCTTCCTGACACAGCATCTTGTCGTCGGGGTGAATGACAACACGCAACAAATGGACCACGTCAAGCGCCAAGAACGCGTCCACCACCCGACGCAGTGAACAGACGCCATCAATCGGTAGAAACTGCTTGGGGATCTCGCCACCCAGCCGGTGGCCGCGGCCGGCGGCAACGATAAGCACGGAGTTCAACATTCAACTTGGACTAAACTACCTTTTGTAGAGCTGCAACGTTGAATCCGGATTGTTCTTCACCCGCTGGCCTGCGCAGCAATCGTGCCATCCATTCGATGCAGAGCGCGAATCCATGAAACGAGCTGTCGCTTCAAAAAACTGTAAGCGACAGATTAGCTTTCCACAAGGTCGGCACCAATGTCAGATAAGGTTTCGCGCGGCGAGATTGCGCATGAAGGCGGCCATGCCGAAGGTCCATTCCGGACATTCGGTCGAAAACCGCACCGTGTTTGTGAGACTGCCAAGCCCGGATGATGTAATCGTGACGACATCACCGATCTTGTGGGTAAATCCTTCGCCCGGCGTATCCCGGTCCTGGGTCGGGGCAAACAGGGTGCCGAGGAACAGCACAAGCCCATCAGGATACTGATGATGACGTCCGAGCGTCTGGGCAACCAGATCGGCAGGATCGCGGCTGATTTCCTTCATCAAGGAATGACCTTTGAGCACATAGCCATCCTCACCGGTCACGGTCAGGTCGAGTTCGGCCTGGCGAACATCATCTAGCGTAAAACCAGCATCAAACAAGCGGATCATCGGCCCGATGGCGCAGCTTGCATTGTTGTCCTTGGCTTTTCCCAACAGCAACGCCGAGCGGCCTTCGACGTCGCGTAGATTGACGTCATTGCCAAGCGATGCGCCGACGATCCGGCCTTTCGATGATACTGTGAGTACGATCTCAGGTTCGGGATTGTTCCATTTGGAAATCGGGTGCAAACCGACATCAGCGCCCGGACCAACCGACGACAAAACTTGCGCCTTGGAAAACACCTCGGCGTCCGGACCAATGCCGACTTCGAGATACTGGCTCCAAAGCCCCTCGGAGATCAGCGCGGCCTTGACCTTGACCGCCTCCGGCGACCCTGCCTTGATGTTGCGCAGCGAGCCGCCGATGACCTCACCGACGCGGGCGCGGATATCGAGCGCCTTCTTGGGATCGCCGGCTGCCTGCTCTTCAATCACCCGCTCGACCATGGAGGATGCGAAAGTGACGCCGCAGGCCTTGACCGCCTGCAGATCGCACGGCGCCAGAAAATGCGGTTTGGTCAGGTCGCTTGCGTATTTGGCAATGTCTGAAAGCAAGCCTACGGGAGTTGCAGACGCATTGCGCACATAGCCGGCCGGATCGTCCATCTCGCAAATGTCGCGCACAGTTGGCGCCTGTCTCGATGTGATGTCGACGATGGCGCCGTCGCGGATGGTCACGACGGACGGTCCTTGAGCTGCAGGCGACCAGATACGGCCGATGAAAACGCCATCGGCAGGCAGGTTGAAGTCAGTCATTGCAAATATCCCCCCAGAAGCAATAGATCGCGATCTTGTTTCGGGCAGATTGGCCCGGTCCGCAACCCTGCAGTCAAGAAAATGACGCCAGAAAGACCCCGGCGCCACTGATGTGGTTCACTTCACCGCTGCAGCGGTGGCAGCTGGGGAATTTCGGCTTGTGTCAGGCCTTGCCGACCGTCTGGCGTTGCTGACCCAAGCCTTCAATGCCGAGTTCAATCGTCTCGCCACCCTTGAGGTATGTCGGCGGCTTCTGGCCCATGCCGACCCCGGGAGGCGTTCCGGTCGAGATCACGTCGCCGGGCTGCAGGCTCATGAACTGGCTGACGTAGCTGACGAGGTGCTGCACGCCGAAAACCATGGTGTTGGTCGAGCCGTCCTGGTAGCGATGGCCATCAACTTCCAGCCACATATTGAGGTTCTGCGGGTCAGAGACCTCGTCACGCGTCACCAGCCAGGGACCTATCGGACCGAAGGTGTCGCAACCCTTGCCCTTGTCCCAGGTGCCGCTGCGTTCGATCTGGAATTCGCGTTCGGAGACGTCATTGATGACGCAGTAACCGGCAACATGGTCCATTGCATCAACCTCATCAATATAGACGCCGCCCTTGCCGATGACGACGCCAAGCTCGACTTCCCAATCGGTCTTGACCGACTTGCGCGGGATCAGGACCGTGTCGTTGGGTCCACAGATCGCACTCGTCGCTTTCATGAAGATGACCGGCTCCTTGGGCACTTCCAAGCCGCTTTCAGCTGCGTGATCTGAGTAATTGAGACCAATGCAGATGAACTTGCCGACCTGGCCGACGCAAGCGCCAATCCGGCCCGCATCGAGCTCCGGCAACGTTGTCAGATCGATAGCAGCGATTGTTGCCAAGCTTTCAGGCAGCAGCACGTCTCCAGCAATATCGCCAACAACTGACGACAGGTCGCGGGCTTTGCCCTCGGCATCGAGAATTGCAGGCTTTTCCTGTCCGGGTGCACCAACGCGAAGCAGTTTCATGAGATCTCTTCCTTGTGTCTGAATTGGCCGGTCAGGCCGCTGCCGTCTCGGACGGTGTGAAAATATGCTGCTCTATTGATAGCTGTTTCATTTCGATTGAGAAACCCGGCACCACAGGCGGCATATAGGCGGCGTTGCGGATGACGCAAGGATCGACGAAATGCTCATGCAAATGATCGACATATTCGATCACACGTCCATCCATTGTGCCTGAAATGGCAACATAATCTATCATCGAGAGATGCTGGACATACTCGCACAGACCGACGCCACCGGCATGCGGCCAGACCGGAAGACCGTATTTCGCAGCCATCAGCAAAACGCCGATTACCTCGTTAAGCCCACCCATGCGGCAAGCGTCAATCTGCACCACATCGATGGCGCCGCCGGCAATCATCTGCTTGAAGATGATGCGGTTCTGGCACATCTCTCCGGTCGCGACCTTGATTGGTGAGATCGCCTCGCGAATGCGCTTGTGACCGGCGATATCGTCCGGACTTGTCGGCTCCTCGATGAAATAGGGTTTTGCGAAAGCCAGCTTTCCAACCCAATCGATAGCCTCGCCTACTTCCCAGACCTGGTTGGCATCAATCATCAGGATCCGGTCCGGTCCGAGTTCCTCTCGGGCTATCGTAAGCCGGCGGATATCATCCTCCAGGTCGCGGCCGACCTTGAGCTTGACGTGACTGTAACCGGCATCGACCGCCTCGCGGCACAGTCGGCGCAGCTTGTCATCGGGATAACCGAGCCATCCTGCCGATGTCGTGTAACAGGGGTAACCAGACTGCTCGAGCTGGGCGATCCGCTCCGCCTTTCCGGTTTCCGCGCGCCTGAGCATCTCCAATGCTTCATCGCGGGTGATCGCATCGGTCAGATAGCGGAAATCGACAATATCCACGATTTCCTCGGGGCTCATATCAGCCACCAGCCGCCAGACCGGCTTGCCTGCTTGCTTGGCGAGCAAATCCCAGACGGCATTGACCACCGCTCCGGTGGCCAGATGAATCGCCCCCTTGTCCGGGCCAATCCAGCGCAACTGACTGTCCGACGTCACATGGCGCCAGAACCTGCCGGGATTCTCACGAACCCAGTCCAGGTCCAAGCCTACGATGAGATGCCTCATCGCTTCGATTGCAGCACAGCAGATCTCGTTGCCGCGACCGATGGTGAAAGTCAGCCCGTGACCTTCCAGCCCGTCTGAATCGGTATGGAGAACAACATAGGCTGCCGAATAATCCGGATCAGGATTCATCGCGTCGGACCCATCGAGGCTTTGCGATGTCGGAAACCGGAGGTCGAAGGTTTTTAGGCCTATGATTTTGGTCACGGTGTTTTGTCCCGAATTCGTCGTCAGATGGTCCAGCCGCCGTCAATGGCGCAAGCCTGACCGGTGGTGTAGGTCGCATTGGCAAGATAGAGAGCGAGATCGGCGATCTCCTCAGGACTGCCAATCCGCCCCATCGGCTGACGCGCAATGAAAGCCTCACGGGCTGCTTCGTAATCGCCCTGCGCGCGCATCCGCTCTTGCAAAGACGGGCTCTCGACTGTGCCCGGGCAGATGGCATTGCAACGGATGCCCTGGCCAACATAATCGGCCGCTACAGACTTGGTCAGACCGATGACAGCCGCCTTGGTGGTGGAGTAGGCAAAACGATCTGGTACGCCCTTGATCGAGCTTGCGACCGACGACATGTTGATGATCGCGCCGCCGCCGCGCTCCAGCATCGCTGGCAGCACAGCGCGGATGGTGCGGATCATTGATCGGACATTGAGGTTCAAGGCGAAATCGAACTCTTCGTCGGTCATATCGATGATCGAACCGGAATGAACGAAACCAGCGCCGTTGAAGAGGACATCCACAGGGCCAATAGCGGCGACTGTCGCAGCAATGTCGGACGCATCAAGGACATCCAGACGACGTGTCTCGATTCCGGTCTCGCTTGCCAATTCGCCCAATGTTACCTCGTTTATGTCGGTGGCGATAACCCGTGCTCCGGCGGCAGCAAACGCAAGTGCGGTGGCGCGTCCAATGCCCTGTCCTGCAGCGGTGACGAGTGCCGTTTTGTTGTTGATCCAGGTTGTCATTTCAGCTCCATTCATTGCCGCTCAGGCGGGCTTGTTCTTGCGTTCAACGATATAGATGTGATCGGCGACCAGCACCACTTCGTCCTTCTGGTTGATGACTTCGGTGCGCTCGAATACCCGGCCCATCTCGGCACGCTTTGGGTCATCTTCCTTCGAAGCGATAGTGGTGCGGGTATGAATGGTATCGCCGATGAACACCGGCCGGACAAACCGCAAACGGTCATAGCCATAGGAAAATGCCACCGGGTTGATCACACTCGCCGTCAGCCCGACGCCGATAGAAAATACCATAGTGCCATGCGCAATGCGCTGGCCGAAGGCTTGCGTCTTCATGAACTCGGCGTCCATGTGATGTGGGAAAAAATCACCGGTGTGCCCGGCATGCACGACGAAATCAGTCTCGGTGATGGTGCGCCCATAGGTGGTGCGCTGGCTGCCGATTTCATAGTCTTCAAAATAAGTTGTCTGCTCCATACTCAGGGTCTCTTCTGCAGCTGTGTGGCAGGCGCTGCCGATGACTGATAGGCAGCTTCGACCAGCGCCATGGTGTTCCAGGCGTCTTCGACCGAACTGATCAACTCGGCGTCTTCACCAGCAGCGAAACGTTGAAGATTTGCCATGCGGCCGACGAAAGCGTCCGGAAACCATGAGCCTTTGAGCGGGACCGGGACCCAGCTGTCGCTGCCTTTGGGCCGAACTTCGAGTATGTCGGGTTCGCCGCGCGGATAATCCAGGTTGACGCCGAGCTGCAGATAGGCAGCACCCTCGGTGCCGCAGATACGGAATTCGCAGGCCTGATGCCTGCGGCCAAAATCATGGTCATGATTGATCGACAGCGCACAGCGCACCTTGTCGCCATAATCGAGAATGGCACTGGTGCGGGTCTGGGCGACATCGTGGCTTGGATGGCCGATGGATTTGGCGTGCACCCCCTGCGGGTCACCAAGCAGTTGCCGAACCAGATCCAGATAATGGATCGAATGCATGGCGATCTCGATGCGCGGCAGGCCCTTGAGGAACGGCCACAGTTGCCACGGTGTCGCAAGCGCCAGCCAGGCATCAAAATCCACGACCTCGCCAAGCCAACCCTTGGCAATAGCATCCTTCAACGCCAGCATCATCGGCGCAAACCGCAGCTGGAAATTGACTGCGGCCTTGAGGTTCTTTTCCCGGCAGATCTGCAAGATTTCGGTCGCCGCAGCGAGATCGCTGCCCATCGGTTTCTGAATCAGCGCGGCCGCCCCGTCAGGCAGCATGCGCAGGACGCTGGCATGCACGTTCGGCGGAGTGGCGAGATCAAAAACGGCGTTCGGGACTGCGGCAGCCTCTTCGGCTGTGGCATAGGCGGTTACGCCCCACTCAGCAGCAAGCTTTTGAGCCTTTTCCCTGTCAGGATCGTAGAGGCCGGCGACAGGAAATCCCGCCTTTTTGTATGCCGGAAAATGCGCATCGCCAACAATTGACCCGGCACCAAAAGTGACGATCGGCTTTGGATTTGAAGGCTGCGGCCATTCCTGGCTCAGCGTTTCAGGATCGAAGCGCTCAGTCATGATGGAAGACCTCGTCCATCATCGCCCACCATTCGCCGTTTTTGCGCGTCTCCAACGGCTCTTGGCAAGGCATACAAATATCCCACCATGCTTGGGTTTTCGGGTCCGCCGCCATCTTCTTCGCGTCGGCGTCGAAATCCGTGCCGTGATACTCCCAGTAACCAAACAGCAGGTTTTCCGGCTCCTTGAGGAAGATTGAGTAATTGTGGATGTGGCACTGGGAGATCATGTCGAGGATCTCGGGCCAAACGGCGGCGTGCAGACGCTTGTAATCCTCGATCTTTTCCGGCTTCAGCCCGACAACCATTCCCATTCTCTGCATGGTTCAGCCCTCCACCTTGGTGATCGTCGTGGTGAATTCGGCAATGCTCTTGGCACGCACCGCATCCCAGTCCCAATCGATGCCGATGCCCGGTTCAAGCGGCGCATAAGCGTGACCGTTTTCGATACGCATCCGGCTTGCCGTGAGTTCATCAAGCTGCGGAATGTATTCGACATATTTGCCATTCGGCACCGCACAGGTAAGGCTGACATGCAGTTCCATCAGGAAGTGCGGGCAGACCGGAATGTCGAAAGCCTCGGCGGCATGGGCCACTTTCAGCCATGGGGTGATGCCGCCGATGCGACCGACATCGACCTGCACGATGGCGCAACCGCCCTTCTGCATGTATTCGCGGAAATGCCGGATAGAGTACATCGATTCCCCAACCGCAATCGGTGTCGAAGTCGAGCGGGAGAGGCGGACATGACCGTCAATGTCATCGGCAGGTAGCGGCTCCTCGAACCAGGCCAGATCCAGTTCGCGCAGTCTGTCGGCACGCCGGATCGCCTCGTCGACAGTGAAACCCTGATTGCAATCGGTCATGATCTCGTAGCCATCGCCGACGGCCGCACGCACCGCCGAAAGCCGGGCATGGTCTTCCGATCCATGCGGCCGGCCGATCTTGACCTTGGAGCCGAGGAAGCCTTTAGATTTGGCCTCGACGGCATCGGCAACCAAGGCTTCGGTCTCGATATGCAGCCAGCCACCTTCGGTGGTGTAGAGCGGACATTTTTCCTTGGCGCCGCCTGCCAGTTTCCACAACGGAAGCGCCTGTTTGCGGGCGCGCAAATCCCATAGCGCCGTGTCGATGGCAGCAAGCGCGATTGCCGTAATCGGACCGATGGTGGTGGCGTGGGTGGCAAATTCCAGCTCATGCCAGATCGCCTCGATCATGTCGGCATCGCGGCCGATCAGCCGCGGCGCCAGATGATCGGCCAGCAGGCGCATGACCGATGAACCACCGGTGCCGATGGTGTAGCTGTAGCCGGTGCCGGTGGCGCCATCGGAATCGGTGATGGTGACGATGGGGGTTTCCTGGCTGACGAAGCTTTGGATCGCGTCGGTGCGCTTGACCTTCGGCACCAGGTCAACCATGCGCAGCTCAACTTTTTCGATGCGCGCCACGGCTCTACCCCCTCAGGCTCTTTTCGGTTTGTGCGTCAAACAAATGCGACTGACTCAAATCGAAACTCAGATTGATGCGATCCCCCATTCGCAAAATCTTCGGATTGAGCATGCGCGAAATCCAGTCCTCGCCAGCGAACTCTGCAAACACCAGAGTTTCATTGCCCAGAGGTTCGGTCAGCGATACCGGCACATCGACGGCATGAACTTCCACCGCCTCACCCGAATGCAGGCCGTGGCCAGTGGGGTAGAGATCATCGGGGCGCAGGCCGAAAACCACCTTCTGGCCGGCTGTGACCCGGTCGCGGAACTGGCCCGGCAATGGCAGGGCATCACCATTGGCGAAGACCAGCTTGCCGTCATCTACCGTCGCATCGCGCAAGTTCATCGTCGGTGAACCGATAAAGCCCGCGACAAACCTTGTTGCCGGGCGACGGAACACTTCTTCCGGCGGTCCGACCTGCTCGATATGGCCATCGCGCATGATGACGATCCGGTCGGCCAGCGTCATCGCCTCGACCTGGTCATGCGTCACATAAATCATGGTCGACTTCACCTTGGCGTGCAGCTTCTTGATCTCGGTGCGCATCTGCATGCGCAACTTGGCATCGAGGTTGGAGAGCGGCTCATCGAACAGGAAAACATCGGGATGGCGCACGATGGCGCGTCCCATGGCGACGCGTTGGCGCTGTCCACCGGAGAGCTGCGACGGACGGCGCTCGAGCAACTCCTCCAGCCCCAGCGTTTTCGCAGCGTCGGCGACCGCGCTGGCGATGTCTTCTTTCGATCGACCGGCTATTTTGAGCGAGAAGCCCATGTTTTCGGCAACGGTCATGTGCGGGTAGAGCGCGTAGGACTGAAACACCATGGAGATGTTGCGCTGGCGCGGTGGCAGATTGTTGACTTCGCGATCGCCAATATGGATGTGGCCACCGCTGATCGGTTCAAGGCCGGCAATCATGCGCAGCGTCGTCGATTTGCCGCAGCCTGATGGTCCGACGAGAGCGACGAACTCGCGGTCTTCGACATCAAGATTGATGGCGTGGACAACCTCGAGGTTGCCGTATTTCTTGACGAGGTTTTTGAGCGAAACAGTAGCCATGACTATCCCTTGACGGCGCCGGATGTCAGACCGGACACGAGGTGTTTCTGGACGATAAAGGTGAGCGTAAGCGCCGGAATGATCATCACCACCGCGAGCGCGCACATGCCACGCCAGTCGATGGTGAACTCGGAGGTGTAGTCAAGCAGGCCGACCGGCAGCGTCTTGGAATTGGTCGATCGGGTCAGTTGCGAGGCCAACGCGAATTCGTTCCAGGAAATCAGGAAAGCGAAGATGCCAGCTGAAGCAATGCCAGAGCGCGCTAAGGGAAATTCGACCTGCCAGAACGCCTGCCAGCGGGTACAACCGTCGATCTGGGCGGCCTCGGCAAGATCGCGCGGCACCTGACGGAAGAAGCCATCAATCAGCCAGACGGTGAACGGCACGTTGAGTGCGACATAGGCGATGATCAGTCCGAAATGGGTGTCGATGATGCCAAGCCGGGCGAAGACGAAGAACAGCGGCAAGGAGAGCGCGATGCCCGGAACCGTGCGGGTGAGCATGAAGCCAAGAAAGATCGCTGTCTTGCCGCGGAACTGGTAACGGGCGAAAGCGTAGCCGCCGGCCAAACCGATCACCAGCGCGATAATTGTCGATGTCACCGAGATGATGATCGAATTGCGGAAATAGTCCAGCACCGGAATGCCGCCCTGCCCGACGCCGGAGAACATGGCGATATATGCATCGAAAGACAGATCCTGCGGGATCCAGACCGGCGGCTTGGCCATAATCTCGACGGTTGGTCGAAACGACGACAGCACGATCCAGAATCCCGGAAGACATATGATCGCCATCGCAATGAACAAGCCGACCATATGTCCGATCTTAAGCAGCAACAACTTGAGGTTATTTGCCTGGTTCTCGTTCATGATCACCACTCCGCGCCGATTTGCTGACGGGCTTTCGCCAGCTGCCGGAAGAACAGAACCGTAAACAGGATCGAGAGGAAAATGGCGACATAGGCCATCGCGTTGGCAAGTCCCATGCGGGCATCCGAATAGGCGGTGCGCGAGATCAGCGTCCAGAGGATCTCGGTGCGCTTTGCCGGACCGCCATCGGTCATGATCTTGACGATGTCATAGGCGCGGGCAATGTCGAGCGAGCGGATGGTCATGGCGATATAAGCAAATGGCATGATGAACGGCCAGGTCACATAGCGAAAGCTCTGCATTGGCGTGCAGCCATCGACCTTCGCAGCCTCCAGCGGCTCCTTCGGCATTGCCATCAGGCCGGCCAAAATGAAGATCGCAAAGACCGACGTGGATGACCAGACCTCAGCGATCAGGATCGAGGAGAACGCGAGTTTGCTGTCAATCAGCCAGGGGATTGCCTGATCTGTCAGTCCAAGCGACTGCAGGGCGTTGTTGACCAGGCCGATATTGTCGTTGAACATGAACTTGAACTGGAAGCCGACCAGGATTGGTGAGAACATCATCGGGAACATCATGATGGTGCGGAGCAATCGTTGGCCGCGGGTGGCTTTTTCCACCAACAGCGCCAGAAACAGGCCCAACACCATTTCGAGGTTGAGCGCGACCGTCAGCAACAGGACGGTGCGGCCGAAAGCCACCCAGAATTCCCTGTCAGCAAAAAGCCGCTGGTAGTTGCGGAACCCGATGAATGTGTAAATCGTATCCGGCCGGGTCAGCCGGAATGGCGTGAAGCTCGAATAGAGCGACAGCAACAGCGGCACGACGACGACCACAGCGAGCACGACAAAGGCCGGCAACAGCAGAAGTACATGCGGTGCAGGCTTCCAGCCTCTCATCGTACCCTCACATCAATTGGAGTTTGAAACTGTCATAGCGCATCCGCATGGCGGGTGCTCATCTGGGCAGGAAAAAGGGCGCGGGATTGCCGCGCCCTTTTTCGGGAGAAGGCTGTTACAGCTCTCCGGCATCCTCGAGGATAGCCGTGGCCTTCGCCGCAGCATCATCAAGCGCCTGTTGGCTGGTCTTGTCGCCCAAGATCGCTGCCTGAAGCTCAGGATAGACCGCGTTCGAGATCTCGATCCAGGACGGCGACTGGGGAACCGGATAGGCGCCCTTCGCGGCTTCCTGGAAGGCTTCGAGCACTTCCTTGCGGTACGGATCATCCTTGGCCTGATCGATCACCCAGGTCCAAACCGCATCGCGGGTTGGAAGCGGGCCAGCGCCGGCTTCCAACTTCTGGTTTTCCTCGTTGGTGAGGAACCAGACCAGGGACGCCGCAGCTTCCTTGTTGGCGCAGCTTTCGGTCACAGAGAACCCGTGATGACCGGACCAGCCGGTGCGCGCACCAGATGAGCCCTTGGGTGGAGCTACAACACCAACATTTCCTGCCACTTTGGATGAGGCTGGATCATTGAAGAACCCGGCCCAGCCTGGCCAGTCAAGATTGAGCGCGACGGTGCCTGAGGCAAAGCCCTGGCCGAGGTCGTCCCAAAGGTAGTTGGTGGTACCTGCCGGAACCGCCTTGGCCTTGTAGAGATTGACGAACCAGTCCAGAGCCCGCACGCCGGCCTCGGAATTGATCGCGGGCTTGCCGTCGGCATCGAGATATTCACCGCCTTCAGCGCGCAGCATTTCGTAGAAGCGGCCGTTGATGGCCTCTTCCTTGCCCGCATACTGGGTGCCGTAGAAATCCGGCGGATTGGCGAAGAATATGGCCTGGTCCGTCACCTGCTCCCAGGTGTCTGGCGGGGTCAGGTCATAGCCGTATTTTTCCTTGAACTTGGCCTTGTTGTCTTCGTCCGCGTACAGGCTTTTCTGATAGTACATGGCCGACACGTCGAATTGCGCGCGGGGCAGCATGACGAGCTTGCCGTCAAGCGTGGATGCGCCAATATTGGCATCGACGAAAGCATCGATTTCTGCCGCAGGCAGAAGTGCATTCAGATCGGTGTAGATGCCGGGATACTGCGGCGCGAAGGACGAATGGTTCGACCCCACGCACCAGTTGATCGCGCCAACCGCGATGTCGGACTTGATTTCCTTGTCGAGCTCGAAGTGGTTCTTCTTCGAGATGACGTTGACGGTGGCGCCAGTCGCCTTTTCCCATTCGCTGATGTGCGAATAGAGGTTCTCATATTGCTGGCCGCCGATGAGCTTGGCATCAATGGTCACGCCTTCGAACTTGCCAGGCAATTCCTGGGCAAATGCAGTTCCGCCAACCATCAATAGGACAACACCGGCCGATACGCCGGTTAATAGCTTGTTCATGAGCCTCCTCCCGAGACGTTTAAACTTTTGGGGCTCCCCCCTGAACCCTCACAGATGAGAGGCTCATTCATATACAAACATTATCTTTACCAGCGGTCAAGAGACTGCTTCATTGTTATTTGAACCGATTATGCGTATATGAATTTCGAAATTCACGGAGAAACACATGGAAACCGAAGATGACCGGTACAGGGCGCCGGCGCTCGACAAGGGGCTCGACATTCTCGAGCTGCTTGCCGAGATTGATGGCGGGCTGACGCAAGCGGAAATCGCCAAGCGGTTGGGCCGGAGTCCGAACGAGTTTTATCGCATGCTCGACCGTCTGGTGCGACGCGGGTATGTAACGCGCCTAGACGGTGACCGGTATTCGCTGACATTAAAGCTCTTCGGCTTGGCGCAATTGCACGTTCCGGTTCGCCGTCTGGTTTCCTACGCGACGCCCTTCATGCGCGAGCTTGCCGAGGAAACCCGGCAGGCCAACCAGCTCGCCGTCTTCGACCGGGGCTCTGTCGTCGTCGTGGCGCAGCAGGAGGCGCCCGGTTACTGGGGCATTTCAATTCGTGTGGGCTCTCACATCAGTCTCTACGATACCGGATCGGGACATGTGTTGCTCGCCTTCCGCTCACAGGAAGAGCGGCTGATGATGATCAATGAATTTTCCAGCAGCCGCGAACATCCGATCATGGCAGACGAGTTCTTCGAACGCCTCGACAAGATCCGCGAGCGCGGCTACGAAATCATGCCAAGTGCTCAGACAGCTGGCGTCTTCAATCTCTCCGCCCCAGTGTTAGGACCGGACGGCCGCGCCATCGCCGCACTTACAGTTCCCTACATCAACCTCGTCAATGCATCCCAGGCACCCGACATGGCGGAAACACAGAGAATGCTGACCAAGACGTCGCGGCAGCTATCCAAACTTGCAGGTGCCGATTTCGAAATACCAGCTTAAATTCTTATTTGAATAAAGTACTTCTCTGTGGGAGTATTCGACCTGCGCTTGGCTTGAGGAGGTCGGCGTTTGCGAGGAGGAAGCGGCATGATCATCGATACCCATTTGCACGTTATTGATCCGTGGGTGCTGGATTACCCTTGGCTTGCAGACGTCCCTGCGCTGAACCAGGCTTGGCCCTATGCGGCTTATGAACTGGAAGCGTGCCGTGCAGGCATCTCGCGCACATTGCATATGGAAGTCGATGTCGCACCGGTGCGGATCGAAGACGAAACCAACTATGTTGAAACACTCGCCGGACGGCCCGGCAGCCTGATTGCCGGCGCCATCGTCTCCTGCCGGCCGGAAGACCCGGGGTTCGCAGCCTATCTGGATCGCCAGCGCCATAATCCGCTGATCAAGGGCTTCCGCCGCGTTCTGCATGTCATGCCGAATGAACTGTCCGAGCAGCCGCTGTTCCGGGAAAACATTGCGCGCCTGTCCGGCTCCGGTCTGACCTTCGATCTCTGCGTTTTACCGCAGCAACTTACCCATGCGATGGCACTGGCGGATCTGGCGCCTGACGTCACCTTCATTCTCGATCATTGCGGCGTTCCAGATATCAAGGGCGACGCCCGGCAGCCCTGGCATGACAACATCACCGAACTCGCCAAACGCCCCAACGTGATCGCAAAGATTTCCGGTGTCGTCGCCTATGCCGATCCCGAGACCTGGATCGCCGACACATTGCGGCCCTGGGTCGAGCACACGGTTTCAAGCTTTGGATGGGATCGGGTGGTCTGGGGCAGCGACTGGCCGGTCTGCACGCTCGGTGGCGGGCTTCTTGCCTGGGTCGCGGCAACCCACGCGCTTTTGGAAGGCGCGAGTATGGACGAAAAGCAGAAACTGCTCTCAGGCAATGCCAAGCGCATCTGGAAACTTTGAGGTTCAGCCAAAACTCCGGGCAAACAAACCGTTGATGTCAGCCACGACGGCCGCACCTGTTTCGGCTGCCATCAGGCCCGCATTCAGGCGCTGCGAAGCCTGCTCCTGAAACGCCATATAGCCCTGATGGCGCGGCCTGACCCAGGCATTATCGAGCGTCGCGCGGGTGTTGGTGTAAAACCCGTTCGTCACAGCATTGAGCGCTTCGTCACCCCATCCGGCGGCATGACCGGGCTGGCCACCGGCTTCGCCGAACAGGCCGCGCTGCACGTCGCCACTCGCGATCCAGTAGGCGAAATCGATCGCTGCTTCCATCTCAGCGCCGAAGGCGGAGACGGCGATACCTGTCCCGCCCAGGGCCGAGCCGACCGGTCCATGCCGACCAGCCACAGGAATGTCGTCAAACACAAGCCGCCGCTCCCTGAAACCGTCGATCCCGTAATTCACATAGCCGTAAATCAGAGGCGCGCAGGCAATCTCGCTATTGGCCTCACTCATACGTTGCATGACGGCAATCGGATCCATCTCGAAACATTCGCGCGCGCAATGCCCGATGAGTTCCGCGAGGGCATCGTAGACCGCTTCACCATCAGCGGGTGCGATCAGATCACCGGGTCCTCTGGTTGCGCAGGGTGTGCCGAGGTTTGCTGCAAGCGTATAAAAACACATCAGTGAATGCGGCGCGCGCATGGGAACCATCACCTTGCCCTGCCTGGCCAGCTCCAGCATGCCGTCCCACGTTGTCAATGCCCGCCGCAAAAGGTCGGGACGCCAGGCCTGCACTTGCGCCGCTGCATCGATCGGAAACGCCCATTGGCGGCCTTGCCAAGTATAGCTGGAATAGGACCCGCCAATGCTGGCGGCCGCAAGCTGCTCCCTCTCGGCTTCGCGCCCGACAACATCAAGCGGTGCCAGGCAGCCTTGTGCGGTGATCTCGCCAACATGGGGATGATCAATGACGATCAGATCGTACTGACGCGCAAGCTCCACGACCGGGAAAGATTCGAAATCCTGCAGCGACCGCTTGTCCCAATGAATTTCAACCCCGGTTTCTTGCTGCCAAAGCTTCGTACAGGCAATCATGGGATCATAACCCCGGGGGTGGCTCCAGGTCATTCCTTTGAGGCGGGTGACGCTCATAGCCCGAACTCCGTTTTGATCGCCTCGGAGTGTTCGCCAACGCGAGGTGCGGCGCGGGTGGTTTTCGGCCGTTCACCGTTGACACGGATCGGCGAGCGCGTGGTCAGGATCGACACGTCGTCATCACGCTCAACGCGTTGCAGCATGTCCAGAACCTCAAAACCTTCACTCGCCATCAAGTCATCCCAATCGAGAACGCGCGAACACCAGATATCGGCAGGCTCAAGGATCGCCAGCCACTCATCGATGGTTTTGGTCTTGATCCTGTCGGCGATCAGGCGCTTGATTTCGTCCCTGGCGGTAAACCACACTTTGGGGTCTTCGCTGTAGGGAGCCAGAGCATCCAGTTTCAGCAAATCCTGCAGCCGCGAGATCGGCGTCATGGCGATGGCGAGAAAACCGTCGCTCGCCTCGTAAACGCCATAGGGTGCCGACAAATAGGCATGGGCGCTGCGAAAGCCAGAGCGTTTGGGCATCCGCCTGCCGTCATTGAGATAGGTGGTGAGAACTTCGAACTGGAAGTCGACCAGCGCTTCGAGAAGGCTGGTTTCGACATGGCTGCCACGGCCCGTAATGCCCTTTTTGACAAGAGCGGCGAGGATTCCCTGCGCCGTGGCAGCACCGGCGAGCATGTCACCCACCGCAAGCCCCATCGGAACCGGGCCGTCGCCGTCATCGCCACTGAGCCACATCACGCCGGAACGCGCCTGGGCGAGAAGATCCTGACCCGGCCGCTTGACCCAGGGGCCTTCCTCGCCATAACCGCTGATCGATGCGTAGACCAGTTTCGGGTTGATGGCGCGAACAGTCTCGTAATCCAGCCCAAGACGTTCGATGACACCGGGACGGAAGTTCTGGACGAGGACATCGGCCTTGGCGATCAGACTGCGCAGCACTTCCAGGTCAGCTTCGTTCTTGAGATCAATGGCTATGCTTTCCTTGCCGCGGTTTATGGCATGAAAGATGGTTGAATCACCGCCTATTTCAGTGTCGCTGAGATAGAGCGAGCGCGACAGATCACCCGCACCCGGGCGCTCAATCTTGATGACGCGCGCGCCGAGATCCTGAAGCCGCAAGGTTGCATAGGGACCCGATAAAAACTGGCTCATGTCGAGTATGACGAGGCCGGCGAGTGGCAGATCGGAATCTGTTGTCATGATGTCTTTCCGGGTTTGCCGACAAAGTCCGCCGGGTTTTGATATTTCACCGCCTGAAGGTGCACGCAGTCGAGGCGCAGATCGCCTTTGCCCAAGGCGTCGATCATCCTATGTGACTGAATTTTCTGACCATATTTCCCATTCTCGCAAAGTCGGCTCGCCGAATTCCACACCAGCAGTCCCCTATGCTCGGAAGGCGTATTGAGTGGACGCGCGCTTGCTGTCCCGACCGTCGGGTCGCGTGCCAATCCCATAACTCCTCCCAGAATTCCTATTTGAATAATATATTCACATATGGATTTTCGTGGCAAGTGTGCAGATTGTGATCAACCGGGCTCCAGACCTTCATTTTTGCCACAGCCGCCAGAATTCGCAAAAACGGAGGCCGCTTCATCCGCGGCGGCGGGTTGTTAACCTTGAGGAACTATGATGAGTACAATCCAAATGGTAACTCGTATTTGTGGGATCTGCCTATGAACAATGCATCAGGCTTCATTGCTTTCACTTTGGCTGCCACCGCTGCCGCTTTCATTCCGCAGGCCAATGCCCAGGATGCAAGCGGAGCGGGCATCTCCTTTGAACTGGGAGCTGCGGGCAAGATGACGCCGCGCTATTTTGGTGCCAGCAAGCTGGTTCTTTCACCGGTTCCGCTGTTCCGGCTCAAGCGCCTGGAACTGCCCAACGGCTTTTCCATTGGTGGCGGCTCGGACGAAGGATTCTCGTTAAGCCCGTCGATTGATATCATTGGCGAACGCTCGACGAAGGATTCTCCCGAGCTCGCAGGCCTCACGACCATCGACACAGCCGTCGAACTGGGTGTAGCCGCCCAGTATCAGATGGGGCACTTCCGGGTCATGGGCGCCATCCGGCGCGGCTTTGGCGGGCATGAAGGATTTCGCGGCGAACTGGGCGCGGACGTTATCATGAAAGCCGGCGACCAGTGGACCTTCCATGGCGGCCCCCGCTTGAACTTCGGCGACAGCAAATTCACCAACACTTATTTCGGCGTCAGCGCGGCGGAAGCATCAGCACTGTATCCCGCAACAACTTCGAGCGGCGGCCTGTACAGCGCAGGTCTGGAAGCCGGAGTGCGCTTTCAGGTCGACGACAACTGGGCCGTCGAAGCCGGTGCCGGCTGGTCGCGCCTTACGGGTGATGCAGCGAAATCACCGATCACCGCGCAGGGCTCCAAGAACCAGTACAGCGCCTCGTTCGGCGTCGTGCGCCGGTTCGATATCGGCTTCTGAGGTCAACTCTCTCGCTTGAACCCAAGCTACGATCCGGTCTTTTGATGAAGACCGGTTGTGCGAAACCTGGTCAGCGCTCGCACTCTAAAGCGTAGCGCCGCCGCCGTCCTCGATTGAATCGGGATGGGCAGACAGGCTGCTGAGTGCTTGGTCGATATGCTTGAGGTCATCTCCGACGTCATTGTCATCGATCATGGCACTTTCCGTCGCGGCGCGCATTTCCGCCCGGGCGTCCTCTCGCATGCGCTCCAACAAATCGACCTTTTCGTCTCTGCGAAGCTTTTTGTTGTCGAGGATATTTGTGATGTCTGATTTTACGCCTTGATGGGCCATTGCATTCATCCCTTTCCAGATCTTGGCAGCACAACACCTAGCGGACAATTGGCTGCGCTTCGTCTGGTTCAATGCAACAACCTGTCTTTGGTTCCATACATCCCGAACCGACCTGCAAGGCTCCAGCCTTGCCTGCTGGAGCTTCTTGTCGACGCAGAAACACTCGCACCGCTTGGTATGGGCCCATGCATGTCTCGAGGGGTCGTTTTATCGTCGGGTCGACGCCCGGCGCGAGGACAGGAACAGATTGGTCTCGCTTGAGGTAATGCCCTCGAAACGGCGGATGCGCACCAGCGTATCGTCGAGTTCCTGAAGTGTGTCCGTCGCCAGCTCGACAATCAGGTCCCAGCGGCCATTGGTCGAATGCACTGCCTGGACGGCAGGCATGCCCTGCAAATGGGCGATGATCCGTTCCGTCCCCCTGCCCTCGATTCCGATCAGGGTCAGTCCGCGCACCGGTGCTGCGGTCACATCGGCTCGGGTCAGGACCGTGAAACCGGCAATCTCGCCACTGGCCATCAGCCGCTCGATGCGGCTGCGCACTGTGGCCCGAGCCAGTTTTAGTTTCACTGCAAGGTCGGAAATGGAGGCTCGCCCATCGCGCCGCAGCTCCGCGATCAGACGAATATCGATATCATCCAAAGTTGACATTGTTTCTTACCGATCTGGTCGATTGATTTTCCGATTTGAGCATAATCGAACAATTCACCTGCACAAAGAGAAATGCTCACGCATTTATGCGTCCGAAACGAGCCACTCAATGAGGCTTCAGGCGGGAGCGATATGCCAAAATGGAAAACCGAACTGACACAAGCGCTGTTTTGATGCCGGAACGGCGAAATCTCCCATTCCAACCGCCAGCGGTCTCTGCGACGGATTGTCCGAACAGAGGAACATCCGATGAACCACCACTGCATTCTTGTCGGCGCGCCCGTCGACAGCGGCCAATCCAATCCGGGCTGCATGATGGGACCAGCATCCTACCGGGTCGCAGGCCTTGCCTCGACGCTTGAGGAGCTCGGCTGCACGGTCGACGATAGCGGCGATGTTGCGCCCCGGCCTCCGGAAGCCGCCAAAAGCTCCAACCCGGCGGTACATTCGCTGTCAGAGACCATTGCCTGGACAAATGCGCTCGCTAAAGCCGCGCAGGAGGCAATGGCTGCGGGATTTCCGATTTTCCTCGGCGGCGATCACAGCCTGTCGCTTGGCACGGTTGCCGGCGTTGCCACCCACGCCAAACAGCAGAACCGGCCGTTGTTCGTGCTCTGGCTCGACGCCCACAGTGATTTTCACACGCCGATGACAACCCGCTCCGGCAATCTGCACGGCACGCCGATGGCCTATATTGCCGGACTTGATGAGTTTGATGCCTTTCCGCCGTTTCCGGACCCGGTCCCGGGCGACCGCATTTGCCTGTTCGGAATCCGATCGGTCGACCTGGACGAACGCAAAGCGCTGCACAAGCATGGCCTGACGCCTGTCGACATGCGTGAGTTGGATGAACGCGGATTTGTTGCGCCACTGAATGCGTTCCTGGATCAGGTCCGGGCAGCCAACGGGCTGCTGCATGTCTCGCTCGATGTGGATTTCCTCGACCCCGCAATCGCTCCCGCCGTCGGCACCACCGTGCCAGGCGGCGCGACATTCCGAGAGGCCCATCTGGTCATGGAGATGCTGCACGAGTCCGGACTGGTCAGCTCGCTGGATCTGGTCGAACTCAATCCGTTCCTTGATGAACGTGGCCGCACTGCGCGGCTGATGGTTGACCTCACCGCAAGCCTCATGGGCCGCAAGGTTTTTGACCGCGTTACCAGAAGCAATTGAATTCCTGAGCAACTGCCTTTTCTCACCCCTGGAGACACCACATGACACCTCCTTCCCACCTCGCCTACGTGCCGTTCATCAGCGTCGAGAACATGATGCGGCTGGTGCACAGCATCGGCATTGAAACGGTACTCAAGGAACTGACGGACGCCATTGAGCATGATTTCACCCGCTGGCCGCTGTTTGACAAGACGCCACGGGTCGGCAGCCATTCCGATGTCGGAGTGATTGAACTGATGCCGACATCCGACGGCGATCTTTACGGTTTCAAATACGTCAACGGCCATCCGTCCAACACCAAGCAAGGCCTGCAGACGGTCACTGCCTTCGGGCTGCTTGCGCAGGTTTCATCCGGCTACCCGGTGTTGCTGTCGGAAATGACGGTTCTGACCGCGCTCCGGACCGCGGCCACCTCGGCGATGGCGACGCGGCATCTGGCGCCGAAGGGCTCCAAAGTGATGGCCATCATCGGCAATGGCGCTCAATCGGAATTTCAAGCGCTGGCGCTCAAGGCTGTCATCGGCATCGAGGAAGTCCGGCTTTTTGATATTGATCCGGCGGCAACCGCGAAATGCGCGCGCAATCTGGCTGGTTCAGGCCTGAAAGTGGTATCGTGCAAGTCGTCACAGCAAGCCATGGAAGGCGCCCAGATCGTCACCACATGCACCGCTGACAAGCAGTACGCCACGATCCTGACCGACAACATGATCGGCGACGGAATCCATATCAACGCCATTGGCGGCGATTGCCCCGGCAAGACCGAACTACACAAGGATATCCTGCTGCGCTCGGAGATTTTCGTCGAATATCCACCACAGACGCGGATCGAAGGTGAAATCCAGCAAATGCCCGAGGACTATCCGGTGACCGAACTCTGGCAAGTGATCACCGGTCAAGCGGAAGGACGGAAGTCTGCGTCGCAGATCACGCTGTTTGACGGTGTCGGCTTTGCCATCGAAGATTTCTCGGCTCTGAAATATGTGCATGAGCGGGCGCTGAAAACCGGCCATTTCCAGCAACTCGACATGATCGCCGACCCGGATGATCCGCGTGACCTGTTTGGCATGCTGGCGCGCGCCGGCGAGCCTGCCTGAACAGGAACCATCCAGAGTGGTACCAAACATCTTGGCGAAGCAGGCGGCACGGGGTATTGGACGGGTATGACCAGTCCAGATCCCGACACCCTGCCGATCCGCCTGCTTGTGGATGCCGATGCCTGCCCGGTTCGCGAGGAATGCGTCAAGGTGGCGCTTCGTTACGGCATCAAGGTGACCTTCGTCTCCAACAGCTTCGTCCGGATCGAGGCCGATCCGCTGGTGGAACGCGAAATCGTGCCTGGCAATTTTGATGCCGCGGATGATCGCATCGTCGAGCATGTGACACCCCGCTCGGTGGTGGTGACCGCTGACATCCTGCTGGCCGAGCGCTGCCTGAAGGCCAATGCTGCAGCCGTCATGAGCCATACCGGCAAGCCTTTCACGCATGATTCCATCGGCATAGCCGTGGCGACAAGGTCGATCATGGCCGATTTGAGGGCCGGCGGTGCACAAATGGGCGGCCCTGCACCATTTTCACGCAGCGACAGGTCACGCTTTCTCTCGGCGCTTGATCTGGCATTTGTCCGGTTGAAACGATCCAGCTGAGCAAGCCTGATCGCGCGGCGATTTTCATCTGATACAAGGCAATCGGCCTTGTTTTCTGTTTCTTCTGGACAATCCCCAACCCACGCGGTCAAGTAAGCCTGCTGGCGCATGTACGTTGTCGTTCAAGTGGATGCGCGGCGCTGCAGCTTTCGGGGGATGACGTTCATGGCTTATGTGGACACGCTCAGGACATTTGTGCGGGTTTACGAACTGGGCAGCATGTCGGCTGCCGCGCGCGATTTGCGGGTTTCGGCCGCCGTCTCCTCAAGCCGCATTTCAGACCTGGAAAAAAGCCTCGGCGTGCGGCTGTTCAACCGCACCACCCGCAGCCTGCGCGCCACTGCGCATGGTGAATTGTTCTACAAGGGCGCAATCAAGATTCTCGACACGATCCGCGAGGTCGAGGGCGGGATCGCCGAAATCACCGCCCAGCCCAAGGGGACGTTGTTTGTTTCGGCGCCGCTCGCACTCGGCAAGAAGCTGGTGGCACCGCTGATCCCGGCCTTCAAGGTGGAGTATCCGGACATCAACGTCCGGCTCAGACTGTCGGACCGCAAGGTCGATATCGCCCAGGAGGGCCTCGACGCCGCCTTCGTGCTCGGCCCGCTCCCCGATTCCGACCTGCGGGTGCGCGCAATCCACAATTTTGAGCGCGTGCTGGTCGCCTCACCCGGCTATATCAAACAACACGGCATGCCCAAGGACGGCGACGAGATCATCTCGAACAAGCACAAGTGCCTGTTGTTGCGCTATCCGGGCGCAACAGAATTTTACTGGAACCTGCTGGTCGACGGCGAAATCCGTGGATTTCACCCGGAAGGGTCGTTGGAAAGTGATGATGGCGACGTCCTGACAACGTGGGCGATGGCTGATTGCGGTATTGCCAGCAAGACCCGCTATGATGTTGCAGCCCTGCTTGATGCCGGAACACTGGTTGAAGTCGCCACGGCCACCCCGCCGACAGCGCAACCATTTTCCTGCCTTTATCCGCACAAGCGGTTGCAGGACCCGAAGGTCAAGCTGTTCATCGATCACGTGATCAAGGGGATCCGCACCGAGATAGACCGGGCTGCGGCTTCAACATCTTCGGGAAAAATTTGAAAGCGGATTGCATTTTCCTTGCTTATTATAGGCATTGAAATCCGGCTCCACCAATCCGGAACCATTGTCCAGGGGGACATGATGAGCGAGCACGTGCTGGCGCAACTTCCGGGTTTTGCACGTAATTCCGTCAACCTCGCATCAGCGGGACTTGGCGCAAAAGGCGTTTCTGTCAACGGCTGCTGGCGTCATAGCGCGGTGAAAACATGGGCGATGGCTGGGAGATCAGCCGCCGACGTGTTCCCGGCAATGAATGGAGTGTCATCGCTTTGGCTGCACGGAGCGCACAGTCAAGCGCGGTGGTCGGCACCGCCTATTTTAAGGGCAATTTTCCCTATAGCTGCTCGATACAGGCTGCTGACATGAGCGAATTCGGAACCGACGCGGTCGATGCGATCATTACCGCGTCAATGTTCTGGCCGGAACTGATCGCGCAGCAGAAGCTGCAGCCTTATCATCTGCATAATCTTTCCGCTCACATCCACGATATCGGGCCCGTCACCCATATGCGGCTCAATATTTTCCCCGTTGGCGGCGTCAACCGCCTGAAAAGGACGGGGCGGTTCGCATAAGGTTCGCAATGCATGATTAGTGGCATGGGTTTTGCGTTTTAGGAGACGGCGACAGAGAAAGTTCTGCCTGTTTTTTGAAACGCCGATAATAACTGGTACTTCAGCCGGTTCGCAGCAAGTGGGGGCAGCGAACCGGCGTGACTCACGCCCCTGAGGGAAAAGGACAGCCCAATGGCCGACACATCGATCGGAACCGCGGAACAATTGCGGGATCCGAACTACACACCACCGCTTGCCACAGCCATACCGCTGGGAATCCAGCATGTGCTGGCAATGTTTGTCTCCAATGTGACTCCGGCAATCATCGTTGCCGGTGCCGCAGGTATCGGCTTCGGCTCCGATCAAGGGGCGCTCGGGTTCCCCGACATGACCTACATGATCCAGATGTCGATCCTGTTCGCCGGTATCGCCACACTGTTGCAGACCATCGGCATGGGCCCGGTCGGCGCACGCTTGCCAATCGTCCAGGGCACCAGCTTCGCCTTTGTTCCGGTGATGATCCCCGCCGTTGCGGGCCTGGGAACAGCAGGCCTCGCCGGACTGATGACCGGCGTGATGATCGGCGGCGCTTTCCATTTTTGCCTCGGCTTCTTTGTCGGCCGCATTCGCTATGCCCTGCCACCGCTGGTGACTGGCTTGATCGTGTTGATGATTGGCCTGGCGCTGGTCAAGGTCGGCATTCAATACGCTGCCGGCGGCGTTCCGCTGATGGGCAAGCCGGAATTTGGAAGCCTGGCGATGTGGATACCTGCACTGGCGGTGATTGTCGTCACCCTGGCAATCAAGTTCTTCACCCGCGGTTTCGCTGCCGTTGCAGCAGTGCTGATCGGCATCATCGCCGGATATATCGTTGCGCTGATGATGGGTCAGGTGAGTTTCGGAAATCTGGCACGAGCCAGCTATTTCGCACCGCCGATCCCGTTCAAATGGGGCTTTGAGTTCAACTTCGCAATCGTTCTGGGCATGTGCTTCATGGCCATTGTGTCAGCCATCGAAACCGTTGGCGACACCAGCGGCATCACCAAGGGTGGTGCAGGCCGCGAAGCCACCGACAAGGAAATCGAAGGGGCAACCTTCGCCGATGGCCTCGGCACTGCTGTCGCCGGCGTCTTTGGCGGCCTGCCCAATACGTCGTTCTCGCAGAACGTCGGCCTGATCGCCATGACCGGCGTGATGAGCCGTCACGTGGTGACCATCGGGGCATTGTTCCTGATCGTCTGCGGCTTCATCCCGAAGATCGCCGCAATCATCAACACCGTTCCGATCAATGTGCTTGGCGGCGGCGTCATCGTGATGTTCGGCATGGTCTGCGCCGCTGGCGTCAGCATGCTGTCCGACGTCAACTGGAACCGTCGCAACATGGTGATCTTCGCAACCGCACTTTCGATCGGCCTCGGCCTGCAGATGGTTCCCGAAGCGCTTCAGCATCTTGGCAAGACCGCCCAGATCCTGCTGACCAGCGGCCTGCTGCCTGCAGCGCTGATCGCCATCGTGCTCAACCTGGTGCTGCCTGAAAATCTCGACGACTGAGATCGGCGCAAGATTTGAATAAAAAAGCCCCCGGTTTGCGCCGGGGGCTTTTTGTTAGGACTAAGCCGGATTTGGCTAAGAGCAATCCTTATACGGACTGACGGATGGCGGTGATGTTCCGGGCCCAATCGGCCTCGCCCGCGCCGTTGAAGACGGCGGATCCGGCAACCAGCACATCGGCACCGGCAGCGGTCACCAGGGGTGCGGTTTTGGTTGTCACGCCGCCATCGATCTCGATGTGGATCGGACGGTCGCCAATCATCTTCTTCACCCGCGCCACCTTGTCGACCACGGACGGAATGAAGGCCTGGCCACCGAAGCCTGGATTGACGGTCATCAACAGGACCAGGTCGAGCCGGTCGAGCACATACTCGATGACGCTTTCAGGCGTCGACGGGTTGAGCGATACGCCTGCCTTTTTGCCAAGCGCCCGGATTGCCTGCAGCGAGCGATCAAGATGCTTGGTCGCTTCGGCATGGACTGTGATGATGTCGCAGCCGGCGTCGGCGAAGGCTTCGAGATAGAGGTCGCATGGCTCGATCATCAAATGGCAATCGAAGACTGCCTTGGTGCGCGGGCGCACGGCCTTGATGATACCGGGACCAAAAGTGATGTTGGGCACAAAATGGCCATCCATCACATCGAGATGGATCCAGTCTGCACCAGCGCGCATGACACCTTCGATGTCATCGCCGAGGCGGGAGAAATTAGCGGACAGGATGGACGGGGCGATCAGCAAGGGACGGGTCACGGTGGATTCCTCGACGTTGGGGCGCAAGTGGGCCAGGTTCTTGCGATGCGGTTTGCCCGATCAAACGCGCCGCGGTCAAGCCAGACATCAATCAAGCCTGTGCAAAGCGACGGCCCAGCTTGCCCGAATCATGGATTGGCTGGCAATTTGGGTGAGCACCATCAGGAGCCCATGATGACCAGACCACCGATCAGCCATTCCATCGTTTTCACCTACACCGAAGACCTCGAGCGCGGTTCACGTTTTCTGCGAGAAGTGATGGAGCTTGATTTCGTCGTCGATCAGGGCGCCTGCCACATCTACCGGCTGACACCGCTGAGCTATATCGGCGTCTGCAATCTTCCCGACCGACCGCAAGGTACGGCCGGCGTGACACTGACCATCGTTTCGCCGGATGTCGATGGCTGGCGAGACTTCCTCGAGTCCAAGGGCGTGACCTATGTCAGCGGTCCCGAGCACAGCGACGAGTTTGGCGTTTACAGCTCGCTGTTTCATTCGCCGGATGGTTATCGCGTCGAAATCCAGAGTTTTGACGACCCCGCATGGGATCAGGGCAGCATCGCCTGACGCAGCCCTGATTGATTGGTGCCTGCCCGGTTCAAGCCCGGATCGGTTCGCGGGTCATCTCCAGATGCAGCATGTCGCCATCCCACGGATTGGCTTCGCAGACGGCCTCATCCAGCTCCACACCAAGACCGGGTTCCTCCGACGGGATGACATAACCATCCTGCCACTCGATCTTTTTCTTGAGCAATTCGGCGTGGAAGCCGTCCCAGGTCTTGATCGATTCGAGCACCAGGAAGTTGGGCAGTGTGGCGGCAAGCTGGATGTTGGCGGCGGCGACCAGCGGGCCGCAATAGCAATGCGGCGCGATCTGGATACCGAAGGCCTCGGCCATACCAGCAATCTTCTTGGTTTCGAGCAACCCGCCAGAGCGGCCCAGATTGGGCTGCAGGATGGCAGCGGCACGGGCCTCGATGACACGGGCGAACTCATGCTTGGTCACCAACCGCTCACCAGTTGCAACCGGAATCGAGGTCGCCCGCGCCACCTCGGCCATCGCCGCGATCTGATCAGGTGGCACCGGCTCTTCGAACCACAGCGGATCGGCGGCCTCGATGGCGCGGGCCATACGGATAGCGCCGGCGGCAGTAAACTGGCCGTGAGTGCCGAACAGGATGTCGGCGCGGGTGCCTACGGCTTCCCGAACTGCGCGGACTATACGCGCGGACAGATCGATGTCCGTGAGCAGTGGCTGATGCCCGCCCTGAACGCGGTAGGGACCGGCCGGATCGAATTTGACGGCGGTAAAGCCCTGCCGAACGGCCTCGATTGCAGCCTCTGCTGCCAGATCCGGATCGTTATAGACATTCTTCGGACTATCTGAGGACAATGGATCAGCGCTGCCGCTAGCTGGATAGAGATAAGTGTAGGAGCGAAGTCCCTCATGCACCCGGCCGCCAAGCAGTTTATGGACGGGTTGGCCGGCTTCCTTGCCGATGATGTCCCAGCAGGCCATCTCAAGCGCCGAGCAGCAGGCCATCATGGTCATGTCCGGACGTTGGGAAAAACCGGAAGAATAGCAAAGCCGGAAGAAATTCTCGATGTCATGCGGATCCCGGCCGACGAGATAGCGCGCGGCAACATCCTCCATCAGCTTGGCCGTCAGATGCGGATCAAAGGCCGCATCATATGCTTCGCCATAGCCGACGACGCCGCCGTCGGTCACCAGTTTGACAAACAGGAAGTAGCGCCCGCCAGTCTGTGGCGGCGGGTTGGCAACCACAAAAGTCTGGACATCCTTGATCTTCATAGCGCTCTCCGGAATTTCGGCTCAATCGGGCGCAATCGATCAGGTATCGTCGGCAAAATCTAGCCCATTTTTGGGCTCACTTTGCTCAATTCGGCCCCAAAACACACGAGCCGGAGAAAGGACAAGCATCGGGCAAGCTTGACGTGACAGTATAAAGTCAGCCAAGGCCTCATGCGAAGAAACTCAATGATCCAGCTTTCCATCTGCCTGCCTACACGCAACAGGCAGAAATACTGCATCGAAACGATCCGGGCTATCGCCGAAAGCGAAGCTACGAATTTCGAAGTTATTGTCGGCGACAATTCCGATGATGCCTCGATTCTGGCGGACTTTTTTTCAAATGAACTCAAGGATTCGCGATTTCGCCTGATCGCCCCCGAAGACACAGTTCTTCCCATGGTCGACAACTGGGAGCGCTTGGTTGGCGAAGCCAAAGGGCGCTGGATTTCCGTGATCGGTGACGATGACTACATCGATCCGAAACTTGTGCTTCTGCTCAAATATTACGAACGTATCTACCCTGAGGTGGAAGTTGTCAGCTGGGCGCGGATGAACTTCAATTGGCCGGACAACCGCCCCAGCCCGGCGATGTCAATCATACCGGTAACCCACAGCACCCATCTAGCAGTCAAGTCCGTCATCCAGGATCGTCTCTACCGCTGGTCCGAAGGCAACCGGCGGCCGGCGGCTGGCTTCGGTATCTATCATGGCGCGGTTCGCAAAACGCTGATGGAACGGATCAAACGGAAATATGGCGGGCGCTATTTCGAACATCCCCTGGCCGATTTCGAAAGCAGTTGCAAAGCTATCCGCGAAGCCAAATTGCTGGTGCATTGCCAACGGCCTTTCTCGGTTCTCGGCGCATGCACTGCTTCAAACTCAGCAGGCTTAAAATCACGAAAGATACTGATGGAACGCGTCAAGACGTTTAAGGCGGAAACACAGGGCAAAATCGACATGGACGACCCCGTGTTTCCCTTTCCGATCAGCGATCCCGGAGCATCTATCTGTGCAAGCATCGCTTCCACCACATCCTGGTTTTGCCGCACCTACGGGATAGATCTTAACGGTTTTCCGGAGAATTTTGCCCTTGCGGCAGCGCACGAGTTGAAAGGCACTGTTGTTGAAGAAGACTACGAGTTGAAGAAAGCGTTCTTCGAGCGCGGTTTCGACATCTGGGAGGATGGTAAATGGCGCGACTGCTTCAAACCAGCTCCATTCAGGCGCGACCGGGCTTTCAACGACGTGTCCGGCGAAATGTCAGGCGTTCTCCAGGATTTTCTCTACATCCGGGAGGACGTGACGCCATCGCAGACGCCGGCCGAATTCTATCGCTTTGGTGAGTCCACGATCATGCCTGTAGCACAGGTTGTTTCAGGCACCCGGGTCTTCGCACGATGACCCGTCTGACCATCTGCATTCCGACTCGCAACCGCCAGCGCTATGCAATGGATGCTGTGCGCCACATGCTTGCCTCGCCACGACAGGATTTCGAGATCCTGCTTGGTGACAATTCCGATGATGCGTCCGTGCTGGCGGATTTTGCTGCGCAGATGAATGACAGCCGGCTTCGCCTGCTCGCCCCTGAAAGCAAACCGCTTTCCATGAGATCCAACTGGGAGCGGATGCCACAGCACGCTCATGGTGAATGGGTTAGTTTCATGGGTGACGACGACTATATTGATCCAGAACTGTGTGAAGCATTGCGGGTGACCAGCAACCGCATGCCCAAGGTGGATGCGTTCTCATGGGGCAGGTCCTATTTCGTTTGGCCAGAAGCACGCACAGAACGCGAGATCACGACAATTCCGACGGGTAGCCATTTGGTCCATTTGTCCAAAGAGGAACTGATGCGCAAAATGTTCTTCTGGGAAGGCGCCAGGGATCGACCGGGATGTTCGTTTGGCGTCTATCATGGCGCACTCAAGAAAGACCTCATGGAGCGGATCCGCGATGCTTTCTCCAACCGCTATTTCGAACACCCGAATGTGGACTACGACAGCATTTGCAAAACGGTGATGATGTCCGATCTCTGCATCTACTGGGAGCGCCCCATGTCGGTCTTCGGAGCCTGCAAAGTTTCCAACTCAATGGGACTGCGCGATGCGGAAACAGGCAAGCAACACCTCAAGACCTTTATTGAGGAAAACGACGGTGAATTGTTAGCTGAAAATTTCCCTTTCCCAATCGGGCTTGGGATCACAACCTCGGTGGGGCACACCATGGAGTGGTTCAAACAACGCTACGGCATCGAGCTGAACGGCTGGGAAGATAATTTCATTTCCGCTTGCGTCAAAGATTGCGAACTGCAGGGCAACCGCGCGTGGTTTGACGAAAAAAAAGCAAGCTACGCGTCCGCCATCAAGGAATGGCGCGGAGCCAAGGCGCTCAAGAAGTTCAATCCGGTCTATAAATACCGCCCGGATGTACCGAAGTTTCTAGGCCACACCGAAGCGCATTTGCATTTCGACATGGCCATCGGGAATGCACAGACGGCAGCCGAATACTACAAGCTCATTGACGGCATGATGTTCCCCGTCAGCCTTCTGGAAAGCCGTCTTAGCGATGCCTGACACAAATTATAAAAGGCAAGAGACAGCACCCAACTGAACCTCCCGAGGATCCCGGCAATGCAACTGAACCAAGCACAAGTGGATGAGTTTGCGCAAAACGGTTTTCTGGTCATCCAGAATTTCTACGACGCTGAAGACATCAAAGCCGTGCAAGTCGGCATTCACGCTATTATCGGCGCAGTCACGGCCCGGCACGGGATGGATGATACAAGGCCGGAATTTTCTGCTGACACTTTTGACGCTGGCTTTATGGACCTGATTCTGGCCAACAGGAAATGGGGCGGAGAGGTCTATGATCTGGTCAAGGAAATCCCGGCTTTCAACCGGCTGATCGCTCACGCTTCGCACGAGGATCTGATGCGGCAATTGCGGCCCGGCGCAGTGCCCGGCCTGACCGCCGGCGGCTCCGGAATCCGCATCGACAATCCGAACGAGGACAAGTTCCGGGCGATGTGGCATCAGGAATATCCGGCGCAGCTCAAGAGCCCCGATGGCCTTGTGTTCTGGTCGCCGCTTGTTCCTGTGACACCTGATCTCGGACCGGTGATGTTCTGTCCCGGTTCGCAGCATGAAGGCCCGATCGCCGTTTGTCATGCGGATCCGGAGAATGCCGGGCGCACCGGCGCCTACGCACTCAAGCTTGCCGGTGAGGAGAAATTGCTGGCCCGCTACGAGAAGGTGGCTCCGCTGTCAGCGCCGGGTGATCTTGTTGTCCTGGATTTTCTTCTGTTGCACGCGTCGGGTTACAACCGAAGCCAACGGCCGCGCTGGTCCATGCAGTTCCGCTATTACAATCTGGCCAACCCGACAGGGCAAAGCCATGGCTGGTCTGGCTCCTTCGCAGCCGGCGTCGATTTCCGCTCGATCCATCCCGAGTTGTTCGTGGAAGCAGGCAATGATGGCTGACACAACGGCATCATGCCCCGTCTGCAGCTCGGCGGGGATGGCGGTTCTGTATGACTCTGGCACCGCGACAAGCCTGAGTTCACTCTGCCAGATCCTGCCCGGCGCAAAGGTCGTCCGCTACTGTGGTGAATGCGGGCATCTGGCTGGAAACGGTGTTGCCGACGTTGATTCCTTTTATGAAACCGACTACCGGATTCTTCTCGACGACGAGGATGAAGACCAGATCTACGAAACGCGGAACGGGCACATCGTCACCCGAACTGACCACCAGATGGCAGTGCTCACAGACAAGATCTCCCTGACCCCTGGTCTCTGCGTGCTTGACTATGGCTGCGCCAAGGCCGCGATGGCCAGAAAACTGACAGAAGCGCAGGCCGGAATCGACATGCACCTGTTTGATGTCAGCCGGATGTATGAGCCTTTCTGGGACAAGTTCGTCGCAAAAGAGCGGCAGGCAATCCACCAGACACCTGCCCCCTGGAACGGGCATTTTGATCTGGTGACTTCGTTTTTCGCCTTCGAGCACATCACGGACCCGAAGGCCGCGATGGCGCATGTAGCGCAACTGCTCAAGCCCGGCGGGCAATTCTACATGATCGTTCCTGATGTCACCGGAAACGCAGCAGATTTCATCGTGGTTGATCACGTCAATCATTTCACCCGAGCATCCGCCGCACGGCTGATGGCAGATGCGGGCTTTGCAGACATCGAGATCGACTCGCAATCTCACCGCGGCGCGCTCATCGTCAGCGGACGCAAATCCGACCATGCCCAGATCGTCACCGATGATGTTGCAGAGAAGGAAATCATTCTAACCAAGGCACGCGCGCTTGGAGATTTCTGGTCGAATGCCGCCGACGCTGTCAGAACCGACGAAGCCATGGGCATTTCTGATGCGGGAGCCGCTATCTATGGATCCGGGTTTTACGGTGCCTTCATTCACGCCAATCTCGAAAACCCTGCAGCTATCGCCTGCTTCCTTGATCAAAGCCCTTGGCAACAGGGAAAGACCCTGTTCGGGGTGCCGATTGTTGGGCCACAAGATCTACCCGCCGGGATCAGCACTGTCTATGTCGGGCTAAATCCAGTCATCGCCCGTGATGTCATGAAGGAGCAACCCTGGCTTGACCGCGAAGGTTTGCGGCTTGTGTACCTAGAATGAACCAAGCAACGAACCAGACGGTTGCCCAAATCAAGCTGCGTGCATGGCAGGAGACCGACCTGCCATTTCTGATGCGATTGCGCAATGATGTGGCTCTACAGGCGCGATTGCTGGCAACCGCCAGAGGTAGCGACGAAGATGCAGTGCGCGCGTGGTTGATGCGACGTACCGAGGGTGCAGGGCGGATTTTCCAGGTAATTGCTGATCGCGTAAACGGCGATCCGATTGGTTATCTGCAGGCAGACCTTTCTGACGGACAGGCTGATGGATGGAGCTTCGGGATTTGCGTGGACGACCCCTTTCAGGGCTCAGGGCGCGGAACCTCAGCCCTGATTGCGCTCGAAGACGAACTTGCACGACACTTTGGTGCTCGGAGCCTGACGCTTGAAGTTGACAGAGCTAATGAGCGTGCCGTTCGCTGCTACAAGCGTCTCGGATACGAAGAATGCGAGGCAGCTCCACGGCAGGTCATGGTCTGCGATCAACCGCGTGAAGTGATCGTCATGGCAAAGCTCCTTGCGCCGACGGAGAGCCGACCATGAGGGTTGTGATCAGCCAATCCATGTATTTCCCCTGGGTCGGCTTACTCGAACAGATCCGTCTCGCGGATGTTTTCATCCATTATGATGACGTGCAGTTTTCCAAGGGGAGCTTCAGCAACCGGGTTCAAGTCAAGACGCCCGGCGGGATGACCTGGATGACGGTGCCGCTCAGCGAGCACCGGTTGGGGCAGACTATTGACGAGGTGCGGGTTCAACCAGCCCGCACATGGCGCAACCGTCATCTGGCATTGCTGGAACAGAGCTTTGAAGGGGCGCCCCATGCCTCAGACGCACTGGATCTGGCCGCCTCTGTGACTGCGGGCGATCATCAGACCGTTGCTGATCTGAGCCGCGAAAGCATGTTGGCCTTATGCCGGTATTTCGAACTCGACACAAAAACGCGCTATGCCGATTCCCGCGACTTCGACATTGCCGGTTCTGGCAGTGAGCGTGTGTTGACGCTGGTCAAGGCCGTCGGCGGCACCGACTATATCACCGGGCATGGCGCCCGGAATTACCTTGATCATGCGCTTTTCGAAACCGCAGGCGTGTCTGTGTCCTATATGGACTATCAGTGCACGCCCTACCCCCAATTGCATGGCACGTTCACCCCTTATGTGACTACGCTGGATCTGGTCGCCAATTGCGGTCGTGCCGGAATGACATCAATCGCGTCACAGACGCGAAACTGGAAGGAGTTTTTGGATGGGTCCTCATGAGGCATTCCGCGCCGACGTGGAAAACAACATCGACGGCCTCGTGGCCGACACAGACCTGCAAGCCTTGTCACGGACATGGGTCCGCGAGGTCGCACCGCACAATTGGGCTTACAATTTTTCCTGGCTCGGACGTCCAGCGATCCAATTCCCAAATGACGCCTGGGCGTTGCAAGAACTGGTCTGGTCGGTTCGTCCCGACCTGATCATCGAGACCGGAATTGCCCATGGCGGCTCACTGATCTACTCGGCTTCGCTGCTGGCCCTTCTGGATATGTGCGACGCCACCGAGCGCGGCGAAATGATGGATCCTCGCAAACCGGCACGCAAGGTGCTTGGCATCGATATAGATATCCGCCCGCACAACCGCGAAGCTATCGAGGCGCACCCGATGTTCCCGCGCATCGACATGATCGAGGGCTCCAGCATTGCTGCAGACACGATCGCAAAGGTGCGGGATATCGCATCCGGCTATAAACGGATCCTGGTTTGCCTGGATTCCAACCATACCCATGATCATGTTCTGGCCGAGCTTGAGGCCTATGCGCCGCTGGTCACGCCGGATAGTTATTGTATCGTTTTTGACACGCTGGTTGAAGACATGCCGGGACACCTGTCGGCTGACCGGCCATGGGGTCCTGGCAACAGTCCCAAGTCAGCTGTCCATGCATTTCTGAAGACCAACACAGACTTTCAAATCGACAGCCGAATCGACAAGAAGCTTCTGATCACGGTGGCGCCGGATGGGTTTCTCAAACGTACAGCTTGAATTCGGCTTAAAATGGCGCTCAAAAAGCGCGATATTCCCCAATTTACGGCCGATGGGCTCGGAAAACAGTGAATTTCACTAGCCATTTTACTTTCAATCGATTGAAATACTGAAAGCCTGCAAGCCGCCAATTTTCCTGGTTCTCACCCTTGAAAAACAAGCTATAGATTCTGGAAGGGGTAAGAGGGTGCAATTGAAGCGCCCCCCATAAAAAGACGAGAGGACAGCTGCCTCATGGAATATTTTCTTCAACAGCTTATCAATGGGCTCACCTTGGGTTCCATTTATGGGCTTATCGCCATCGGCTACACCATGGTCTATGGCATCATCGGCATGATCAATTTTGCCCATGGTGACATCTTCATGGTCGGTTCGTTCATCGCACTTGCGACCTTCCTGGCGCTTGTCGCCCTTGGCATTTCAGCTTTGCCGCTGATCCTGTTTCTCACGCTGCTTGTGTCGATGCTTTTCACCTCGGCCTGGGGCTGGACGGTGGAACGCCTGGCCTACAGGCCATTGCGCGGATCGTTCCGGCTGGCACCTTTGATTACCGCCATCGGCATGTCGATTGTGCTGCAAAATTTCGTTCAGATCACGCAAGGCGCACGGGTCAAGCCGCTGCCGCCGCAGATCCAGGGCGGGGTCACGCTGATTGAAGGCGTCACCGAAAACGGCACCATCGCCGTGCAGTTGTCCTACATGCAGATGATCATCATTTTCACCACGCTGGCATTGATGGTCGGGTTTTCTCTGCTCATCTCCAAAACTTCGCTCGGCCGCTCACAGCGCGCCTGCGAACAGGACCAGAAAATGGCAGCATTGCTGGGCGTCAATGTCGACCGCACCATTTCGCTGACCTTCGTCATGGGCGCGGCTCTGGCTGCCGTGGCGGGCTTCATGTTCCTGCTGCTCTACGGTGTGATTGATTTCTACATCGGCTTCCTGGCCGGCGTGAAAGCCTTCACCGCAGCGGTGCTCGGCGGCATCGGCTCACTTCCCGGCGCCATGCTCGGCGGGCTGCTGATCGGCCTGATCGAAGTGTTCTGGTCGGGGTATTTCTCGGTTGAATACAAGGACGTCGCCGCCTTCTCCATCTTGGTCATCGTCCTGATCTTCATGCCGTCCGGATTGCTCGGTAAACCTGAAGTCGAGAAAGTCTAATGAGCACCGCTCCGAAACCCGGCCTGATGGCCGAATCCGTTAAGGACGCGGCGATAGCGGCGATTCTTGTTGCGGTGTTGGGCTTTTTCTTTCTTGCGCTCAGAACCGACATTGTTACCGGCGGCCTCGAGCTGACCTACCGGTGGGGCTTGTGGTTCACTGCAATTGCAATCGTGTTTGCCGGCCGGTTGCTTCTGAACCTGTTTGTGTTCAAGGCAACCAAGCCGATTACAAGCGAACTCAACATATCGGTTCCCTCGGGACTGACATCGGCGGTTGGCAAAGTGCTGGGACCGGTCCTGCTGCTGGTCGCGCTCACCTTGCCTTTCATCGTTATGGCGATCTACCCGGAACGTGACCGTCAGTTCATCGATCTGGCAATCCTCATCATGACCTATGTCATGCTCGGCTGGGGTCTCAACATCGTCGTCGGCCTTGCAGGCCTATTGGACCTTGGCTACGTGGCGTTTTACGCGGTCGGTGCATATTCCTTCGCGCTTCTGGCTCAGTATTTTGACATCGGCTTCTGGACGGCCCTGCCGCTGGCCGGGCTGCTGGCGGCAACATGGGGCATCATTCTCGGCTTCCCGGTGCTGCGGCTGCGTGGCGATTACCTCGCCATCGTGACGCTGGCCTTCGGGGAAATCATCCGCATCGTACTGCTCAACTGGTATGAATTCACCGGCGGTCCGGATGGGATTTCGGGCATTCCGAAGCCCAGTTTCTTTGGCCTGGAATTCTCCAGAACAGGCGGGTTCGCCGAACATTTCAATCTCGACTACGATTCGATCCATCGATTCATCTATCTCTACTACATCATCCTGGTGCTGGCGCTGATCACCAACTTCGTCACCTTGCGGTTGCGCAAGCTGCCTATCGGCCGTGCGTGGGAAGCGTTGCGCGAAGATGAGATCGCCTGCCGGTCACTGGGGATCAACACCACCAACACCAAGCTGACCGCCTTTTCGATCGGTGCAATGTTTGCCGGGTTTGCCGGATCGTTCTTTGCCACAAGGCAGGGCTTCATCTCGCCCGAAAGCTTCACCTTCCTTGAATCTGCGATTATTCTGGCAATCGTTGTTCTTGGTGGCCTCGGCTCGCAGATTGGCGTCGTCATCGCCTCGGTGGTGATGATCGGTGGAATCGAACTTTTGAGAAACCTTGGGTTCCTCAAGGAAATCTTCGGACCCAGTTTTGAACCCACGCAATACCGCATGCTGATTTTCGGCCTGGCCATGGTGCTGATCATGGTGTGGAAACCACGCGGTATCATATCCAGCCGTAACCCGTCCGCGTTTTTCAAGGAACGCAAGAAGATCGGCTCGGACATGGTCGCTCAAGGTGAGGGCCACTGATGGAACCCGCAATGAAAACAACTTCCGCGCACAGCTGGGACGACAATGTGGTTCTGTCGGTCGAGCATCTGACCATGCGTTTTGGCGGTCTGGTTGCCGTCAACGATCTGAGTTTCAACGTCGGTCGCGGTGATATTACGGCTCTGATCGGGCCGAACGGCGCAGGCAAGACGACGGTGTTCAACTGCGCGACCGGGTTTTACAAACCCACCGAGGGCCGCATTGTCATGCGCCACGGCAAGAGCATGCAAAGCGAAAAGATTGAAGCGCTGACTCGCACCGGACGCCAGTTCAACGATGATGGCGACAACCGCGTCTTCCTGCTCGAGCGGATGCCGGATTTCGAGATTTCCAAGCGCGCCAAGGTCGCCCGCACCTTCCAGAACATCCGTCTGTTCGGCGGGATGACCGCGCTGGAAAACCTTCTGGTGGCGCAGCACAACCCTTTGATGATCGCCTCAATGATGACAATTGGCGGCATCTTCAACTTGCCGGGATACAAAAAGGCGCGGGCCGAGGCGATCGATTTCGCCGCTTACTGGCTTGAGAAAACCGGCCTGATCGAGCGGGCGGACGATCCGGCAGCGGATCTGCCCTATGGCGACCAGCGGCGGCTCGAAATCGCGCGGGCCATGTGCACCCGCCCGCACCTGCTGTGTCTGGATGAGCCTGCGGCTGGTCTCAATCCGCGGGAATCCACCGAACTCAACGATCTGCTGCAGTATATCCGCAAGGAACACGGTACCTCCATCCTGCTGATTGAGCATGACATGGGTGTGGTCATGGAGATCTCGGACCATGTGGTGGTGCTCGACTATGGCCAGAAAATTTCCGATGGCAGCGCCGATCATGTGAAGAACGATCCGAAGGTGATCTCGGCCTATCTCGGCGTCGATGAAGATGAAGTGGCAGCTGTCGAGGAGGAGATCGACATGCCCGTCAGGCATGCCGTGGCAAAACCGACAGAGACCGACAAGGGAGGCAAGTCATGAGTACTGACCAAAACCTCCTGACGATCCGCGGCGTCGAAACCTATTATGGCAAGATCGTTGCTCTGCGCGGCGTGGACCTCGATGTCAAAAAGGGCGAAATCGTTACGCTGATCGGCGCCAATGGCGCCGGCAAGTCTACCCTGATGATGACGATCTGCGGTAGCCCGCGCGCCCGAGCCGGCGAGATCATCTTTGATGGTGAAGACATCACCCGCATGCCGACCCATGAAATCATCCGGATGGGCATTGCCCAGTCTCCGGAGGGTCGTCGGATCTTTGGCCGCATGACGGTCCTGGAAAATCTCCAGATGGGCGCGCAACTGGTGGACGACAGTCACTTCGACGAAGATCTGAAGCGCGTTTTCGATCTGTTTCCGCGTCTCAAGGAGCGTGCCGTGCAACGCGGCGGAACGCTTTCGGGCGGAGAACAGCAGATGCTGGCGATTGCGCGAGCGCTGATGAGCCGGCCGAAACTGCTTTTACTGGATGAGCCATCGCTCGGCTTGGCGCCATTGATCGTCAAGCAGATCTTCGAGATCATCAAGGAACTCAATACAAACGAGGGACTGACCGTGTTCCTCGTCGAGCAGAATGCGTTCCACGCGCTCAAACTCGCGCACCGGGGCTATGTGATGGTCAATGGCAACATCACCCTGTCGGGAACGGGCGCAGAATTGCTCAAACGCGATGAAGTTCGCGCCGCCTATCTTGAAGGCGGAGCTCACTAATGCGTGGCGCAGGAACGGGGAGCTAAGACATGGAAAACGGCCTCTTGTGGGAAGTCTCAATTTCCGAGTTCATTGTTGTCACGATGATCCTTGGCGGCGGCACCGCCTGGATGACCGGGCGGGCCGTGGCCTCGACCTGGAGAACGCCTTTGCAGCTGGCGTGGTACATGGTGATTTTGGGCCTCGCAGTCCGCTTCATCCATTTCGCGCTGTTTGAGGGAACATTGTTGTCCGGCTATTATTTCGTCGTCGACTTCCTGGTCATCATGATCTTCGCGTTTCTCGGCATGCGGTTCACGCGTGCCGGACAAATCGCGGAGCAATACAGTTTCGCCTTCGTCCGTTCCGGCCCGTTTGGCTGGCGCCAGAAGGGCAATTGACCGCATAAGCGGGCGGCTTGAATTGCCATCTAAAAAGGTCTGTATTTCTTTGCAAATATCGGCTTAGATGGTTGTAATCGGGGCACAATGCCCCCCACACCGGCGCCGAACATGATCAGCGCTTGCGGCACGGTGACAGGAAACGAACAAGCGTTGCAGGGAGATAACATGAAGAAGATTCTTTTGGCTGGAGCCGCACTTGGTTTCGCAATGTCTTCGGCTTCCGCCGATATCGTCATTGCAACCGCAGGTCCAATGACAGGTCAGTATGCATCCTTCGGGGAACAGATGAAAACCGGCGCCGAACAGGCTGTCGCCGACATCAACGCCGCTGGCGGCGTTAATGGCGAAATGCTCAAACTCGAAATCGGCGATGACGCCTGCGATCCGAAGCAGGCCGTTGCTGTCGCCAACCAGTTCGCTGGCAGCGGCGTGGTGTTCGTGGCAGGTCACTTCTGCTCGGGTTCCTCGATCCCGGCATCGGCTGTGTATTCCGATGAAGGCATCATCCAGATTTCGCCAGCTTCGACCAACCCGACCTTCACCGATGAGCGTCCAGGCGGCGCCGATGGCGGCACTTATCGTGTTTGCGGTCGTGATGACCAGCAGGGCGAAACCGCTGCTGCTTATCTGCTGAAGAACTTCGCAGGCAAGAAGATCGCCTTCGTTCACGACAAGACCGCCTACGGCAAGGGTCTTGCAGACGCCACCAAGGGGTCGTTTGAAGCCGGCGGCGGCACTGCAGCCATGTACGAAGCCTACACCGCTGGTGAGAAGGACTATTCCGCTCTCGTCTCGAAGATGAAGCAGGAAGGCATCGACGTGCTTTATGTCGGCGGTTACCACACCGAAGCCGGCCTGATGGCACGCCAGATGAAAGAACAGGGCATGTCCACTGTTCTGGTATCGGGTGATGCGCTGGTTACCGACGAGTACTGGGCAATCACCGGCGACGCTGGTGAAGGCACGCTGATGACCTTCTCGCCTGATCCTACCAAGCGTGAAGGCGCTGCTGCTGTCGTCAAGGCGCTCAAGGATGCTGGCAAGACCACCGAAGGTTACGTGATGTACACCTATGCGGCCATTCAGGCCTATGCACAGGCAGTCACCGCCGCCGGTTCAACCGACTATGACGCCGTTCGTGGCGCTCTTAACTCAGGCGACTTCAACACTGTTCTCGGCGACCTGAATTTTGATGCCAAGGGTGACGTTTCGCTTCCTGGCTACGTGTTCTATCGCTGGTCCGATGGCAAGTACGCTGAAATCGAATAGTCTTCGATTAAGCCGACTTATTCGAGCCCCGGCGTGAAAGCGCCGGGGCTTTTTTGTGACTGCTGTCGTGGCGCCTGCAATAACCGCGGCGCGACACGCGACCTACATGACTTGTCCCGGGCATCAGTTGTCGCTGGAGATTTCGAGATCCGCCTTGATTGACTTTGAGACGACCAGTTCGGCGTTGGGAATATCATTGGACAATGCACGGGCGCGCGCCTGATCAGCCTCAAGGCCATACCCAAGCCAACGCTTGATCAACCGCTCACGCAACTCTCCCATATCAGCCTTGAGCATGATCGTGAGATCGAACAGGCCCGCCATTTGTGCCCAGGCCGGGTCGTCGAGCAGCAGGTAATTGCCCTCAGCGATCAGGAACCGGTGCTCCGGCGTGATGATGCTGCCGCCGGCGCGCGCCAGATCAAGCTTGCGATCAAACACCGGGACTGCGATGTCGCAATCTGGTTCAGTGCGGAGCCGCCGGAGCAGTGCCGCGTAGCCATCGGCATCAAAGGTGAACGGTGCACCCTTGCGCGCAAGGTTCCCACGCGCCTCCAGCACCGCGTTGTCAAAATGGAAACCGTCCATCGCAACGATTGCCGCACTCTGCCCGCGCTTGGTGAAATCGGCCACAAGTGCCTCGGAGAGGGTTGATTTTCCCGCGCCGGGCGGACCAGCCAGCGCAATGATGAAACGTCGCTTCGTCCCTGCCCGGCCAATCGCGGTTTCGGCCAACTTTGCGGCGCTGTCTTGCACGCTCGTCACTGGCTTCAGGCCGCCATCGATTCTTCCGGTGGCTCCTTGGCCCCGGTCATGAAAGCCACCGCGTCGGACATGGTGTAGTCCTTCGGCCTGATGACGCAGAGCCGTTTGCCAAGCCGGTGGATGTGGATCCGGTCAGCCACTTCGAAGACGTGGGGCATATTGTGCGAAATCAGGATGATCGGAATTCCGCGCGAGCGCACATCGAGGATCAGCTCGAGCACCCGGCGGCTTTCCTTGACCCCCAGCGCTGCAGTCGGCTCGTCAAGGACAATAACCTTGGAGCCGAACGCGGCGGCGCGCGCTACGGCCACACCCTGGCGTTGACCGCCAGACAAGGTTTCGACCGCCTGATTGATGTTCTGGATCGTCAACAGGCCAAGTTCATTGAGCTTGTCACGAGCGAAAGCCTCCATTGCCTTGTGATCGAGCTGCCGCATCACCGATCCGAGAAAGCCGGGTTTGCGCAGTTCGCGGCCCATGAACAAGTTGTCGGTGATCGACAGGGCCGGCGACATGGCGAGCGTCTGGTAGACGGTTTCAATGCCGGCATGGCGTCCGTCCAGCGGGGTCTGAAAGTTTATTTCCTTGCCTTCAAGCCAGATCTTACCGGAGTCCGGAACGACGGCGCCCGAGACAGCCTTGATCAGAGTCGACTTGCCGGCGCCATTGTCGCCAATAACGGCAAGAATTTCACCATGGTGGAGATCGAAATCGCAATTGTCGAGTGCGACCACACGGCCATAGCGTTTGACGAGGTTGCGTCCTTTGAGAATAGGTTCCATCAGACTGACACCTTTCTGATCCACTGATCGACAGAGACGGCGGCAATGATGAGTACGCCAATGAGCAGGTAAGTCCACTGCGCGTCGGCGCCGAGCAGCCTGAGGCCGAGCGAAAACACGCCGACGATTAGCGCGCCGAACAGCATGCCCATGATCGAGCCACGTCCGCCAAACAGCGATATGCCGCCGATCACCACGGCAGTGATGGATTCAATGTTTCCCAGCTGACCCGAGGTCGGCGAGACAGAACCGATCCGTCCGATCAGGGCCCAGCCGGCAAAGGCGCAAATCAGGCCTGAGAGCATATAGACGGAGATCAGAGTGCGCTTGACCTGAACGCCGGCCAGTTCTGCCGCCTCGGGATCGTCACCAACCGCGTAGACATGACGTCCCCATGCGGTCTGCTTGAGCACGTAGGCCATGAACAGAACCAGCGCCACCAGGAAGATCACACCATAGGTGAAAATGGCTCCGCCGATGGCGATCTTGTTGCCGAAGAACTGCAACAGCGGCGCCTGATCGGCGATGTCCTGAGCCCGAATGGTCTCGTTGGCGGAATAGAGAAAATTGGTGGCCAGCACGATCTGCCACATGCCGAGCGTTACAATGAAGGGCGGCAGCTTCATCACCGCAACCAGAAAACCATTGATGAAACCGCAAAAGGTTCCGCAGGCGATGCCTGCCAGGACCGCGATTTCGGTCGGCAATCCGTAGCGGAAGGACACAAGTCCCATCACCACCGAGGACAGAACCATGATCGCGCCGACAGACAAATCGATGCCAGCGGTCAGAATGACCAGCGATTGGGCGACGCCAAGAATGCCGACAATCTGAACCTGTTGCAGGATCAGCGTAAGGGCAAATGGCGAGAAGAATTTCTGCCCGAGCAGCAGGCCAAAGACGATGATCGAGCCGACCAGAACAATAGCAGGCACCATCCAGGGGGACTGATGCAAGGCATGCTGGATCAGTTTGATGGCGCCCCTGTCATGGGACGCGAATGCGGCGACAGCAGTCGGGCTGGTGGCAGCGGCTTTTTCGAATTCCTGCGTATCGGACATGGTCCCTCCCCAACGTCACGCGGCATGATTATGTGGCCTAGCGCTTGGCCTCTTGCGGGTTCGCATGGCGTGCACTTTGCAATGAGGCGGCCCGAGAGCCGCCCCAAGAGTGTTTACCGATAAGACAGGGCAATCAACCCCAGCACTTGTCCATGCCTTCAGCGACCGAAATCGACTCAACGCCATCGACAGGCTTGTCGGTGACAAGCGCCACGCCGGTATCGAAGAAGGCCTTGCCTTCGGTCGGGGCCGGCTTGGTGCCGTCCTTGGCCCAGGCAGCAATCGCTTCAATGCCGAGTGATGCCATCAGCAAAGGATACTGCTGCGAGGTGGCGCCGATGATGCCGTCCTTGACATTGGCAACGCCAGGGCAACCACCATCGACGGAGACGATCAGCACGTCACCTTCGCGACCAATGGCCTTGAGCGCCTCATAGGCACCGGCAGCGGCAGGCTCGTTGATGGTATAGACCACGTTGATCATCGGGTCCTTGGCGAGGAGGTTTTCCATCGCCTTGCGGCCGCCTTCTTCATTGCCTGCAGTCACGTCGTTGCCGACGATGCGGGCGTCATCTTCGTCACCCCACTTGGCGGGATCCTTGACGTCAATGCCGAAGCCGGTGAGGAAGCCCTGGTCACGCAGCACGCCAACGGTTGGCTGACTGACGCCGAGATCAAGCATGCCGATCTTGGCATTGGCGGCTTCCGCACCGAGCGAAGCTGCGGCCCATTTGCCGATCAATTCGCCAGCCAGGAAGTTGTCGGTGGCAAAAGTCGCATCCGCAGCATCGATTGGATCGAGTGGCGTATCGAGCGCAATCACGACAAGGCCGGCATCGCGGGCCTGTTTGACCGCTGTAACGATGGACGAGGTGTCGGACGCGGTCAGCAGAATGCCCTTGGCACCATCGGCAATGCAGGTTTCGATCGCAGCGACCTGAGTCTCGTGGTCGCCATCAATTTTGCCGGCATAGGACTTCAGCGAAACGCCGAGTTCAGCGGCCTTGGCCTCTGCGCCTTCCTTCATCTTGACGAAAAATGGATTGGTGTCGGTCTTGGTGATCAGGCAGGCGCCAACACTGTGGCTGGCTGCATGAGCAGGCGCGGACGCCATGACGCCAAAAGCGGCGGCGGCAAGCAACACTGTCTTGAATGTAGAAACAGATTTCATTTGATCCTCCCGGGATGTGCTTCGCAGTTCAGTCTGCACGCGCAGCGAACGGAAAATCCTCCTCTCCATTCCCCACGTCGACGATACAACACCACGAACCAGCCAAGGCCGTCAATATATAAATCATTCTTATTTATTTATTGATAAAGTATCGCCTTTAGCCCATTGCTTTGATATTGAACGGCCCCTTTGACAATGGATGCCGGGAGGTAACCGACAGGTGGCGCAAGATGCGAATGTCAACGATGAACGTCCCGCCTCAATGACCCAATCCATGCGAGGATCCAACCAGAGCGGGTTGCGCGCCTATAACCAGCGCCTGGTCCTCAGCCTGGTCTACGCCCACGGCAATCTGGCCAAGGCCGACATCGCCCGCATGACCGGCTTATCAGCCCAAACCGGCTCGGTGATCATGCGGGAGCTGGAGGCCGAAGACCTGATCGTCAAAGGCGAACCGATTCGCGGCAAGGTCGGGCAGCCATCGGTGCCGCTCTCGATCAACCCAGACGGAGCTTTTTTCCTCGGCCTGAAGGTTGGCCGCCGTAGCGCCGAGCTCATCCTGGTCAATTTCCTGGGTGAACCGAAAGCCACATTGCGGAAGAGCTATCCGTGGCCGACACCGCCGCAAATCATTGCCTTTGTTCGCGACGGCATCGCGGAGATGCTGCAGGCTTTGCCTGTCAATTTGCGCGATCGGGTCGCCGGCCTTGGCATCGCGACACCGTTCCATCTGTGGGACTGGACCGAGCAAGCCGGTGCGCCGCGAGAGGAAATGGACCTTTGGCGCGGTTGTGACCTTCGGGCGGAGCTGGCCAATATCTGCAACATGCCGGTCTATCTGCAGAATGACGCCACTGCGGCATGTGCGGCAGAACTGGTCTTCGGCAAGCATCCGGGTCTGAGCGACTATCTGTACCTTTATATCGGCACCTTCGTCGGCGGCGGCGTGGTGCTCAATGGGAGCGTATATTCGGGACGCACCGGCAGCGCGGGTGCGCTTGGTCCGCTGCCGGTCACCGGGCCTGACGGAAAGCCGGTGCAGTTGCTGGACCGGGCTTCGATCATGCTCTTGGAGCGCATGCTCAAAGCCGCTGGCCGGGATCCCTCGCCGCTCTGGAACAGCCCGGATCGCTGGGCGGGATTTGAGGATCTCGCAGAGGAATGGATCGGCATCGTTGCCAAAGGACTGGCGCAGGCGATCGTCTCTGCGGCTTCGATTATCGATTTTGAACACGTGATCATTGATGGCGGCCTGCCGGTCGAAGTCCGGGAAAGGATTGTCGCGGCGACGCGAGCAGAAGTGAGCCGCTACGACCTTCGCGGGCTCCAGATTCCCAAAATCCTGCCGGGAACCGTCGGCCATCTCGCCCGGGCCCTGGGCGCTGCCAGCCTGCCGCTGTTCGACAAATATCTGATCGACCGCAACGCACGTCTCGGCACTGCCTGAGCCGATTTGCCTGCCCTGACACAGGGCTTGCCGTCCGGGGCACAGGCGCCCGGCCGGCCATTTTCATTCCGTTTATTTTCCGGCCGCGGTGATATGACAGACGCCCCCAGCCGTGGCGTGGATTCCGCCAACGCCAATCAACGTGCAGACCATCGTGCTCGGCAATGCACCGGCGACCACGCCCCCTGACACCACCCAGTTGATCATCATCGGCGTGATTACAATCGTGGTCTTGTCGGTGATCTGGAAAGATTTAATGCTGGCGTTCTTTGATGAAAGCCATGCGCGCGCCATCAGCCTGCGCACCGGCTGGCTACATTACGGATTGCTGACAGCCATCGCGCTGATGATTGTCGCCAGCCTCCAGGCCGTTGGAATCATCCTGTCGATCGCGCTTCTGGTGGCACCGGGCGCCATCGCGCTCCTCGTCGCCCGGACATTCGCCGGCATGCTGTCGGTGGCGGTGGGATCGGTCCTCCTCAGCGGGCCTTTCGGCATCTTCGCCAGGTGGCGCAGGGGAAAATGCCCGACATTTCGGAGTGGTAAAATCTGTTGATTTAGGCTTCGGTTTAACAACAAGTGTCTGACGTCAGCGCCTTTGGAACGGTTTTTCACATTGCCAAATACAGCCGTGAGCAGCCGCTTGTGGTTCGATCGATGCTGCGCTGCAGCTTTCGCATTGCTGACATCTGTTCTTGCGCTACAGATTTGGGTTCAGCGCATACGCCAGGCCTGTGATCGCGCCAGTTACTGCAGCAAGAGCTCCGATCCAAAGCAAGACATTCTTTATCGAAGATCGACGCCTGCTCCGTTTGTCCTCATCGCGGGCCGTTTTTCGACAAAGCCTCTGTTTGGTGAGAACAGTTTGCCACGGATCGGCCAAGACAGACATGGCGGTTCCCCGCTATAAACCGATCATGAATGGTTAGAGAAATCTCAATATGTTTTATCTAAATTGAATTGAACTTATCGTTTTTTCTTGGGCAGTTTCATTGTGGTTCAGTCGCAAAATCTTGAAAGTATCGATCCCGCATCGACGGTGATAACGAAGATGCGAGAGGAGGGAATTTCCTCGCTGCCACGCAACTACGAGCTTGTGTATCAATTCCTGAACACCTCCAACGCGGCGCTCATCCGGGAATTCGGAGCGCTCGGCCGACGCCCATCCCAGTCACAGCTTGATGACGTTGGAAAGAAATTCCTGCCCCATCACCATGGCGCGAGCGCTGTTGACCTGACACGCGAACGCATTTCTGACGAGATGCAAGACATGATCCGCTTGTTCAAGCAGGATCAATCCAAGCTTCAAAAATACTCAAATCTGCTCGGGGAAACCTCTTCACGTATTTCTGAAAAAAGCGCGCCCAGCATCGATGGCCTGGATGGCCTTTTCAAGATTCTCTCATCTGCAACCGGCGATACCATTGAAAAAAGCAAGGCCGTCATCCACCAGATGGTCGAGCGTACCAAGGAGTTGGATCAGCTCAAGACTGAACTTGAGGAATACAAGCGTCTAGCCAGCACTGATGCCATCACCAGACTGTCCAATCGCCGTGCCTTTGATGACCGATTGTCTGCCATTTACGACAACAATCAAGGCGCGACGGATCACGCGCTGCTGGTCGCTGACATCGATCATTTCAAGACGTTCAACGACACCTACGGCCATCAAGTGGGCGACCGCGTGTTGAGTGTAACCGCAGCCATGATGAAAAAAACTCTCAGTAGCGACGTCTTCATTGCCCGAACCGGCGGCGAAGAGTTCGCAGTCATTCTGGACGACACCAGTCTGGATGCAGCCAAGGAAATCGGCGAACGTATCCGGCTCGCGATTGAATCGACTCCATTGAAGAACCATAATGGCGGCGTGGATTGTGGTCGCATTACCATGACCTTCGGGTTGTGTATGGCGGCCGATGCCTCCAGCGCAGAAGAACTTTATCGCAAAGCCGATATGGTGCTCTATCAGGCAAAAAACGCCGGTCGCAACCAACTGAAAACCTACACCCCGAAAATGAAGAAGGTGCGGGCCTTCTTCAAGCGCTGAGTTTCAATCCACCCGGTCCGAGATCAATATCTTTTGAGGCCCGAATAGCGATCGGGTAAACCCGCCAGACAAATCGATAGAAAACCGTATTTCGGCGAAATGTCCGATAAGGCGGTGCTTTTGGCGACCAGGTGATTGTAGCATCAGCATTGCCAAGGCGACACCTCCAGTTCTTCGACGCGAAGTGTTGTTTCTGGTGTATTATTTCTTGTTCACACTACTCTCTCTCGCCACCCCCCTCTTGCAAGACACTGAAAATTCGGCATAGGTATGCACGTCACGTTGGGAGAAACCGGAGCGATCCGGTGCCGAAGGAGCAACCGCCCCGGAAACTCTCAGGCAAAAGGACCAACGGAACACCACGGACTCTGGAGAATGGCGCATCTCGCGTCTGCCGAAGGGATAACAATCTCAGGCAAAAGGACAGAGGGGGCTATTCGAAGGCGTCTGACGCCTGAAGATTGGCCCGTGCGCGGATTTTCCCGCACCCAGACGGAGACTGCCGCGTGGACACCACAGCAGACCTTCTTAAAACACCGCTTCATTCCCTGCACCTTGAGCTTGGCGCGCGCATGGCCGGATTTGCCGGTTACGACATGCCGATCCAGTACCCGATGGGTGTTATGCAGGAACATCTTCACACCCGCGCCAATGCCGGTCTGTTCGATGTTTCGCACATGGGACAAATCCTGATCCGCGCCAAAAGTGGCGATCTGCGCGATGCAGCCCTGGCGCTGGAAAAGATCACGCCGGTTGATGTGGCGGATCTGAAACCCGGACGCCAGCGCTACGGGCTTTTCACCAATGCAAAAGGCGGCCTCGAAGACGATTTCATGGTCGCCAACCGGGGTGACCATCTCTATCTGGTGGTCAACGCCGCCTGCAAGCATCAGGATCTGGCCCGCATTGAAGCAACGCTTTCGGACACGTGCGAGATTGAAGCCCAGTTTGATCGCGGATTGATTGCGCTGCAGGGTCCGGCCGCTGAAGGTGTGCTTGCGTCCTACGCGCTGGCCGCTGAAGAGATGATGTTCATGGACGTGGTCGAGCTTGAAATCGCTGGCGTCCCGGCAGTGGTGTCGCGCTCGGGCTACACCGGCGAGGACGGCTACGAGATTTCGCTTCCGGCGGAAGAGACCGACCGCATCGTCCGCCTGCTGCTGTTGGATGACCATGTTGCCCCGATCGGACTGGGAGCACGGGATTCGCTGCGGCTCGAAGCCGGGCTCTGCCTTTACGGCAACGACATTGATCAGACCACCACACCGGTCGAAGCCAATCTGAAATGGGCTATCCAGAAGGTGCGCCGCGCCGGCGGTGCGCGCGAAGGCGGCTTCCCCGGCGCAGATGTGATCCTCGATCAGTTCGAGAGCGGCGCAGTACGCGTGCGGGTTGGTCTGCAGCCTGCGGGCAAGGCCCCGGTTCGCGCAGGCGCTCAGCTTTTTGAGCATGAGACCGGCGGCGAAGCTATCGGCACGGTTACATCGGGCGGATTTGGCCCCAGCGCAGGCGGCCCCGTGGCCATGGGCTATGTGCCCGCCGTGCTGACCGCCATTGGTTCTAAAATCTATGCGGAAGTGCGCGGCAAGCGGCTTGAAATGGCCGTCGCCGCCCTACCCTTCGTCCCTTCTACTTACAAACGATAAGAAAACAGGAACAGCATTATGCTCAAATTTACCGAAGACCACGAATGGCTGAAGATCGAAGGCGATATCGCAACTGTCGGCATCACCGAACATGCTGCTGAACAGCTCGGCGATCTGGTGTTCGTCGAGCTGCCCGAAGTTGGAGCCAAGCTGGACAAGGGCGGCGATGCATCGACCGTTGAATCGGTCAAGGCCGCATCCGATGTCTATTGCCCGCTCGCAGGCGAGATTGTCGCAGTCAACCAGGCCATTGCCGACGATCCATCGCTGGTCAATTCGGACCCGACAGGTGCGGGCTGGTTCTTCAAGCTCAAGCTCGACGATGCAAGTGCGGCCAATGAGCTGATGGACGAAACCGCCTACAAAGCAATGATCGGCTGAGACATTCCATGACCATCACCCTGATCGATTATGATCCCTACGACTTCGCCAACCGCCGCCACATTGGCCCCTCGCCTGCGGAAATCTCCGATATGCTCAAGGTGGTGGGCGCCACGTCGCTGGATGCGCTGATTGACGAGACCGTGCCCGGTTCGATCCGCCAGAAAGCGCCGCTGGCGTTTGGCGAACCGATGAGCGAGCGCGAGGTGCTTGATCATCTGAAGGCCACAGCGCGCAAGAACACGGTGATGTTGTCACTGATCGGTCAGGGATATCACGGCACCATCATGCCGCCGGTGATCCAGCGCACGATCCTCGAAAATCCGGCCTGGTACACGGCCTACACGCCCTACCAGCCCGAAATCAGCCAGGGACGGCTGGAAGCGCTTCTGAACTTTCAGACCATGGTTGCCGATCTCACAGGCCTCGACATAGCCAATGCCTCACTGCTTGACGAGGCGACAGCGGCAGCCGAAGCCATGGCGATGACTGAGCGGGCGTCGAAATCCAAGCAAAATGCATTTTTCGTCGATCATCACTGCCATCCTCAGACCATCGACGTGATCCGCACTCGCGCCGAGCCGCTCGGCTGGGAGGTCATCGTCGGCGACCCGTTTACCGAGCTGGATGCCTCTGCCGTGTTCGGCGCCATTTTCCAGTATCCCGGCACCTATGGCCATGTGCATGATTTCACCGATGTGATCGCGACGCTGCATGAGCAAAAGGCGATGGCCGTCGTCGCAGCTGATCCGCTGTCGCTGACGCTGCTCAAATCACCGGGTGAAATGGGCGCCGACATCGCCATCGGTTCGATGCAGCGCTTCGGCGTGCCGGTCGGCTATGGCGGACCGCACGCGGCCTATATGGCAGTGAAAGATGCCTACAAACGCTCAATGCCCGGCCGTCTGGTCGGCGTGACTGTCGATGCGCGCGGCAATCAGGCTTACCGGCTGGCACTGCAGACCCGCGAGCAGCATATCCGCCGCGAGAAGGCCACTTCAAACATCTGCACCGCGCAGGTGCTTCTGGCCGTCATAGCCTCAATGTACGCCGTATTCCACGGACCGGTTGGATTGAAAGCCATTGCAGGCCGGGTCCACATCAAGGCCGCGACGTTGGCAGCAGGGCTGAAGCAGCTCGATTTCATCATCGATCCGTCGATCTTCTTTGACACAGTGACCGTGTTCGCCGAGGGTCGTCAGGCCGAGATCCTCGAAGCGGCGCGCGGCGAAGGCATCAACCTGCGCAAGGTTGGCGATGACCGCATCGGCATCGCGCTTGACGAAGTCTCACGTCCTGAAACGGTGGAAGCGGTGTGGCGGGCTTTTGGCGGAAACCTCAAGTTCAAGGATCTGCTCGCAGAACCGGTCATCCCCGATCCAATGGGGCGGCATTCGCGCTATCTCGAGCATCCGATCTTTCACATGAACCGCGCCGAAACCGAAATGACGCGCTATATTCGACGTCTGTCGGACAAGGATCTGGCACTCGACCGGACGATGATCCCGCTCGGGTCGTGCACCATGAAGCTCAATGCGACAGCGGAAATGCTGTCGATCACCTGGCCGGAATTTGCCGACATCCATCCGTTCGCGCCGGCTGATCAAGCGCTGGGCTACAAGCAGATGATCGATGATTTGTCGGACAAGCTGTGCCAGATCACCGGTTATGACGCGATCTCGATGCAGCCCAATTCCGGCGCGCAAGGCGAATTTGCCGGACTGATGACGATCCGAGCCTGGCACCGGGCCAACAGCGAAGGCCACCGGCATGTCTGCCTGATCCCGACCTCGGCGCACGGCACCAATCCGGCCTCGGCGCAGATGGCGGGCATGACAGTCGTCGCCGTCGGCACCCGCGAGAACGGCGACATCGATCTTGATGATTTCCGCGCCAAGGCCGAGCTTCACTCTGACAATCTCGCCGCCTGCATGATCACCTATCCGTCCACCCACGGGGTGTTCGAGGAGACGGCGGCCGAAGTCTGCACCATCACCCACAATCACGGTGGGCAGGTCTATCTTGATGGCGCCAATCTCAATGCGCTGGTCGGTCTGGCGCGGCCGGGCGATATCGGTGCGGATGTCAGCCACCTCAATCTGCACAAGACCTTCTGCATTCCACATGGCGGCGGCGGACCCGGCATGGGGCCCATCGGTGTCAAGGCCCATCTGACACCACATCTACCTGGACACTCAGAGACCGATGGCAAGCCGGGCGCGGTGTCTGCTGCTCCCTTCGGCTCGGCGTCGATCCTGCCGATCTCATGGGCCTATTGCCTGATGATGGGCGGAGAAGGCCTGACCCAGGCGACCAAGATCGCGATCCTCAACGCCAACTACATTGCGGCGCGGCTGAAGGGCGCATACGACGTGCTCTACACCTCGTCCGCAGGCCGCGTGGCGCATGAGTGCATCCTCGACACACGGCCTTTGGTGGCAAGCGCAGGTGTGACCGTCGACGATATTGCCAAGCGGCTGATCGACTGCGGGTTTCACGCCCCAACCATGAGCTGGCCGGTGGCGGGCACGCTGATGATCGAGCCGACTGAATCCGAGGTCAAGGCCGAGCTCGACCGGTTCTGCTCGGCCATGCTGGCGATCCGGGACGAAGCTTGGGCGATTGAGGACGGGCGGCTGGACCGGGAGAACAACCCGCTCAAGAATGCGCCGCACACGATCGAAGATCTGGTCGGCCCATGGGACCGGCCTTACGACCGCGAGGCGGCCTGTTTCCCGGCCGGCGCGATGCGCAACGCCAAATATTTCGCCCCGGTCAACCGGGTCGACAATGTCTATGGCGACCGGCATCTGGTCTGCTCCTGCCCGCCAATGTCGGAGTATGTCGACGCGGCGGAGTAATCAGCAAACACACATCAAGGGGCGGCCATCAGGGTCGCCCCTTTTTTTGTGATCGGTGATTACAGCACCGGCCCCGGAACGACCCGCCATCCGGGATCCAGCTGTTCCCGAAAGGGCTTTATGACAGGGTTACATACCGCGAACCAAAATCCTGCCCCTCCCCCTCACAGCCCCCCAATTAGCCTGTTTGACCGAGCAAGACGTCTATCAAACCGGCGCGCAAACTTCATCGGCATGCGGATTCCTCACAGACCGGTTGACGGCTTTTGTGATTTTCGCGTTACTTCAGGCTTGATGAATGAATATTCATTCACTATATCATGAGGCGAAACTGGCGTCCGAAAATCCAGTTTTTACTCGTCTGCGTATCAGTTCCCAATGACCCTTTCCGGGTTCAAGCGCACCATTCATTCTAGGATCGTCCCATGGACACCGCCACGGTCAGTATCGCGAACAAACGCGCCTCGAGCATCCTCAATCAGGTCAAATCCATTTTCGCGCTGAACGGTTTCGATGGCACATCAATGCAGGATCTTGCGCAGGCGACGCAGATGAGCGTTGGCAATTTCTACCGCTATTTCCCGTCCAAGGACGCCATCATCATTGCGCTTGTCAAACGCGAGCTGATGGAAATTGAGACTGTCTTCGGTGCGGTTCAGACTGCCGCAGATCCCGGCGCGATACTCATGCAGCTTTTGCGCCACCGTATTGAAACCTTGCCGTTCGAAGAAGCTGCACTCTGGAGCGAGGTGCAGGCCGCCTCATACCGCTCTCCCGAGATTGCCACGCTGATCGGCACCGTGGACGAGACGGTGCGCAACAATGTGGTCATGGCGTTGGTCCGGATCCATAATGACGATAGCGCGGATGCGATGAGTATTTACGAGACTCGCGCCCATCTGATGATGATGCTTATCCATGGCTTCACGCAGCGCAAATATTGTACCCGCGACGCCGTCAGCCCAGACCAATTCGTAGCGTTTGGAGAGCTCGTGCTGTCCACACTGCACGACAGCATATTCGCTCCCCCTGCCAAACCCGCCGAATGACCGGAACCATCATGCGCCCCGTTTTCACTCTCCTGCTCACACTGCCCCTTCTCTCTGCCCTGGCCTTTCCGGTTGGCGCAGTCGACGCGGAAGAAGCGCCCGCGGCGGGTGCCCTGCCTCCGGCGATCATTGCCGTGCGAGCGGAGAAAGCGCCGATCACCGATCGGGTTCTGTCCAACGGCATGATCACGGCAGTTGAGGAAGTTCTGGTTGCGCCACAGGTTGAAGGGCTGGCGATTGAAAGCCTTGAAGCTGATGTCGGCGACCGGGTCGAGGCCGGATCGGTGCTCGCAACGCTTTCCAAGGACCAGCTGATCCTGCAACGCAGCCAGCTTGATGCCAACCGCGCCAAGGCTTTGGCTGCGATTGCCCAGCTTGGCGCGCAGCTGGCCGAAGTCGAATCGAACACACAGGAAACGGTCAAGGCAAGCAAGCGTGCCAGACGGTTGGCCGAACAGGGAACCTATTCCACGGTCCAGGCAGAGCAAGCGGAAGCGCAGGCAACGGCATCACTGGCGCGGGTCCGCTCGGTCGAGGAATCAGTCAAAGTGGCGCAAGCCGATATCGCGCTGATTGATGCGCAGGTGAAGGACGTCGAGTTGCGGTTGGCGCGCACGGAAGTCAAGGCACCTGTGTCGGGCATCGTTTCGGCACGCGGCGCCCGTGTCGGGTCCATCGCCAGTGCCAGCGCCGGCCCGCTGTTCACGATCATCCGGGATGGCAGGCTTGAAATGCGGGCCGATATCGCCGAAGCCGACATGCACCGCATCGCCGAAGGCCAGGCCGTTCTGATGCATCTCATCGGTACCGAGACACCGGTTGAAGGCACGATCCGGCTGATCGAACCGACGCTCAACACCACGACACGGCTGGGCATGGCCCGCATTGAAATTGCCGATGGTGCGAATTTGCGGGCCGGCATGTTTGCCGACGCAGAGATCATCGTTGCAGCGCGCGATGCAATCATCGTGCCGGTGACATCGGTAAACATGGGCGGCGACGGCGCCGATGTTCTCATGATCGAGGACGGCATCGCCAAACGCACGGCAGTCATCACCGGTATCCGCGAAGGCGGCACGGTTGAGATAACCGACGGCCTTGCGCGCGGCGATCTGATTGTTGCCAAGGCCGGCGCTTTTGTGCGCGACGGAGACCGGATTACGCCAGTGGAAGAAACCGACAGCGGCCCGGTTGCCGCAATCACCGAGTGAGGCAACCGAGATGAACTTTTCAGCCTGGGCCATCCGCAATCCAATCGCGCCAATTCTGGCATTCGCGCTGCTGACGATTGTCGGCATCCAATCCTTCTTCACTCTGCCGATTACCCGGTTCCCCAATATCGATGTGCCGCTGGTAGCGATCACATTGGTGCAGTCAGGTGCAGCTCCATCCGAGATGGAAGCCCAGGTTACCAAACAGATCGAAGATGCGGTGGCCGGCATCACCGGGGTCGATGACATCGCCTCCACCGTCTCTGATGGCATTTCGACCACCAACGTGTTCTTCCGGATGGAAGTGCCGACCGATCAGGCGGTTCAGGACGTCAAGGACGCGATTGACCGGGCCCGTGGCGATTTGCCGGCTTCGGTGGAAGAACCGATCGTCACCCGCATTGATGTCGAAGGCCAGGCGATCATGACCTTCGCGGTCCAGGCGCCTGGCATGACGCTTGAAGAAGCCTCATGGTTTGTCGATGACACCGTCAAGCGGGCGTTGCAGGGCCAGCGCGGCGTCGGCAAGGTTGACCGCTACGGCGGCGCCGAAAGGGAAATTCGCGTTGAGCTTGATCCGGCCCGACTTGATTCCTATGGCATCACTGCAGCCGACGTGAACCGGCAGCTTCGGGCCACCAACGCCAATCTTGGCGGCGGACGCGGCGAAATCGGCGACCGCGAACAGGCAATCCGGACACTGGGCGACGCCCAGGACCCGGCTGCATTGGCCAAGACCACCATCGCATTGGCAAACGGGCGCTTTGTCCGGCTTGGCGATCTGGGCGTAGTGCGCGACACCTATGAGGAATTGAGGTCTTTCGGACGCTACAATGGCGATCAGGTGGTGTCCTTCGCAGTTTTCCGATCAAAGGGCGCCAGCGAAATTTCGGTAGCGGAAGTGGTGACCGAAACGCTTGATGCTATCCGGGCGAAACATCCCAATGTCGAGCTGGTTCCGGTCGACGACACGGTGTTCTTCACCTACGGAAACTATGAATCGGCGCTGCACACGCTGATCGAAGGCTCATTGCTGGCCGTTCTGGTGGTGTTCCTGTTCCTCAGAAACTGGCGCGCGACGCTGATCGCGGCCATCGCGCTGCCGCTATCTGCGATCCCGACCTTCTACGTCATGGACCTGCTTGGCTTCTCGCTCAATCTGGTGAGCCTGCTCGCCATCACACTGGCGACGGGCATTCTGGTCGATGACGCTATCGTCGAGGTGGAGAACATCTCGCGCCATATCCGCATGGGCAAGACACCCTATCGGGCATCGGTCGAGGCCGCCGACGAAATCGGGCTGGCGGTGATCGCGACCACGTTCACCATCATTGCAGTGTTCGTGCCGGTGTCGTTCATGCCCGGCATTCCGGGGCAATATTTCATCCAGTTCGGCATGACGGTGGCTGTCGCTGTGATGTTCTCTCTGCTGGTGGCGCGGCTGATCACACCGATGATGGCTGCCTATCTTATGCGCGACAGCGATGCCCATGAAGAAGTCGAAGGCGGCGGGCCGATCATGCGTGGCTACACCTGGTTGATCTCCAAGACCTTGCGCTGGAGATATTCCACTTTGCTTGCCGCCATCGGCTCACTGGTGGTCGCCGTGTATTTTCTGGGCCAGGTGCCAGGTTCGTTCCTGCCACCGGAAGACGTATCCCGCGTCAGCATCAGCGTGGAACTGCCGCCCGGCGCGACGCTTGAAGACACAGACCGCACCACGGAAGCCATGCGCCAGATCATCACCGGCGTCGAAAATGTCGAGAATGTCTTCATTCTCGGCGGTACCTCACCCAAGGGCGAGATCGACATCCGCCGCGCATCCGTCTCCGTGCTGCTTGAAAAAATCGAACATTCCATCGTCAAGAAAGTGGTCAATGGACTTGCAGATGCAGTCCCCTTCGTGTCGTCATCGCTGCCGCGCATGAAGGTTCTGGGCCGAATCCGTTCGCAGGCTGAAATCGAAACCGAGATCTTCAGGAAGCTGGCTGTCATTCCCGACATCCGGGCCTACAAGCTCAACGACCGCGGCGAACGCGACCTCACCTACAACGTGATTTCGACCGACGACGCGGCCATCGACCGGGCGGTAGCCATTCTTGAACCAAAGCTCAAGGCTGAGAGCGTGCTGTCGAGCGTCAGTGTCTCCGGTTCGCTGCCCCGCCCTGAAGTGCAAATCCGGCCGCGGCTCGAGGAAGCGGCGCGGCTTGGCGTGACCACTGCGCAGATTGCCGAAACCGTGCGGGTCGCCACCATCGGTGATGTCGACGCGGCTTTGGCCAAGATCTCGCTGGACAACCGCCAGATCCCGATCCGGGTGCAACTCGCCCCGGTCTACCGCACCGATATAGACCGGATTGGAAACCTTCGAGTTCAAACCTCCAAGGGCGTTACGGTTCCGCTGAAGACAGTGGCCGACATCGTGATCACCCAGGGTCCGTCGACCATCAACCGCTTCAACCGCGAGCGGCAGGCGACGATAGGCGCCAGCCTGCCGATCGGCGTTGCGCTCGACACGGCCAAAAACCGGTTCAACGAAATCGTCCAGACGACCGAACTGCCGGCCGGTGTTCAGGTGCTTGAAGCCGGTGATGCGGAAGTCCAGGCCGAAATGCAGGAAAGCTTCCTCAATGCCATGTTGATGGGGCTGATGCTGGTGCTGACCGTTCTCATCCTGCTGTTCAAGGATGTGATCCAGCCGTTTACCATCCTGTTCTCCTTGCCGCTGGCCATCGGCGGCGTTGCGGCGGGTCTGATCCTGACCAACAACGCGCTGTCGATGCCGGTGCTGATCGGCATCCTGATGCTGATGGGCATCGTCACCAAGAACGCCATTCTGCTGGTCGATTTTGCGGTGGAACTGATCCGCACGGGGCGTGACCGGGTGGAGGCGATGATCGAGGCCGGTCAGAAACGTGCGAGGCCAATCGTGATGACCTCGATCGCCATGTCGGCAGGCATGTTGCCGAGCGCGCTGGGTGTTGGCGAAGGCGGATCGTTCCGTGCGCCAATGGCAATCGCGGTGATCGGCGGGATCATTGTCTCGACCGTTCTCAGCCTTGTGGTTGTGCCATCGTTCTTCCTGATCATGGACGATCTTTCGCGGTTTCTGAGCTGGACGTTCAGTCGCTTTGTCGGTCCAAAGGAAGAAGAGATCGATGTGCTGGAGCCCGAAGCGATGACCGTGGCCATCGGAGAGAATGCCGAGGAGATCGCCGAATTGCGCGACCGGCTGGCGCGACTTGAAGGTCAGACCGGACGGACGCCACCGAAGCTGGTGATTACGCAACACGCTGCTGAGTAGCGGCGAGCCGAAGCGATTGTTGCCCAAGTGCCGCGCGGCTCAATCAGCGCGCAGCGTCGTGTTTGGTAAAATGAAGTGCAAGACCGGGCGTGGACGTCACCGTTTCCACGGTTCAAATATCGGTTTCAAGTCAAAGATTGGCGTCTTTGCTCTGCCACTTTGACCCTGCTTCTCTTGTCGTGGCACATTGGTGTGCGACACAAAGGGAGGATATTTTATGGCTTTTCATCGAAGTGCCCTGCCGCAAACAGAGGGCGGCCTTTTCCTTGCCTATACGGGGATGGAAACTGATCTCCTTTTCAATAAAGGCTTCGACCTTCCCGGATTTGCTTCCTATCCCCTGCTGGAAACGGACGAAGGTCGTGCTGCGCTTCGTGGCTGCTATGAGAGCCTGATTGATACCTGCCAGGATGCTAGAATGGGTGTGATACTTGAAAGCCCGACCTGGCTCGCAAATCGGGATCGTGGCGCAGTCATTGGCTATTCACCCGAGACGCTGCGCCGCAGAAATATCGAGGCGGTGGAGCTGATGGTTGAGATCCGCAACCACAGGGGCGATTTTCCGACCGTCATCAGTGCAAATATCGGACCGCGTTCAGATGCCTATGCACCGACCGAACGAATGACCCCGGAAAAAGCCGAAGCGTATCATTGCGAGCAGATTGCCGTTTTCGCCCAGACTGAAGTTGACCTGATAAGCGGCTACACCCTCGCCTACCCGGAAGAGGCCGTCGGGATGGTTCGGGCGGCGAAGACATTCGATCTGCCTGTGGTTATCGCATTCACCCTCGAAACTGACGGACGTCTGCCAACCGGAATGGGGCTCGGTGACGCGATTGAGTTGGTTGACGAGGCCACCGATCAATATGCGAGTTACTACATGATCAACTGCGCTCACCCAGACCATTTTCGCGGCATCCTGACCGACGACAGATGGATGATGCGTTTGCGCGGCATCGTAGCCAATGCATCAAGGTGCAGTCATGCTGAGCTTGATGAAGCCGAGGTACTGGATGCGGGAAATCCGGCAGAGTTTGGACGACAACTCTCGGAAATTCATGATGCCTTCCCGCAGATCACCATACTTGGCGGGTGTTGTGGCACGGACATGCGCCACATGAGCAGTGTCGTGAGACAGCTTAACGCCGTTTAGAATCCGATAGTCAGGGACCAGCCAGCCGACACCGATATATCAAGCCATGTCGCGCAATGGCGTGCATCGGGCCTGAAATACGACATGCTTCAAACGCCGAGGAACTCGGTTTCGATCTCGCGGGTCAGTCCAGCCGGCGTGCCGGTCCAGACCGTCTCACCACGCGCCAGGATCACACAGCGATCGGCCACGGCGCGGAGTTCGGAGAACGCCTTGTCGATGACCAGGATGGATTGACCACCCTGTTTCAGCTTGGCGATCGCCGCCCAGATTTCCTGGCGCACCACTGGTGCCAGTCCCTCTGTCGCTTCGTCCAGAATGAGCAGACGTGGATTGGTTAACAGCGCCCGGGCGATTGCCAACATCTGCTGTTCGCCGCCCGAAAGTGTGGATGCACTTTGCGTCATCCGCTCGCCCAGGCGCGGAAACAGCTCCGTGGCCTTGTCGATGTCCCAGGGACCAGAACGGGCCGATGCCATCAGGTTTTCAGCCACCGAGAGATTTGCAAAACACCGCCGCCCCTCAGGCGCCAGACCGATGCCAAGCCTTGCGGCCCGGAACGACGGCAACGCAGCAAGATCCTTGCCATCAAAGCGGATCTCGCCACGGGTGGTGCGTAGCATCCGGGTGATGGCGCGCACGGTGGTGGTCTTGCCCATGCCGTTGCGGCCCATCAGCGCCACGAGTTCGCCCTCGGCAATCTCCAGATCGACACCGAACAGCGCCTGCGAGGCGCCGTAGAAAGCCTCAAGGTTGCTGACTTCAAGCAAGTTCATACCGCGCCCTCCCCGAGATAGGCGGTGCGGACTTCCGCATGATTACGGATTTCATCGGCCTTGCCGCGGGCAATGATCTTTCCGGCAACCAGAACGGAGATGCGATCGGCCAGCTGGAACACCGCATCCATGTCATGCTCAATCAACAGGATCGGCGCTTCGGTTCGCAGCTTGTCGAGGAAACCGATCAGTTTGCTGGAGCCTTCCTGGCCGAGACCGGCCATCGGCTCATCCATCAAGAAAATGCGCGGCCGCATGGCCAGGGCCATGGCAATTTCCAGAAGCCGCTTTTCGCCGTGGGAGAGTTCGCTGACGCGCACTGCCGCACGCTCGCTCAGTCCGACGCGGTCCAGCGCTTCCATTGCCTCGTCGATCAGGACATTGTCGTGAGAGACCTGGCGGAAGAAACCAAACACCGAACGGCGCCGGGCCTGGGCCGCGAACATGACATTGCCCCGCGCCGAGAATTCCGGAATCAGCGATGAGACCTGGAAAGTGCGCGTGAGTCCAAGACGGGCGCGGGCGATCTGATCGAGATCACTGATCTCACGACCCTCAAAACGGATCGAGCCGGCATCGGCTGCGAGCTCGCCGGCGACCAGCTTGATCAGGCTTGATTTGCCGGCCCCATTGGGGCCGATCAGGGCATGGATTTCGCCGGGGCGCAGGTCGAGATCAACACCATCGGTGACCTTCAAGGCACCGAAGGATTTGCTCAGGCCGGAAAGCTGCAGCACTGGTTCAATCATGACGCGTCCTTCCGGCCACCAGCCCTATGAAACCGCCACGGGCAAACAACACAACGGCAAGCAGTGCGGCGCCGAGGAAGAACTGCCAATGGGTGGTGAAACTGCCAAACACATGCTCAAACAGCACAAACAGACAGGCGCCCACCACCGGACCGAACAGCCGGGCGACGCCGCCCAGAATGATGAACACCATGATCTCGCCTGAGAGATGCCAGGACATCATCGAGGGGCTGACGAAGCGGTTGAGATCGGCATAGAGCGCACCGGCAAGACCGGTGACCATGCCGGAGATGACAAAGGCTGCCAGCTTGATCCGGTAGGGAGACAATCCGAGTGCCGCAACGCGGCTCTCATTCTGCCGGACCGCCTGCAGTGCGATGCCAAACCGCGCGCCAGTCATCTTCCACTGCGCAAGCAACACCACGATCAGCACCGCGTAACACAACAGGAAGAAGTCGAGAGGCCTGAGCGTGTTGAGACCGGGGAACGAGTTGCGGACATAGATCGATAGGCCATCCTCGCCGCCATAGGCGGGCCATGAGATGGCGAAATAGTAGATCATCTGCGCAAAAGCCAGCGTGATCATGATGAAATAGACGCCCGAGGTGCGCAGGCTGAGCGCGCCGATCACCAGTGCCGCCAGACCGCTGACCAGAACCGCCACCAGCCACAGCACCAGCATCTGGTTGGTGCCGTTGATGAGGAACGGCGCGGTCATCAGTGGCTCATAGTTCTGGTGATGGCTGGCGAGAATACCGACGGCATAGCCGCCAAGGCCAAAAAAGGCCGCGTGGCCAAACGAGACGAGACCACCAAGCCCCAGCGCAATGTTGAGGCCGACACCGGCCAGCGCCAGAATCGTTGCGCGGGTGGCGAGCGTGACCAGAAACGGCTCATCCGCAAAATGCGCGATCAGCGGCCCGCCGAGCAGAATGAGTGCCAGCACGATATTGAGACGATGTTCTGTGACCAGTTCACGCATTGGCTGGGAACAACCCTTTTGGCTTGAAGACAAGCACGACGGCCATCAGCAGGTAGATCAGCATCGAGGCCAGCGCCGAGCCAACTCCACGGGCGGCAGAGGCTTCCATCACATGCGCCAGCAGTGTCGGCAGCAGGAAGCGGCCCATTGTGTCGACCAATCCGACGATCAATGCTGCGACCAGAGCGCCCTTGATCGAACCGATGCCACCAATGACGATGACCACGAAAGCCAGAATGAGAACCGGTTCGCCCATGCCGACCTGAACAGACTGGATGGCGCCGATGAGAGCGCCAGCAAAACCAGCCAGCGCTGCACCAAGTGCGAAAACGACAGTGTAGAGAAAGCGGATATCGACGCCCAGCGCTGCGATCATTTCACGATCGGCCTCACCGGCGCGGATCTGCATGCCGAGACGGGTTTTGCTGATCAGCAGGCCAAGTCCGGCGGCAACGATCAGGCCTGCGATGATGATAGCAAGACGATAGGCCGGATAGGGCAATCCGCCAGGCAGGATAACCGGGCCAGACAGGAACGCCGGCGGATCGAGATAAAGCGGGAAGGATCCAAAAACAAAGCGGACACCTTCGGAAAACATCAGCACCAGCGCAAACGTCGCCAGCACCTGATCGAGGTGGTCGCGGTCATAGAGCCTGCGGATCACCACGATCTCGACCAGCGCGCCCAATGCGGCAGCGGCGACGAGACTGGCGACCAGTCCTAGCCAGAACGAGCCGGTCCAGGCGGCGACAGCAGCGCAGACGAAGCCGCCGACCATGAACAGCGAGCCATGGGCGAGATTGATCAATCCCATCACCCCGAAAATCAGGGTCAGGCCCGCGGCCATCAGGAACAGCATGACGCCGAGTTGCAGCCCGTTAAGGGTCTGTTCTAGGAAAAGGGCAACTGTCATCGCTTACCAAGCTCGCATTACAGCGCCGCACATCTAATTGAATGCGCAAAGGACGCTGTAACGGTTTGTATTGATGCGTGTCCGTTGTCGCTCAAATAAATCCATTTGAACCCGACATGCATTGGTGCAAAGGAATAAGACCAGGCGGACCATGATGGTCCGCCCGGTACTGACGACAGATGATTACATCTTGCAATCGACGGCGTAAGCGTCTGCGTGGTCTTCAAGCGCAACGCCGACCAGCTTGTTGGTGTAGACGTCGCCTTCCTTGACCACTTCCCGGACATAAATGTCCTGGATCGGATGGTTGTTGTTGCCGAACTTGAAATCACCACGGGTCGATTTGAAGTTGGCTGCCTTCAAGGCCGCGCGGAACGCATCCTTGTCGGTGATCGAGGCCGCATCCATGGCAGAGAGCAACAGGTTGGCAGTGTCGAAACCCTGGCTGGCATAAAGCGACGGCAGACGACCATACGCGGCCTGGAAGGTTTCAACGAAGGCCTTGTTGGTCTCGTTGTCGATGTCCTTGGACCATTGCGAGGTGTTCTTGACGCCGAGCGCTGCATCGCCAACGGCCTGCAGGATGCCCTGATCGAACGAGAAGGCCGGTCCGAGCAGCGGGATTTCCACGCCGGCACCGGCATATTGCTTCATGAAGGCGATGCCCATGCCGCCGGGCAGGAAGAAGAAGACGTTGTCAGCGCCGGAAGCGCGGATTTCGGCGATTTCGGCGGCATAGTCGGTCTGGCCGAGCTGGGTGTAGATTTCGTTTGTGATCTCGCCCTTGAAGAAGCGCTTGAAGCCGGTCAGCGCATCTTTGCCGGCCGGATAATTCGGCGCCAAAATGAAGCTCTTCTTGAAGTCTGCAGAGGTGGCGTAAGCGCCCATGGCCTCATGCAAATTGTCGTTCTGCCAGGCCACATTGAAATAATTCTTGTTGCAGCCGGCACCGGCAAGCTGGGACGGACCGGCGTTGGGCGAAAGATAGATCTTGTCCTGGGCAACAGCGCCCGGAATCACTGCCATTGCCAGGTTGGACCAGATGATACCGGTCATCACGTCGACCTTGTCAGACTGGATCAGTTTGTCGGACAGTTGGACGGCGAGATCGGGCTTGCGGGCGTCATCCTCTATGATCAGTTCGATGTCGGTGTTGCCCGACTGTTTTAGCGCCAGCTCAAAGCCGTCGCGAACGTCGATGCCGAGCGATGCGCCACCGCCGGACAGGGTGGTGATCATGCCGACCTTGACCGGATCAGCAGCCGATACGGATACACCGGCCAGAAGCGACGCAGCAGTCGCCAAGCTCAAAAATGTCTTTTTCATAGATTTCCCTCTCTGTGTTTGATGCACTCCCGGCCTTGTAGCGGTCCGTTTAATGCAACATTATTCCCTACAGGCACTTATTATCTGCCATTGATCGAGACCATACCAGCCGCTCTGCAAAATTCCAGTGTTTTTTAAGCTTAAAATATATCCGCGCAAATTGTCCCTTGCGCCCAAGCGCCGGCCATGGTTCCAAGGTGGAAACCGATACCATTCATCAAGCGCAGAAGGAGACCGGCGATGCAGTGTTTTTTCGTGGAGTTTCAATGCAAGCTCGGCCAAGCCTACTCAGTGGCCGATGAGATTGCCAACCGCGAGATCGCTTCCGAGATCTACTCGGTCAGCGGCCAGTTCGACCTGATGGCAAAATTCTACATTGAAGATGACGTGGATATCGGCCGCTTCATAGCTGAAAAAGTCCATACCGTTCCCGGTATCGAGCGAACCCACACCATCCTGACTTTCAAGGCGTTCTGAGCAGACCTGAAGCTCCGCGCATCCAAGTGGATGCGCAAAGGATATGCTGCACACTTGAAATGACGCATGTCCGCGAGTGGTCTGACCGAAACAGATAATACCCATCTGTTTCGAAAAATCAGACCACAAGCTGTTGATCTGGTGGGGCGATTTGTCCTGACAGATGGGAATCATCTATCAGGATAGCACCACTAGCCGGCCAGCCACCGGCGGCAACAGCAATTAGCTGAGGCGTGCTTTTACGCGCCTCATATGACGCGTGGCACTGCAAATCTTATCAAGAAAGAACAATGGTACGGTTGGCTGGGGTTGAACCAGCGACCTCCGGATCCACAATCCGGCGCTCTAACCAACTGAGCTACAACCGCACACTAGCGGCGAAGACCGTGTCCAAGCCGCTTTGTTGCCGATCACATACTGGCAGCAGTCGGATTTTGCAAGAGGCATCAGGGCGCTTTTAGCAATTTTGCCCGTTGTGAAATTGCCTGCAACGCTCAGGTCTCCGGGATCAGGTCAAACAGCAAAAAGGCCGGACACCGGGTCCAGCCTTTTGTCAATTCAAAGCGTGATGAACTCAGGCAGCCTTGATTTCGCTCATGGCTTTTTCAGCAACGGTCTTGACCGGCTTGGAGACATCTTCGGCAACTTTCTTGGCTGCTTCCTGCATCACCTTGGCCTGATCGGTCATCATTTCGGCCTGCTTGCGGAAGAAACCGGTCTGAAGTTCGATCATTTCAGCGACCGACTTCACGCCCAGCAGGGCTTCCATGTGCGACAACGAATGCTCAGCGTTGCCGCGAACTGCGTCGATGGCCTTGAGGCTGAGCTCAACAGTACCGGCCTGTGCGGTTTCGAGCGTCGATTCGATTGCCTTGGTGGCATCTTCAGCAACGGTCTTGACCTTTGTGTAGGCTTCCTTGGTCTGGTTGACCGACTTGTCAGCCATTTCACGGTAGCCATCAGTCATCTTGGTGACGTCAAATGCCGGAAATTCAAATACGTCTGCGGATGCGGTGGTTTTCTTAGTCGCCATGTCACTTCTCCTTGAAGCATCAGTGAGACCGTTCGTGGCCCCGTTTCAATTTCAAGAATTGTATAGCACAGCATATGGTGCACTGCAACATTTATTGTGCGCCGCGTCATACGTTAACCGTTTCCAGACAAATCACGGCCGTTTCGGCGCGCTTCGCTGGACCGCTGGCGGCGGCAAAGCTATTAATAAAACCTTAATTCCCCCTCACGAAGGGGATAAACAGGCCAAAACTGGAATACCACCCATGCCGGCACACCATTATCCGTTCATTGATCTTGCTGTTCACGCCTCTGTCCGCGACCACTTTGCCAAGGGCGATGCCGTCGCCGTGCTGAGCCGCGACCTGAGTGAAATCCTGTGGGCCAATGGTGCTGCCGCGCACCTGTTCGGTTTCAGCAATATCTATGACGTTCTGGATGAAGGCTTTGGTGGGCAATCTTCAACCAAGCGGCAGATCGAAAGCGCGGTTAGCGGCCTTGGACGCACCGGCAAGCCGCAGAATTTCATGATGCGGGTGGCCAGCGGCTTTTCACGCTTGATGGCGCCGGCAACGCTTGAAGATTTCGTGCTGCCCGATGGCACACCGGCGCTGCTGCTGACCAGCAGTCAGGCCGGCCAGGTGCTGGCGCCCGGCGCGCGCGCCAGGCAGATCATAGCCGGGTTTGAAGGCACAGGCACGCATGTCGCGGTTCTCGACAAGGACGGCCACGTACTGGCTGCCTCCAGCACGTTCAGCGAGATAGGCCTGGCCAGTACCGATATCGACCGGATGATCGCAGATGTGGCTGACGCAAGCGACCGTCTGGTCAAGCGGATGACGAATTCGCCAAATGGTGCGATGCCGACCGCAATTGGCAGACTGGCGGATGAGCCAGTGCTGCATCTTCTGTTCGCGGTCGAGCCTGCCCCTGCCGAAGAAACACCGGTTGCTGCGGACGACAGCAATGACACAGGGGAAGATGCTTTCACGAACGAAGCACAATCCGATGAGCCCGTTTCAGCATTTCAGCCCGACACCACGGATGAGCGAGTGACTGAACCGGCTGACGACGTTGAGACGACAGAAGACACTGCGGCAGCAGACGATACGGAAACCGGGTCCACCCCGGAGACAGATGCTGCCGGTTCGAGCGAGAGTAAATCCGACAGCGAGGCACCGCGCCGGGTGTTCTTTGACACCAAGCGGATCCGTGACGAACTCAATGCGCGTCTCGAAAAGGCTGAGCGGGAGGCTGAACAGCAGGATGATATCCCGCACGTCTTCGCTGAAGCGCGCGGTCTCGAAATCGAATCTGTGATTGAACAGCCGGAAGAGCCAGAAGAGCCAACCGCTGAGACCGAAACAACAAAACCACAAGATATCCCGGTGGAGAGTATCCAGCAGGATACCCCGACCACGACTGAAATTGACGATGATCAGCAAAGCCGGGATGAGCCGGTCGTTGCCGGATCAGATTTTCGCTTTGACCCGAATGGCAAACCGGCGCGGTTCGTTTGGAAAATCAACAAGGAAGGCGAATTCAGCGAAGTGTCGCCTGAATTCGCCACTGCCGTTGGTCCGCACTCCGCAGACATTATCGGACGGAAATTCCCTGATCTGGCACGGGTTTTCAACCTCGACCCCGATCATGTCATCTCTGATCTGCTCAATCGCCGCGACACGTGGTCGGGAAAGACCGTGTTCTGGCCGATCCAGGGGACCGACCTTGTCACCCCTGTGGATCTGGCCGCATTGCCGACCTACACACGCGACCGCCACTTCGATGGTTTTCGCGGATTTGGAATAGTTCGTATCGGGGAAACCCGAAAGGACCCCGAAGCGCTGGGACTGGCGCTGGTGCCGGGCAGCGTTTCGCGATCCGTTGCAGAAACTCCTCAGCCCGGTGATCTGCAGGGCGAAGATATCGAAGCCACGCACAATCCGGTTCCGCCTGTTTCTTCCGGCAATGACGTTTCGACCATCGAGGACGAAGCAGACCTCGAAATGCGCGCCCTTGAACAGGATATCGAAGACCTTTCGCGCATGGACGGCGTTGATGCCGACACTGCCGACGATCAGTCCAGCGCGGATGACACTGACAATGCTGGCGCAGATGCAGCTGACGCAGACGAGATTAACCCAGACGCTGGGGATCCGTTCCGGGGCGAGCGCCCGGCAATCCATCTGGTGGAAACTCCGATGCGGCGCGACAGCGACAAGATCATCAGTCTCGAAGCGCGGAGGCCGCGCCTGCCGAGGGAGAGCCTTTCGCCGGGAGAGCAAGCCGCCTTCCGCGAAATCGGAGTCCGCCTGACGAAGACTTCGGCGCCTCATGCTCACACACCAGCTGAGACACCCGAGGCAAAGCCCGAATCCGCGCCGCCGGCACTGCCGCAGGAGCCGCAAACCTTTGGCAAACGGCAGGCGCCATATAACGACGATCAGTCTGACGCCCGCGATATCCCTATTCCGGCTGATGAGGACCAGGCAGAACTGCAGTCCGAGCTGCCGGAGACAGAAGCAGACGCCGGCGATGCCGAAACCTTAGCGGGCGCGGTCCAGACTGACGCACCCACCCCGGCTGAAGTGGAGCCAGCAGAAGCATCGCTGCCCTCTGCCTTCGCGCTTCCAGCCCGGCAGATCATGCAAAGCGGCATGGATGCCAGCATCATCGATGCAATTCCTGCAGCACTGCTGGTGCATGCCGGTGACGACCTGATCCACGCCAATGCGGAGTTCCTTGAACTCACCGGTTATGGGTCGCTGAGCGAACTCTCCGCATGCGGCGGTCTGGATCATTTGCTCTTGCGCTCCTTTGATGAGGAAACCCCGGACAATAGCGGCATGTACGTCCGCCGGGCCGATGGCGACAGACGCGAAGTCACTGCCCGGCTGCGTTCGGTCAATTGGGGTGACGGCCACGCGTTGCTGCTGGCTCTGTCTCCCAGCGCGCGCGCGGATGCTCCGGTTGCCGCCGCTACGCCCGTGATCCCGCAGACCGATAGGGTTGAGCCGGATGCCGGACTTGATGATGAAGCGACAGCCCGCACAACCGCGCTGGAGATCGAGGCGCAGGAACTGCGGTCAATCCTTGAAACCGCCACCGACGGCGTTGTCATCCTCAACGATGACGGCACCATTCGCTCGATGAACGGATCGGCTTGCGGGCTGTTCAACTATGATGAGAACGAGACCCACAAGCAGCCCTTCGCCATGCTGTTTGCCCATGAAAGCCAGCGCGCGGTGATGGACTATGTCAGCGGGCTTGCCGATCACGGTGTGTCGAGCGTGCTCAATGACGGGCGTGAAGTGATCGGGCGCGAGGCCTCCGGCGGATTTTTGCCGCTGTTCATGACCATCGGCCGCCTGTCGGGCTCCAATGGCTATTGCGCCGTGCTGCGCGACATCACCAATTGGAAACGCACGGAAGAAGAACTGCGCAATGCCAAACGCGCGGCGGAAACGGCCAATTCGCACAAATCGGATTTCCTCGCCCGGGTCAGTCACGAAATCCGGACCCCGCTCAACGCCATCATCGGGTTTTCCGAAATGATGGCGGAAGAGCGGTTCGGACCGATCGGCAGCCCGCGCTATCTCGAATACGCCCATGACATCGGAAATTCCGGCAAGCATGTGCTCGACATCGTCAATGACCTGCTCGACATCTCCAAGATCGAAGCAGGCCAGGTCAGCATGGAGTTTGTCTCGGTCTCGCTGAACGATCATCTGGCGGAAAGCGTGTCGCTGTTGCAGCCGATGGCCAACAGCCAGCGCGTGATCATCCGCACCAGCCTGTCGGCGAGTGTGCCGGAAGTGGTTGCCGACCAGCGCTCGATCAAGCAAATCGCGCTCAACCTTCTATCCAACGCCATCCGCTACACGCCGTCGGGTGGGCAGATCGTGGTGTCGACCTCCTATGAGCCGTCGGGCAATGTGGTCATTCGCATTCGCGACACCGGCATCGGGATGAACCGCAAGGAACTCGAGCAGGCAATGAAGCCGTTTGGCCAGGTCGGACCAGGTCCACGCCAGCGCGGCGACGGCACCGGACTTGGCCTGCCGTTGACCAAGGCGATGGTCGAATCCAACCGGGCCGAGTTTAACATCGTCTCGGCGCCGGGCGAAGGAACCCTGGTCTCCATCGCCTTTCCACCGCAGCGGGTGCTGGCTGATTGATGCATATATAAAAAAACGGAGACCACTGGGGTCCCCGTTATGAATTGCATCTGTGCTAACCAACACCGTAGAGAGCTAAGCTACCCAAGGTTGACGTGATTAATGGGCAAAAACACTTGCCGGGTTCTTGCCAGCTTAATTAAGACTTTACTGATCGAACCCACTTCACTTGGCTTGGTTAAATTGTTGGTAAGGTTTGATTAACCATGCCGGGCCGGGATTTGCCGGGAGAGCAGAGCCGAAGGCGACTTTGAACCCGACATTGATCGCAATGCGGCGAACGACTGCCGTGGGCGGGGACCGGGCCTTTGCTGCACATTAACCTACAGCGGCTAAGTGGAAGGCTTCAGACATTCGTCTGATGCGCATGAAGCTGCAGGGCCATTTAATGGCTAACGTTGCTGCTCAACGTGCGATTGCCTTTATGGACCGTTCTTGCAAACCAAGAATTTGATATTGACTGGATGGGTTTTAGCTGCTGGCTTCTGGCGTAGAACACGAAGCCCTTATGGGTTTGTGTTCGCGGCAAAACGGAAACCAGTAATTACAAATTAACCATACATAAGCGATAGGTGAGCGAACTGGAGGTCTAAAAACCCCACTACGTTTGTTCATCAGGAGTTTAGTATGGGACTTCCAGCAAGTGTCAGCGTCGCACCGGATTTTTCGGAAACGGAAGAACTGCTCAATTGCATCCGCTTGGCCATAAATGACGATTTCACGCAGGAGCCGCAGGGTTCGGATGAGTTGTCACAGGCCATAGCTGCGCTTATTCGCCGATGCCGCGATCGCTCTTCCTCAGAGCTGGATGATGTGGTGAAGACCTCGATCAGCGTCAATGAAACTGCGGCCATGTCCGCCAAGTTGTTGTATGATTTGCGGCACATTGACGGCGAAGCTCAAGGCATTGCGGCCGCCGCCGAGGAAATGGCAGCCACGGTGAATGAAGTGGCGCAGCACGGCGAAGAGATTAAGAACAATGTACGTCGCGCCAACGATGCCAGCAGCGTGAGTGAAGGCGCTCTGGTTGAGACCTGTGAGAGCATGATCACCATCAATCGCGCTCTTGTGGAAACCAGCGACGGTATCGGCGTTGTAGAGGAACTGGGAACCAGCATTTCGGCCATTGCAGCAGACATCAGGAAAATTGCGTCGCAAACCAATATACTGGCGATCAATGCCGCGGTGGAAGCCGCGCGAGCCGGAGAGTCCGGGCGGGGCTTTGCGATTATTTCCTCCGAGATCAAGGCATTGTCTGACCGAACAGCGACGGCAACACAGGAAATCGGCGACATTGTCACCAAGCTTCATAGCGGGCTGAGCGGGATGGTCAGCGCAATGAGCACCAGCCGGGCTTCGGCGCAGAACGGAGATGCAGCGCTTGCCAACCTCCGCACGGCGCTTTCCAAGGCTTCCAAGGAACTGAGCGACGTAATCGCCAATGCGGATCATATCGCGGTTGCGCTGGAACAGCAGAAAGAAGCCTCGCAGAGCGTGGCCAGCGGCATCGGGACGGTTGCGATGAGTTCCAGCAGTTCGCTGGAGCAGCTGGAAAACCTCGTTGATTGCATGGATGACGCGCAATCGGGCATCAACTCACGGTTACTTTTTCTTGGCAAGGCTAACTTTCCATCCAAGATCGTCAAGCTGGCGCAGTCGGACCATGTGATCTGGAAACGCCGGCTGGCCAACATGATCATCGGCCGGGAAGGTCTTAATGCCAATGAGCTGTCCAACCATCACAATTGTCGGCTGGGCAAGTGGTATGACGGACTGCGCAACACGGCTCTTGGCGCGACTGCCGACTTCAAAGCGCTAGAAGCCCCTCACGCCGCCGTTCACCAACATGGCATCGAGGCAGCACGGCAGTTTAATGCGGGCAATGTAAAGGGAGCACTTGACGAGATCGATATGGTCAACGCGGCTTCAGAAGAAGTTCTACACGGACTGAAACTTCTTGAACGTCTGCCTATTGATTAAGGGGGTTTGCGTTCACTTGTCGGCGGCCATTTGATTTGCTTCAGACCAGCTGCAGAGTACGGCAAATCAAGCTGCCGCCAGCCTTTTCCTTGGTGGCTTTGTCCATGCAGCCGCCATTCCGACCTTCAAACAGCTATTTGATCTGCGAATGGCAGCTCTTCGGATATAGCAGGCAGGGCGAATTCGTAAGCTGAAAGACCGCTAAGGGCCGAAATCGACGGTGGTCAAAAGTGGCGATGGAGGCGCTCAGTCGGGTGCGGGGCGGTTCTGTACCACAACCGGGGTCTCAAAGTACTGAAAGCGTGGCGTACTGCCAAAGGTCTCTGCGACGCGGGCGAAAAACGCCTCTCCGTGGGCCTCCTGCGCGTCGGCGACGCTGTCCCAGGTATACACGCCGCCCGCGATACCGGCCTCCGGGTCGTAGAGGTAGTTCTTGCGGTGCAACTTCGGGTGCGCTCGCCAGATCTCGGCGCTCTCCTCGAACAGCGCGACGACGCGCTCCCGTCCCATCTCCTTGTTTATCTCGAACGTCACGATCTCAGTGATCATCGCTGGCCCTCCCTGTCACGGGAAATGATGGCATGCGCCCTGACGCATTGCCAGTCGCGAGGCGCGGCAAATGTCTGGCCGGATGGACCGCAACGCAGCATCAACGCCAGTCAATGAAGCTCGGCTCAGGGCCGAGAGTCCGGAGCTTTCCATTTTGTCTTCCCGCTTGTCAGCTCTTCAGCTCGGGCAAGTCCTTGAACAGATCCAGTGCCTCGGGGTTGGCCAGCGCTTCCTGGTTCTTGACCTGCCGGCCGTGGACGATATCGCGGACCGCGAGTTCGACGATCTTGCCGGATTTTGTCCGGGGAATGTCACTGACCGCGATGATCCTGGCCGGCACATGGCGCGGCGATGCGCCGGAGCGAATGCGGGAGCGGATTTTTGCCTGCAGTGCATCGTCGAGCGCTACGCCTTCGGCAAGCCGGACGAACAGCACGACGCGGACATCATCCTCCCAATCCTGACCAACGCAGATGGCTTCCGCCACCTCGGCAAGCTGTTCGACCTGATTGTAGATTTCCGCCGTGCCGATGCGCACGCCGCCGGGATTCAGCGTCGCATCTGAGCGGCCGTGGATGATGATGCCGTGGTGGGAGGTCCATTCGGCAAAATCGCCATGGGTCCAGATATTGTCGAACCGCGAGAAATAGGCGGCGTGATACTTGGCATCGCCCGGATCGTTCCAGAAGCCTATCGGCATCGCAGGGAACGGCTTGGTGCAGACCAGTTCGCCCTTTTCGCCGACGACCGGGTTGCCATGGTCGTCCCAGACATCAACCGCCAGGCCAAGGCCTGGTCCCTGGATCTCGCCGCGATAGACCGGCAGCGCCGGAATGCCGAGCACGAAGCAGGAGACGATGTCGGTGCCGCCGGAAATCGAGGCCAGATGAACATCCGGCTTGATGCTTTCATAGACGAAGCTAAAGCCTTCGGGCGACAGTGGCGAACCGGTCGAGGTCAACAGCCGCAAGGACGACAGATCATGTGTCTTGGCCGGTTCCAGCCCGGACTTGCGGACCGCGTCAATGAATTTGGCAGACGTTCCCAACACAGCAAACCGCTCTTCAGCGGCATAATCGAAAATCACGTTGCCGTCGGGATAAAATGGCGAGCCGTCGTAGAGGCACAATGTCGCGCCGACCGCCAGACCTGACGCCAGCCAGTTCCACATCATCCAGCCGCAGGTGGTGAAATAGAACAGCCGTTCGCCGGGTTCGAGCCCGCAATGCAGACGCTGCTCCTTGAGATGCTGCAGCAGGGTTCCGCCGGCCGAATGAACGATGCATTTGGGAACGCCAGTGGTGCCGGAAGAAAACAGGATATACAGCGGATGCGAGAATGGCAGCGGCTCAAATTCGACTTTTTTGGCGGGATAGTCCGCAGTGAAGACCGCAAGGGTCACGGCGCCGGGCACCGCGCTGGCGACAGCTTCACCATCATCGATCATCGGAACGACGATGGTTGCCTTGGGCTTGAGCGAGGCTGAGATTTCAACAAGCTTGGCTGTCACATCCTGGCGCTTGCCATTGTACCAGTAGCCATCACAGGAGATGAACAGCTTTGGCTCGATCTGGCCGAAGCGGTCAAGCACGCCCTGGACACCAAAATCAGGAGAGCAGGACGACCAGATCGCGCCGATCGAGGCACAAGCCAGCATGCAGACAATGGTTTCGGGCATGTTCGGCATCATCGCAGCTATGCGGTCGCCCTTGCCAACACCGTGAGCACGGAAAGCCTGCTGCAAGCGCGACACCAGTTCATGGAGTTCGTCCCAGCTCATCGACCGCTGCGCCTTGTCCTCGGCCCTGAACAGCATCGCGGGCTCAGTCCCGGTGCGAGACAGAAGGTTTTCGGCGAAATTCAGTTCCGCATCCGGGAAAAACCGCGCGCCGGGCATGGCATCGCCATTTTCGACAATGCGATCGCCTTTCTTACCGCGCACGTCGCAAAAGTCCCAAACGGCAGACCAGAAGCCCTCACGATCCGAAATCGACCACTCATGCAGAACCAACGGATCGGTCAGGGACAGCCCTGCCCTTTTTCCGGCGAATTCGGAAAAAGCCATCCACGGGCTATTCTTCAAATTCTGCTCATTGGGACGCCAAAGCGGTGTGTCGGTCATGTTTTGCTCCTGCCAGATAATGCGCTTTGGTAAGTAGCACCGGCACGGCACGATGCAAACAGAACATTGAACCGGAGATGGCAAGGCGTTGGAAGACCGGTGCCTCTCCAATTGCATTCGCGTTCACCAAGCTTTAACCAGAGCATACGGCAGTGGCTGGGGAGTATCGGGTTTGCAGTTCATCATCGCGCAATGGTCCTTGCGACGTGCCGCAATTTCAAGCGCGCTCGCCGTGCTTGTTGTCGTTCTGGCCGTTTTCGCAAGCCTGCCGCTGGCCGTATCAAGCGGCGTTGTGCGGGACCGTCTGGAGCGCGACATTGGCGCATGGGCCGGGCACCCGGTTTCGCTCGGCGATGCGCCTTCGCTCGACTTCTGGCCGACGCCGACAATCAAGCTGGACAAAGTCGTGATCCGGCCGTCATCATTCGCCGGCGGCGATCCGATCATGCGCGCCGACAGTATCGTGGCAAATTTCAACCTGTTTTCGGCGGTACGTGGCGCACCCAGTTTTTCCGAATTCAAATTGATCCGGCCGACCTTCAATGTCGAATTGTATCCCGACGGCACCTCCAACTGGTCGTCAGCCTCCGGCGAACTGACGCAAGGCGTTGAGGCAGCGGTCGCGCGAGATCTGGCGGCACAATCGGACGACACGCCACCGGCTTCTGCAGTTATCCCGGATTCCGCAGCTCTTGGCACAGTCACGATCGAGGACGGCACCGTCAGATGGACCCGTGATCCGGGCACCGAAGCCGAAAAACTGACGGCGATCAACGGCACTCTGGCCTGGACTGCGCCCACGGCAATCGCGCGCGCCAACATCACCGCGATTTTCCGTGGCGAACAGGTGACGTTCGTTGGATCAACTTCGGCGCCGTTGCTGCTGCTCGGCGGCCGCACAGCTCCAATGGAGATCAAAATAACATCCGCGCCGCTCGATATCGATTTCACCGGATCGGCGAGCCTGGGCAAAGACTTCTTCCTGTCGGGTGCGCTCAAGCTTGCAAGCGTATCGGTGCGACGTGCGCTCGAATGGTCGCGCGCAGACATCAAGCCCGGCGAAGCGCTTGGGGCGCTGGAATTGTCGGCAAAAATTTCGGCTGAGCAAACCAAGGCCAAGCTGGATGACCTGATCATCATGATCGACAAGAACCGCGGGATCGGCGTGCTTGATGTCGCCTTGCGCGAAGATGCGCCGCCGTTGATCACCGGCACACTGGCGTTCAACTCGCTCGACATCGCCTCATTCCTGCAGGCTTTCACACCGCTTCCCAAGGGCGGCAAGGACATTGCCTCAACCATCGACACTCGTTTCCTGCGCGAGCTCGGACTGGATCTGCGGCTTTCGGCACAATCGGCAAGCTTCGGCCCGGTGGTGCTCTCCAACCTGGCGGCAGCAGCCCGCGTCGAGCAGGGCCGTGCAAACTTTGATGTTGGCGACGCCACGGCCTATGGCGGCAATCTCATTGGCCGCATAGCCATCTCCGAGAAAGGAGTCGACGGCGGGATCAAGGTGC